>OLXJ01000564.1_pt1 | contig 18813 bp, 16 predicted proteins | sample 1644591 | NCBI WGS metagenome assembly OLXJ01 (sample SAMEA103958150, study PRJEB25191) | human gut metagenome | biome: human-associated habitat [ENVO:00009003]; feature: intestine environment [ENVO:2100002]; material: feces | place: Germany | collected 2013/2015 | reverse complement strand
ATGAGGAGCTCAAAGACAACGCTTCCGATACGCCTGCTGTTTCCATCGACCAAACGCTGAAAAACATGCAGGCCCTCGGTGTTGATATTAAAATTGAAGACAAATAAGATTTGGAGGATATATCCATGAAAGCAAGACTGCCCAAGGGCTATGGCCGACCCGATCCCAACGCCATGATGCGTCAGGTCCAGAAGATGCAGGACGACATCCGCGCCAAGCAGGAGGAGCTCGAAGCCAAGGAGTACACCGGCACCGCCAGCGGTGAGATGGTCACTGTCACGATGAACGGCAAGCATGAGATCACCGCCGTCAAGATCAAGCCCGAGGCCGTCGACCCCGATGATATTGAAATGCTTGAGGATCTGATTGCCGCCGCCGTCAACAGCGCCTCCGCTGCCGTTGACAAGGACTCCGAGGAGGAGATGTCCAAGATGACCGGCGGTCTGAACATCCCCGGTCTGGGCTAAGAGGCTGCCTATGTTCAACAACAATGTTGAGCCGCTGGAGAATCTGATCGACCAGTTTGCCCAGTTTCCCGGCATTGGCCGCAAAAGTGCGGTGCGTATGGCCTATCAGGTCATGTCGATGCCGCCCAAGCAGGCCATGGAGCTGGCCAAGGCGATTGAGCACGCCAAAAGTGACCTGCACCGCTGCCGCATCTGCCAGGACTACACCACCGGCGATGTCTGCAAGATCTGCGCCTCCCAGAAGCGTGACCGCAGCATCATCTGCGTGGTCGAGGGCCCGCGCGACATCAAGTCGATTGAGCGCACCCACGAGTACAACGGCCTGTACCATGTGCTGCACGGCCTGATTTCGCCGATGGATGGAATCGGTGCAGATCAGCTCTGCATCAAGGAGCTGCTGGCCCGTCTGAATGACACCGTCAAGGAGGTCATCATGGCCACCAGCCCGACGGTGGAGGGCGAGGCCACGGCAATGTATATTGCCAAACTCATCAAGCCTCTGGGCATCAAAACGACCCGCCTGGCCTATGGCCTGCCCGTCGGCTCGAGTCTGGAATACGCCGATGAGACGACGCTGTACCGTGCCATGGCCGGACGCGGCGAGATGTAAAAAAATTCCTGTACCGCTTTTGCCGGTACAGGTTTTTTATTGCAGCTTTATTTCAGCAGACCGTAATCCCGCAGACAGCGCTGCACACCCATCAGGGTATCGTCAAAGCCGACACCCGCTGCCGCACGGAACCTGCCGCCGTCCATCAGCAGGCTGCGCGGCCAGTCTGCCGCCTCTATGACGGGGTGGATGTCCAGCAGCGCACAGGCGCGCCGGGCCGTCGTGACCATGTCGCAGTCGTTCTCACTGCCAAAGTTGTACACACCGCCCGGCAGTTCCATGGCCTGGGTCAGCCGCTCCACGGCCTCCCGCACATAGGTGATGCCGCGGTAGTCCTGCATCGAAAACCGCAGCGTCTCCTGCCGCATAGCGGCGGTCAGCAGGTTCAGCAGGAAGTTACCGTGGATCGGCAGGCCGTACCCGGGCAGGTCGTACATCCAGGCCGCCCGCAGCAGCACGGCATCGGGCAAAATATCCAGCACGCGCTGCTCCATCTCCTGCTTGTGGCGGCCATAGACGTTGGTGTATCCTCGTCAAACGGCCCGTGCTCAGTAAGGCCCGTGTAGACCTGGTCAGAGCTGAACGCAACCAGCTTTGCGCCGCTTTTTTGCGCTGCAGCCGCCATCCAGCACGGCAGCAGAACGTTGGCGCGGTAGGACTCGTCCGGGTGCTTTTCGCTGTAGCCCGTGTCAGAGAGCGCCGCCGTGTGTACGATCACGTCCGGCTGCTCGCGCCGCACCCAGTCGGCCACGGTCTGCTCATCCGCTGCGGCCAGCATTCTTTTGGGGAAGGCGCACAGCTCGTACCGCCCCGCCAACTGGGTCATGATGCGTGCCCCCACAAAGCCGCCCGCGCCGGAGACCAATAGCTTTTTCATGTGTTTTCCCTCGCAATACGATTTTTGTCTTTATTGTACCGTTTTTGCGCAGCTGTTGCAAGCAACTTGACAAATTCCGCGCTGGTTTGTATAATAGAAACACCTAAAATAAGGTGTGGATTTTTACAGTTCTGATACTACTTTTCGCCACACAGCGCTTTCTTTCCGGGAAAGCGTTGTGTGGTTTTTATTGTGTCAAAAGGAGGAGCCTATGAACGATACCTTCATGAAAGAAAAGCCGATTTTTCCGCTGCTGACCTCAATGGCCCTGCCTATGGTCGTCTCGATGCTGGTCAATGCACTGTACAACATCGTGGACAGCCTCTTTGTCGCCCGCATCAGTGAGGAAGCCATGACTGCGCTTTCCCTCGTCTACCCGGTGCAGAACCTCATCAACGCGATTGCCATCGGCTTCAGCATCGGCATTGCCGCGCTGATCTCTCTGCATCTCGGTGCAGGCAACAAAGAAAAGGCTGACATGGCCGCCACCCACGGCATGGTGCTTTCGCTGATCCACGGCGTCGTGATTTCCATCGTCTGCACCGCCATCATGCCGCGGTTCCTGCGCTCCTTCACCAGCGACGAGACCGTCATTGCCATGGGCGTGACCTACTCCCGCGTTGCCTTTATGTTCGCCGTCGTCATCATGGCCGCCATGGCGTTTGAGAAGATCTTTCAGGCGGTGGGCCGGATGAACATTACGATGATCGGCCTGATGGGCGGCTCGGTCTGCAACATCATTCTGGATCCGCTGTTGATTTTCGGAATCGGCCCATTCCCAAAAATGGGCATTGCCGGTGCGGCGCTGGCTACCGGCATCGGCCAGATGGTCCCTGTCATCTTCTATCTGATCGTCTACTTCGTCAGCCCTATCCCGGTCAGGCTGCGCTCCGGCTGCCTGAAGCCGGACGCCAAAATGGCCCTGCAGCTCTATTCCATCGGCGTACCGGCCATCCTGAATCTGGCCCTGCCCAGCCTGCTGGTCACCTTCCTGAACGGCCTGCTGGCGGTCTACTCCCAGAGCTATGTGACGGTGCTGGGCATCTACTACAAACTCCAGACCTTCCTTTACCTGCCGGCCAACGGCATCGTGCAGGGGATGCGCCCGCTGGTGGGCTACAACTACGGTGCCCGGGAGCATGGCCGTGTGTCCAGGCTCTACAACCTGACACTGGGCCTGAGCGCCGGGATCATGGCCATTGGCACCCTGCTCTGCCTGACCATTGCAGGCCCGCTGATGGGTCTGTTCACCTCTAACCCCGAGACCATCGCCATCGGCCAGACCGCCCTGCGGGTCATCTGCCTGGGGTTCATCGTTTCGGCAGTGTCTACCACTTCCTCCGGCGCGCTGGAGGGTCTGGGCAAGGGCGTGCCCTCGCTGGTCATCTCCCTCTGCCGCTATATCATCTTCATCATGCCCATTGCGTGGGTGCTGTGCGGCCGCATAGGCCCTACCGGTGTCTGGCACGCCTTCTGGATCACAGAGGCCCTCTCTGCCGTGATCGCCTACGCGGTATATCACAAGGCAGTCCATCAGAAATAACCCTCTCTAACAAAAATTCCCGCTCGATGGAGCGGGAATTTTTTGTTATCATCTCTTCTTTTGTGGAGGGCTGCTCTCAGATCAGGCCCAGGGTTTTGAGCTCCCTTGCCACGCCGTCCTCCGTCACAGCCGGGCAGATGCGGTCGCAGAGCTTTTTCAGGTTGTCAGAGCCATTGGCCATGCAGACGCTGATGCCTACCACATCGGTCATCTGCAGGTCATTGTCGCTGTCGCCAAAGCCGATGGTATCGGCCAGCGAACACCCCAGCTCATCACAGATGGCCTTGATGCCGGTGCCCTTGTTGAACTTGCGGTTGATGAGCTCCCCGTTGACGATGGCTGACGGGGTATCCCCCAGCCGGGACTCGCAGAAGATGAACTGATCCTCGTACAGTTGCTTTGCCTCGGCAAGGCAGGCCTCGTTGGGGGCGATGAACACCACCTTGTAAACCGGCTCTCCGTGGTATTCCTCAATGGGCCGGATGGTCATGCCATACTCCATTGTTTTGCGCCAGCGCTCGGCCTCACTGTTCAGCTGCCCCGGCTTGCGGGGGAACAAATGGGCGAACCGCTCGATCATCTTGATGCCGCCGTAAGTATCGTCCCGGGCTTCCAGTGTGCACTCGGCACCGGCACGCTCCAGCACCTCCCGCAGGCCCTCGACCTGCGCAGGCTCCATGGGAAGATCCACGAGAATTTTCCCATCACAGCCTACATAGCCGCCTGCAGAGCAGACAAAGCCATCGAAACCGTAGGCAAGCAGCGGTTTCGTCATGCGCAGGTTGCGCCCGGTGCACAGAAACACCTTGTGGCCGTTGGCCCGGGCCTGCCGGATGGCCTCCACGGCACTGGCCGGAACGGTCATCTCACCAGGCGGCAGCAAAGTACCGTCAATATCCAGAAAAATCAGTTTTTGCTTCATAGTTTCCTCACTCTTTCACTGCCAGTTCATGGTAAAGCCGCGAATCAGCAGACCCACGGCCAGGATCGCCAGCAGTACCAGCAGAACGGTGCGGTTGGCCTGTTTCTGCTTCTGCCTGGCCCGGGCACGGCTGTTCCGGCTGCCGCCCTGCTTCCGGTTCTGGGATCTGCCGCCGGAGCTACGGCCGCTCGTGTTCTGCTTTGTGCTGCTGCGGCGTGATGCGTTACCGGAAGCCCCCTCTTTCTTCCTGCCCGCAGTGCTCTGGCCGGACTTTGCCGCGCGAGGGGCTTTCTCTTCCGGGGCCGCCGACGCAATGGGCTTTTTGGCCCCGCAGCGGCTCAGATAATCCTCAGCCAGCCGGTAATACTGGCCCAGCTCACTGGTGCGCAGGGGCGCGCCTGCATAGCCCTCTTCCAGTGCTTCCACGGCCTCGTTGAAGAGGATCGCCGCCTGCGCAGCCGCCGTGCGGTCAGAAGCATGGGCCGCTTCATTGCGGGCGGTGCGCACCGCGTTGCAGGCCCGGCGGGCAGCAGCAGGGTGCTCCGTATTGCCCAGCAGATCCAGCGGGCGGGCAGCATCCTTTTCAAGGTCCAGCAGCACCCGCATGCACAGGGTGGTATCCAGCTGCTGCCAGCTGTTTCGGCCCGCCAGATCGGGCAGACGGTCATAATATTCGGGGCTCTCCTGCTGGCGGGTACGGATGTGATCCAGCAGGGCTCCCAGGCTGTGCTCCCCGGGCTTGTTCTCCCAGTGCCAGCGCAGCAGCTTGCGGCTGATCTCATCGCAGGTAGTTTTGATCTCAAAAGCGGTTTGCAGTGCTTCGTCGGGCATAACGTTTCTCCTTCGTACAACCAAAAAAACGGAGGAAGCGCAGCCTCCTCCGTCATTCATTTACATCATAAACTGATAATAAACGAAGCCCCACAGCGCAATGCCTGCGCAGACGATGGCGGTGATGGGCGGGACCCAGCGGACGAGGGTCTCGGCAATGCCGTCACGGCTCTCTTCCGCATCGTCCTCCTCATCGTACTGCTCCACCTCGGGTTCCGGCTGGCGGGCCGGGGCGGCACGGCGGACAGCAGCAGGCATCACACGGGTGCCCTCGTCATCCACAGCCGCTGCACCGCTGCCGGGGAACGCCGCGCGGGTGGCGGCATCCAGCACCCGGGTAGGCTCTGCTTCCGGAGCAGGGGTGTGTTCCACCGGCGGTGCAAAGCTGGTCGGAGCGCTGACAGGCTCTGCCGGGCGGGCCGTCGGGATGACCCGGGTGGGCTCTGCCTGCACCGGCGCGCTGGCCACGATGCGGGTCGGCTCTTCCTGCGGAGCGGCGCTCACCACGCGGGTGGCCTCCGCCGCCGGGGCCTGCTCTGCAGGAGCGGCCTTCTGGCCGGGCTGCAGCAGGGTGTTCAGGGCGTTCTGCAGCAGGATGCGGTCACAGCCGCACTCGGTGCAGTAGACCGTGTCCTCTTCCTTCGGGTGGAAGGAACCGCAGGCACAGTACCAGCCGTTCTCGAACACCTGCGGCATATACTTGAGGCCGGTGCGGTTCATCCGGCTTTCCAGTGCCTTTTCCAGCTCCGGACTCAGGCGGCGCGGGGCAGGCAGGCGGACGCGCTTGATGGCATCCAGATGCACGACCTTTTTGCCGCTGTATACGTTCTTCAGGACCACATCCACGCTGGTGATGGCCTTCTGGGTCACGAACACGGCATCGTCCATGCCAAAGCTCTCACCGGGCTTGACCTCGATCTCGCGGTATTCAAAGGCATCCTCACACAGGATGATACCGTCCACACCCTTACACTTGAAGTGGATCTCCAGCGCAGTCAGGGTGACCTTGGAGATGTTCTTGAAGGTCAGGCAGACTGCGTTCTCGCCGCTGAGTTCGCCCTTGAGCAGTTCCACACAGACGAACTGCACCGGGCTGCCCGGGGTATAATAGTTGGCCCGGGTGCGTGCGACCGGGTTAAAATTTTCCTCCACGACACTCGCTCCCTTCGATCATTCGTTTTCCTGCGGGGCATCCTGCGCCGGGTCGGGCATTTCCTCGCCCAGCACGGCCTGCTCCGCCTGTTCAGCGGGCTCTGCGCTCTCGGCAGGTTCTGCGGTCTCCACATGGGCCGCCGGTGCGGCGGGTTCCTGTGCAGGCTCGTCACCGTCACGCGGGGGCAGCTTTCCGCCGGCCATCACGGTGTTGAACTCCTTCTCGTTGAGCTTTTCGCGTTCCATCAGAGCCTGTGCCAGCGCATGGAGCTGGTCGATGTGCTCCGTCAGGGTGCGGCGGCAGGTCTCGTAAGCCTCATCGATGATATCCCGCATCTCGCCGTCGATCTCGGCAGCGGTGCTCTCGCTGTAGCCCTTGCCCTGGGTGAAATCACGGCCCAGGAAGGTCTCCTCCTGCGAGGTGCCGTAGACCACAGGGCCCAGGCGCTCGGAAAAGCCGTACTTGGTGATCATCTGGCGGGCAATGTTGGTTGCCTGCTGCAGGTCGTTGGAGGCACCGGTGGAGATATCCTCCAGGATCAGCTGCTCGGCCACACGGCCGCCCAGGCTGGAAACGATATCCTCGAACATCTCACCCTTTGTCACGTAGCTGCGATCCTTTTCAGGCAGATACATGGTGTAGCCGCCAGCCTGGCCGCGGGGAATGATGGTGATCTCGTGCACGCGGGGATGGTGCTTGCAATAGAAGCCTGCCACGGCGTGGCCCGCCTCATGGTAGGCGGTCAGCTTCTTTTCCTCGGCAGTCACAACACGGCTCTTCTTCTCAGGGCCTGCCATGACCTTCATGGAAGCTTCCTCGATGTCCTCCATGGTGATAGCCTTGCGGCTGCGGCGGGCAGCCAGCAGAGCGGCCTCATTGACCAGGTTCTCCAGGTCAGCACCCGCAAAACCTGCGGTGCGCTGTGCGATGACTCTGAGGGAGACATCGGGAGCCAGAGGCTTATTCTTGGTGTGGACCTTGAGGATCTCCTCGCGGCCCTTGACATCGGGCAGGCCCACATAGACCTGACGGTCAAAGCGGCCCGGACGGAGCAGTGCCTTATCCAGAATGTCGGCACGGTTGGTGGCTGCCATCACGATGACACCATCGTTGGCCTCAAAGCCGTCCATCTCAACCAGCAGCTGGTTCAGGGTCTGCTCCCGCTCGTCGTGGCCGCCGCCCAGACCTGCGCCGCGCTGACGGCCCACGGCATCGATCTCATCGATGAAGATGATGCAGGGCATGGTCTTTTTGGCCTTATCAAACAGGTCACGCACACGGGACGCGCCGACACCGACATACATTTCCACGAAGTCGGAACCGGAAATGGAGTAGAAGGGCACCCCCGCCTCACCGGCGCAGGCACGGGCCAGCAGGGTCTTACCGGTACCCGGAGGGCCCACCAGCAGAACGCCGTGGGGGATGCGGGCACCCAGCGTGTTGAACTTGTCGGGGCTCTTGAGGAACTCCACGACCTCCTTCAGCTCTTCCTTTTCCTCGTCCTCACCGGCAACGTCGGCAAAGGTCGCGGTCTTTTTGTTCTCATGCTCGTCCTTCACCTTGGCCTTGCCCACGTTCATAATACCGCCGCCGCCAGCGCCGCCGCGCATCATGGAGAAGAGCAGGAAGCCGGTGCAGCCCAGCATTCCCAGGTAGAACAGGATCTCCATCCAGGGGATGGACTCCTTCAGGGTGGTGTAATCGTACTCCATGGGCGCGGTCGGGTTGGCTGCGTCGTAGGAATCGATATACTGCTGGACATTCTCGATGAACACATAGGCGTAGGGCAGCTTGTAGCGCACCGTCACCGTGCCGTCATCGTTTCTGGTCGCCCCCACGGAAGAGGTGGAGGAGGAGAACATATTGCTCAGCAGACCGCCGGAGGCCTGTGTGGCAGCGGTGGCACCTGTGGTTTCGGGCAGCTCCTGCTTGCCCTCCTTCAGCGTCAGGGTGATGATGCTGGTGTTGCGGTCCAGCGTAAAGGCTGTGACCTGATTGTTCTCAAAGTAGTGCACCACAGTCGAGTAGCTCATGGTGGAGCCACCGGTACTGCTGTCGCTGGTGCCCAGCACCGACCAGATCATCAGAACACCGGCCAGTGCCAGCGCCAGGATCAGGGGATTAAAGCGAGGTCGTTTCGGTTGCAAAAGGGATCAACTCCAGTTCTAATTCGTTTTTATTATGCGTAGATTTCCGGTTTCAGCACACCCACATAGGGCAGGTTGCGGTATTTCTCATCGTAGTCCAGACCATAGCCCACCACAAACTCGTCCGGCACCTGGAAGCCCTCGTAATCGGGCTGGATGTCGGCCTTGCGGCGGCTGGGCTTGTCCAGAATGGTGCAGATCTTCACGGAATTCGGGTTGCGCATCTTGAGCATGGGCACCAGCTTGGAAAGGGTGACACCGGTATCCAGAATGTCCTCCACGATCAGCACGTCCTTGCCGGACAGGTCGCCGTCCAGATCCTTGATGATCTTGACCAGACCGCTGGTGGTGGTATTGCTGCCGCCGTAGCTGGACACGACCATAAAATCAATGCTGCAGGGGATGGTCACGGCCCGCATCAGGTCGGCCATGAAAACCACCGAACCCTTGAGGATGGAGACAAGGACAAGGTTTCTGCCCTCGTAATCCCTGCTGATCTGTGCACCCAGCTCGGCAACCTTGGCTTTCAATGCTTCCTCACTGACCAGGATGTTCTTGATATCGTCATTCATGCTCATGGGTTGTTCCTCCATTTTCCAATTCCAACTGCAAGACCTGTTCGGTCTCCTCGTCCGGGGCCAGCCCCTCGGCAAAGCCCTCCCCACAGACCCACAGGATCTCGCTGCCCGCCGCCAGCAGCGGCAGGCCCTCTCGTATTCCGGCAGGAATGCCTGCCTCATTCATCCATTTGCGCAGGGGCTTGCTCAGCCCCCGCCCCGCAGGCCGGAACCGGTCTCCCGGTTGACGGGTGCGCAGTGTAAGGGCAGAATATAACAAGGTTATTCTAGCATAATCCGCCCGATTTTTTAAGTCTTTTTTATGAACACCCTGTGTTTTTTCTCGAAAACCGCTTACAAAAAGCCGTGTTTTCAGGGTTTGCCCCCCGGGCAGAGCAAATTCCGCCCCATCGGCAGGGGCAAACGGCAGCGAAAACGCAAGGGCCGCAGCAGCTTCCGGGCGGCCCTTTTCCTGCCAGAGCATCCCGCTGCCTGCGCAAAAGCGGACCGTATCGGTCAATTGCACCGCCCCGCTCCCCTGCTCCACCAGCTCTGCCAGCAGACGGATGTATTTTTCCTCGGCATCCCGCACCGGGGCAACAAGGCTGTGGAGCGCTGCTTCCAAAATGAGTGGGTCAGCGCCCTGCAGCGGCTCCAGCCGCCACACTGCCTTGGTTTCCGGGGCCTTGCGGGCAGTCTGGGCTGCATCCAGACGTGCGATGGAAAGCAGCTGTTCTGCCTGCCTGGCAAAGTAGGCATCCGCGCGGGCCGCCTTTTCACAGAAGCGGGCCAGATTTTCCTCTGCCGCATCGTTGACGCTGCGCAAGGCCGGAACGGCCCCATGGCGCAGGCGGTTGCGGGCGTAAGCATCGGACTCGTTCGTCTCGTCCGTCACCCAGCCCTGCTCAAAGGCGGCGCAGAGCGCTTCGGTCTCGGCCCGGGTCAGGCCCAACAGCGGGCGGCAGTAGCCGGGCCGCCTGGGCCGGATGCCCCCTGCCCCGTGCAGCCCGGTGCCCCGGGCCAGCCGGAACAGCAGGGTCTCGGCCTGGTCAGTAGCAGTATGGGCCGTTGCAATGCAGTCTATCCCGCCTGCCAGCAGTTGGGCAAAGCAGGCATAGCGGAGTCTGCGGGCCCAGTCCTCCCCGGCATGGGGCGGTACAGCCATTCCCACATCTGCCGGGCGGAAAACTGTCAGCGACACCCCCAGCCGGGCACACTCGGCCCGGACAAAAGCTTCGTCCCGGTCCGCAGTCTCGCCCCGCAGGCCGTGGTTGACGTGGCAGGCAGAAAGGGTATACTCAAAAGCTTCCCGCAGCTCCAGCAGCACCTGCAGCAGCGCCATGCTGTCGGCTCCACCCGAAACGGCGGCGCACAGGTGCAGAGCCCGGCCCGGCTCCGCAGGCGCAAACAGCTGCTCCTGTCGGGCAAAGCGTTCTACTTTTGCAATCAATTTTGATGTTTCATCGTTCATCAGCGTTTGAAGTCCACATCCATAAAGCGGGTGTGTGCGCCATCCCAGCCCAGCGGCACCGTGCTGGTCTCGCCGTGGCGGTTCTTTGCCACGATGCACTCCGCGGTATCCGCATCCACCTCTGCCCCATCGGGGTTCTGGCTGGCGTAGTAGGAATCACGGTAAAGGAAGAGGACGCAGTCGGCATCCTGCTCGATGGAACCGGAGTCACGCAGGTCAGACAGCTGGGGCCGGTGAGAAGAGTTGTTGCCCTGCTTCTCCACCGCGCGGGACAGCTGAGAAAGTGCGATGATGGGCACATTCATTTCCTTAGCCATGATCTTCAGGTTTCGGGTGATGGAGCTGATCTCCTGCACACGGTTCTCGCTGCGCTGGCCGGTGGTCATCAGCTGCAGATAGTCGATAACGATCAGGCCCACATTGGGGCGGGTGGGGTCCTGATTGACCCGGCGGATCTTCGCCTTCATCTCGGTGATGGTGATGCCTGAGGTGTCGTCCATATAGATGGGGGCATCGTGGAGCTTTTCCGTTGCCAGTGCCAGATACTCCCAGTCCTCACTGCGAAGAGCGCCGGTACGGAAAGCCTGGCTGTCGATGCCTGCTTCCGCCGAAAGGATGCGGTTGGTCAGCTGCTCCTTGGTCATTTCCAGGCTGAAAATGGCCACCGGCACCTTTTGCTGCATGGCAACGCGGGTGGCAATGTTCAGCGCAAAACTGGTCTTGCCCATACCGGGGCGGGCGGCCAGAATGATGAGGTCGCCGCGGCCCAGGCCGGTCAGGACGGTATCCAGCAGACGGAAGCCGGTGGGGATGCCCTTGTACTTGTCGGCATCCGGGCCGCTGATCTTCTGCAGGTTGGTCAGCGTCTCCACCATACTGGAGGAAAGCGGGGTCAACGCGCTGGAATCCCGCCCGGAGCGGATCTCGTAGATGCGCTGCTCGGCGTTTTCCAGCAGCAGGTCAGCGTCCGGCTCATCGCCCGCGTCCTGCAGAATGTCCTTGGCAACGCCCATCAGCTGGCGCACCAGATACTTTTCCTGCACGATCTGGGCATAAGCCTTCACATTGGAGATGCTGGGCACCGTCTCGGCCAGACCGGTCAGATAGACTTTTGCCTCGTCCGCACTGGGGAACACGCCATCGGAGATGACGGCATCCAGCAGGGTGACAAAGTCGATGGTCTGGTCCGCCGTAAACAGGCGCAGCATCTCGGAGTAGATCTGGGCGTTCTGCCGGGTGTAGAACATTTCCGGCCGGATGATCTCCACCAGATCGGTCAATGTCTCAGGCTTGAGCAGCACCGCGCCCAGCACGCTCTGCTCGGCCTGCATATTGTAGGGCAGATTGATGCCCACACTCTCCAGATTCAGTTCATTGGAATAATGTCGTTGTTCGTTGGGCATGGTTCATCCCCCTCCATACTGGGCCAGCTTCCCAAAACGCCAAAAACGCCCCCTGAAGGCAGGGGGCGCAGATGGCGTTTCAATCAGGCCTGTTCTACTTCCACCATGATCTTGAAGGAAGCCACGACACCGACATACAGGCGCACCTTTGCGTTGAACACACCGGCATCCTTGATGTCCTTGGTCTCCAGCTCGATCTTCTTTTTATCAATGGGAGAACCGGCCAGCTGGGCCAGAGCCTCGGCAACTTCCTTGCCGGTGACCTTGCCGTGCAGGCGGCCGGATGCGCCGCCCTTGGCCTTGATGGTCACGGTCTTGCCCTCGATCTTTGCAGCCACAGCCTGTGCGGCGGCCACAGTTTCAGCCTCGTGGAAATCCGCAGCGGCCTCCTTGCCGCGTGCGATATTCACCGCAGAAGCATCGGCCACAGCGGCCAGCTTGCGCGGGAACAGAAAGTTGCGGGCGTAGCCGTCGGAGACCTCATGGATCTCATCCTTCTTGCCAATACCCTTTACGTCCTGCTTCAGAATCACTTTCATGGTGTTATCCCTCACTTCTCACCGGGGAACCGGTGGATTTCTATGGCTAGTATACAGCAATTGCGCGTTTCCGTCAACGGTCGGGGGCTGCCGCATCTCCGGGAGCTTTCTCCCGCAAGTGAAACGGGCCATTCCATCGCCCGCCCTATTGCCGCTGCGCGGCAACAGGGTCCCACCCCAGCGGACACTTGCCGGAGAAACTCCCCTCGTGCGGCGATCAGCAGTTCACGCCAACTCTTTCCCTGCCACGTCCAGCGCAGCTTCAATCACCTTATCCATATCATAATACTTGTACTCGCCCAACCGGCCGCCGAAAATGACGTTCGGCTCGACATCGGCCAACTGCTTGTAGCGGGCGTACAGGGCACCGTTCTTCTCGTCGTTGACGGGGTAATAGGGCTCGTCACCCGGCTTCCACTCGGTGCTGTACTCCCGGCTGATCACCGTTTTGGGCTGGGTGCCGAACGCAAAATGCTTGTGCTCAATGATCCGGGTATAGGGCGTTTCCGCATCGGTATAGTTCACCACCGCGTTGCCCTGATAGTTGTCGGTATCCAGCACCTCAGTCTCAAAGCGGACGCTGCGGTACTGCAGGGCCCCCAGCCGGTAGCCAAAGTAGGCATCCACCGGGCCGGTGTAAACCACCTTGTCGGCCAGTGCGTTCAGGTTCTCCCGGTCGGCCAGATAATCCACATTCAGCCGCACCTCGATGCCCTCCAGCATCTTTTCCACCATAGCGGTATAGCCGCCATCGGGGATGCCCTGATACAGCGCGTTGAAATAGTTGTTGTCGTAGGTAAAGCGGACCGGCAGGCGTTTGATGATGAAAGCCGGCAGTTCGGTGCAGGGGCGGCCCCACTGCTTGCCGGTGTAGCCTTTGATGAGCTTTTCGTAAATGTCCGTGCCCACCAGACTGATGGCCTGCTCCTCAAGATTTTTCGGGTCGGTGATGCCCGCTTCCCGCTTCTGCTCCTCGATCTTTGCCTTGGCCTCGGCGGGGGTCACCACCCCCCACATCTTATTGAAGGTGTTCATATTGAAGGGCAGATTGTAGACCTCGCCGTGATAGTTGGCAACGGGGCTGTTGGTGTAGCGGTTGAACTCCGCAAACTGGTTCACATACTGCCACACTGCCTTGCTGCTGGTGTGGAAGATGTGGGCCCCATAGCGGTGGACCTGTATGCCCTCCACTTCCTCGGTGTAGATATTCCCGGCAATGTGGCTGCGCTTATCAATCACAAGGCACGTTTTGCCCGCCTTTTTTGCTTGCTGGGCAAACACCGCACCGTAAAGGCCTGCGCCTACGATGAGATAATCGTAATGGTTCATCCCTGCTTCTCCTTTTTTCTGGATTCAGGTTCATTTTTGGAGAGCGGCTTCTTCTGGCTCTCACGGTACTGGTCGATGGCGGTCTGGATGCGTGCTCGGGCTGCCTCGGGGGTAATATGCTTGAGCTGAGCCGCCGCCATGGTCTGGTGGCCGCCGCCGCCCAGACTTTCCATGATGACCTGAACATTGACCGCTCCCAGACTGCGGGCGGAAATATTCACGCCGTTCCCCACCTGCACAGCCACAAAGCTGGCCTCCACATTCTGGATGGTCAGCAGGTCGTTGGCAGCCTGCGCAATGGCAACACGGGCCTCGGGGGGTACCTCGCCGCTCACCGAGATGGCACAGCTGCGGTACATCTGGGCAGCCTCCACAAGGTCTGCCTTGGCGTTGTACTCCACCATGGTCACATCAAAGAGCTGGCGCACCCGCTCCGTCTCCGCGCCGTAGCGGCGCAGAGCGGCGGCGGCTTCAAACGTGCGCACACCGGTGTGCAGGGTGAAGTCCCGGGTATCCAGCATAATGCCCGAGAGCAGGCCCTCTGCCTCTACCCGGCTGGGCTTGTCGTCCCGGTCGCCCACATACTGCAAAAGCTCCGTGACCAGCTCACTGGCCGAGGAGGAGTAGGGCTCGTGGCAGACAAGGTCTGCATGCTCGATGAAGCCCACGCCCTTGCGGTGGTGGTCGATGACAGCCACCTTGCCGCACCTTTCCAGGATCTCCTTACTTTCCACAAGGCCCAGCTGGTATGTATCCACCACCACGCAGAGCGTTTTCTTGGAGATAATGGGCAAAGCCCCCTTGGGGTCGATAAAATCATCTGCCTGCCCGGCCCGGCACAGGGCATCGATCAGGCTGCCCGCCAGTGTGGCATCCCGTCTGACGGCGATCACCGCCGGGACATCGCAGATCTTGCAGATGCGCAGCACGCCCTCGGCAGCGCCGATGGCATCCAGATCGCTCATCCGGTGGCCCATGATGACCACATGGTCCGCCTCCTTGACGAGCCTGACCAGCTGGTCGGCCACGATGCGGCTGCGCACCTTGCTGCGCTTTTCCACGCCGTGGCTCACACCGCCGTAGAACGTAAAACCGTCCGGTGTCATTTCAGCGGCCTGATCGCCGCCGCGGCCCTGCGCCATATCCAGCGCCTGCACGGCCATATCCTGGGCTTCCCGCAGGGTCTTGGCCCCGCGTCCGATGCCAATGGAGATGGACAGATTCACGCTGGGGTCCAGAGCACGGATCTTATCCAGCACATCGTAGCCGCGCTGGGCATACTGCTCCAGATGGCGCTCTTCCACCACGGCGATATAACGGCCGCTGGCAACGCGGCGCAGAAAGCCTGTGCCCCGGCCGATCATATCCTCCAGCACCCGGTTGATGCCCTCCAGCAGGCGGGCGCGCTCACTGTCCAGCATATCGCTGAACACATCGTCGTAGCCGTCCACCAGGAACACCATGTACCCCGGGCGGCTGGCCTTGTACTCCGTTTCGATCCTGCGCAGGGCGGTCTCCTCATTGAACACGAGCAGCGTCATGCTCTCGCTGCCGCCCGGCACGGTACTGCTGTGCACATTCCACACACCGTCGGCCAGATTGAGCTGCTGCCCTTCCGGGGTGCGGGCCTGTGCGGTATCCAGGCCGGGCAGCAGCTTCTGTGCCCTGCCTGCAAGCCGGTCCTCGCCGCCCAGCAGCGCCGTGCGGAAGCGGCTGTTATACCACAGCACCGTCTCGCCAGAAAGCAGAGCCGCCGGCTGAGAGAGGGATTCCAGGCTGTATTGGGTCCTGGAATTTTCAAAGCTGCCGCCAGCCACCCACTTGGCGGTCCAGCGCCGCAGCTGATACCGGAAAACGCAGATGCCGATGCCCCACAGCACCACCAGCACTGCCAGCGCAGGCCAGCCTGCGGGCCGCTGCACCAGAAGCGCCAGTGTCAGCAGTGCACACAGCACTGCCAGCGCGGCGATCAGCATTTCCAACGTCCATCTCGGTTTTTGTTTCATGGAATCTTCTGCCTCCTGGTCTGCCTGCCCCGGCGGGGCGGCTTCCGGCTTATACCTCCATCAGAATGGGGAGGATCATCGGGCTGCGCTTGGTGCGGCGGTAGATATAGCTGCTCAGCGCCTCACGCACCCGGGTCTTGACGCTGTTCCAGTCGCGCACATGCTCTTCCACGCAGCGATCCAGCGCGTTTTCCACAATGCTCTGGGCCCCGTCCATCAGGCTCTCGTTCTCGCGCACATAGACAAAGCCGCGGCTCACAAGGTCAGGCCCCGCCAGCACCTTGCCGGTCTTGCTGTCCACGGTGGCTACAATGATGACCAGACCGTCCTCAGAGAGATGCTTGCGGTCACGCAGGACCACATTGCCCACATCACCCACGCCCAGGCCGTCCACCATCACAGCACCGGCGGTGACAGGCTCGCCCAGCTTGATCTCGTCCCGGCTCAGGATAACGTTGGAGCCGTTCTCGGCAATGAGGATGTTGCTGGTGGGAATGCCCAGAGACGCGGCGGTCAGGGCATGCTTTTTCAGCTGCTTGTACTCGCCGTGCACGGGCAGGAAATACTTGGGTCTGGTCAGGGTGAGCATCAGCTTCTGCTCCTCCTGGCAGGCGTGGCCGGAAACATGGACATCATACATGCTCTCGTAGATGACCTCCGCGCCCAGCAGGAGCAGACCGTTGACGATCTTGGTCACGCTCTTCTCGTTGCCGGGAATGGGGTTGGCGGAGATGATGATGAAGTCGCCGGGGCCCACCCGCACCTGGCGGTGGCTGCAGGAGGCCATGCGGGAAAGAGCGCTCAGGGGCTCGCCCTGGCTGCCGGTGGTGATCAGCACCACCTGTTCCGGCGGGTACTGGTTCAGCTCATCCACACTAATAAGGGTGCCCTCGGGGATGTGCATATAGCCCAGCTCCTGCGCCATGGCAGTGTTATTGACCATGCTGCGGCCGCTGAACGCCACCTTGCGGCCATCCTCCACGGCCAGATCAATGATCTGCTGGACGCGGTAGATGTTGGACGCAAAGGTCGCAATGATGATGCGCTTGTTCCGGGCGCGTGCAAACAGGTTGCGGACACCGGCGGCCACCTTCTGCTCCGTGGCGGTAAAGCCCGGGCGCTCGGCGTTGGTGGAATCGCTCAGCAGGGCCAGCACACCCTTCTGACCATACTCCGAAAGGGTGGTCAGGTCGGTCACGCCGCAGGCCAGCGGGGTGTAATCGATCTTGAAGTCGCCGGTCTGGATGATCGTTCCGGCGGGGCTGTCAATGGCAAAGGCCACGGAATCGGGGATGGAGTGGTTGACATGGATGGGCTCCACGGTAAAGCAGCCCAGCTTGATCTTCTGTTTGGGGGTGATTTCCACGAACTTAGTCTTGCCTGCCAGGCCAAACTCCTCCAGCTTGTTCCGGATGAGGCCGCAGGTCAGCCGGGTGCCGTAGATGGGCAGATCAAACTTCTGCAGCAGGTAGGGAATGCTGCCGATGTGGTCTTCGTGGCCGTGGGTGATGAGCAGGCCCTTGATCTTGTCCTTATTCTGCACCACAAAGGTAAAGTCGGGGATGACCATGTCCACGCCGTACATCTCACTGTCCGGGAATACAAGGCCGCAGTCCACAATGATCATATCCCCGTTGCACTCATACACGGTCATGTTCTTGCCCACTTCACCCAGACCGCCCAGCGGGTAGATGTGGATAGGCACAGCGGCCTCTCTGGGCTGCTGCGGGCGGCGGGGCCGACGGTTATAATAAGGGCGGCGGGTGCGGGTACGCTTTTCCCCGCCGGATTCACTGTTTCTGTTCGGATTGTTCTGAGCCTGAGCCGGGTTCTGTTCTTTTACCTGTGCCATGCGGTACCTCCAAAATCAATTACAAAACGCAGGCACACCCCTTTGCGAGCGGCCTGTCTGCTGTGAAGGAGCAGCAAACGCACCGCTGCTCCCATCGAAACCATCGTATAGAATTTTTCGCTTCCATGCCCGTTTTCGGCACTGGGATGGCCGGAACGGAGTAATTTCTGCCCTGTCAGTCCATCTGTTCGATGCGACCGCGGCACTGCCCCGTTCCGGCCGGACACACCGCACCGGTGCGCCCCTATACGCATTTTGTTACAAACAGTATAGTATTTCTTGTCCACTTTGTCAATTCAAAGCTTTGCCGGAAAAGCCGGGGATGATACGTTTTCCTCTTGACAGAACTGGAAAAATAGCTCTAAATAGAAGTATCCAAAAATTCAAGTTCCGGGAGAAACAGATGAAACAAGTCGAAGTTTACACCGATGGCGCGTGCAGCGGCAACCCCGGCCCGGGCGGCTGGGGTGCAGTGCTGCGCTACCGCTTCAACGGCAAGGTCTACGAAAAAGAGCTCAGCGGCGGCGATGCTTCCACCACCAACAACCGGATGGAGCTGACCGCCTTTATCGAGGCCCTGCGCCAACTCAAGGAGCCCTGTGAGGTGCGGCTGTGCTCTGACAGCCAGTACGTCATCAACGGGCTGGAAAAGGGCTGGGCCAGGGGCTGGAAGCGCCGGGGCTGGAAAAAGTCCGACGGCTCCCCTGCCCTGAACCCCGACCTGTGGGAACAGGCATTGGAGCAGGAAGCCCGGCACAAGATCACTTATGTCTGGGTCAAGGGCCACGCAGGCCACCCGGAAAACGAACGCTGCGACCAGCTGGCCGTGGCACAAAGTCAGGCACACGGAGGGAGACAGGGACGATGAGCGATACATTTCTGCCCGGCAGCGGGTTCGATACCTATGAGCAGCAGGACAAGGTGCTGGTGGGCCTGTGCGGCGGCACGGGCTGCAAAGCAGCTGTCCGCATTTTACAGCAGCAGGGCTTTGCCGTGGCGGCAGCGGTCGTCCGGCTGGCTGACACCCCTGAAGAACACGCCGCCGTGGACGCGGCCAAAGCTCTGGCAAAGAAGCTGGACGTGGAGTGCGTCACCCTCAACGCCGA
>OLXJ01000537.1_pt1 | contig 19545 bp, 12 predicted proteins | sample 1644591 | NCBI WGS metagenome assembly OLXJ01 (sample SAMEA103958150, study PRJEB25191) | human gut metagenome | biome: human-associated habitat [ENVO:00009003]; feature: intestine environment [ENVO:2100002]; material: feces | place: Germany | collected 2013/2015 | reverse complement strand
TTTCCAAATTTCGAGAGCGGACTTTTCCTCGTTAGGCAATTTGCCCTTAACGGTTTCCAAAGCGGAATAGAAAATTTCGAAGGCAGTATTTTTCTTGCCATCATACATCAAATGGTTAACGAATCTCGTAACCTTTACATCACCGAAAACAGGATCCGGAAGGATCTGTCTTTTCTTTGGTTTTGCTTTTCTCATTTTGTTTTCAAAAATTTGTTCTTGTCGTTGGTTGCCTTTAATTTGTCTTCAACGGTTCCGCTGAACCATTTACTCAACCTTATAGCCTATCCAAATAACTCAAACCTGTTTTAATACTTAAATTTAAATCTCAGTTTGAAGGCATGTAATTAATTACTTCTTCTTACCTTTTGCGGCAGCTGCTGCTTGACCCGGTTTCGGACGCTTAGCTCCATATTTGGAACGTCTTTGCGTACGGCCGTTAACACCCGCTGTATCCAACGTACCACGTACGATGTGATAACGCACACCCGGAAGGTCCTTTACACGACCACCACGTACCAATACGATAGAGTGCTCTTGCAAGTTGTGTCCTTCTCCCGGAATATAGGAGTTAACTTCCTTACCATTTGTCAAACGTACTCTCGCTACTTTACGCATTGCAGAGTTAGGTTTCTTCGGAGTCGTAGTGTAAACACGTACGCAAACGCCACGTCTTTGAGGACAAGCGTCCAATGCGGGTGATTTACCCTTCTCCACCAAAGTTTCCCTTCCTTTTCTAACTAATTGCTGAATTGTAGGCATTTCTTTCTTTTTTTAAACTTTGAATGTGTTATTATTATTTATCTAATCTTTTCCTATTTCGAGCCGCAAAGTTACGCATTATTTTCGGACAATCAATAAGTTGTGCCTGTTTTTTTCGTATACTCCGCACTAAAAACGGTGCAAAGGTACATATTTGTTCCCGTTTGGCAAGGTAGGCCCTAGCCGTATTTATTAATATTTAACATTCACTGTCTCTATTTACCTCACTGGCACGTAAAGCGACTGGTGGCGGGTGCCGATATCACGCAATTTACCCGCCTCGACAAATTGATGCAGGCGGCGGCTGGCCGTACTGCTCGTCAGGCCGCAAAGCCGCTGGAAGGCGACACGGGTCATATATTCATGCTCGGCAAAATAACTCGCGAGCAATTGGTCGATACGATCAGGCTCCAATTGGCGGGAATGGGATTTGTACTTGGCTCGTTCCAGCGTCATCGTCTTCAAGCTATCTTTCAGCTCTACCTCGGGACGGAAAGCCACGGACTTGAAACGGATGGACTCCGCACGTATCTCGTGCGTGGATTGTACGGCCGGGCATTGCAACGTGACTTGCAAATACCCCAACCCATCGATATGTACACGTTTTCCTTCACGCAAATATTCCGCTGTCACCTCGCTTAAAGAGATAAGCACGGCGGCTACGTCTGCCGGCGTGACGGTACACCGTCCATGGATACGTTTGGCCAGATCATCCGTATCGATCGTGCCGGATGATACGATACGTGCGTGAAAACGAGGACGCTTCGTGCTGTCCTTCGATACCGGAGTCTTGTAAAAGTCATATTTTGCTGCCATATATCTAGTATGAGATTAAAAGGTTATTCATCGAAACATCGTATGCTATTAGTCATTTCACAAGGGTGATATGATCTTTTCACCTATGTGAAACGATCGTTTCATGATTGTGATACGTTCTTTTCACATAGGTGAAAAGATTATAAGCACTTAACAAAGGTACTACATCCATACCACTTAAACAATAGTTTTCCCTAGTATTTCGCACAGATTACTTTTATTTCAAATGACAATATAAACATTTGGAAAACCGCAAGTTAACAGCTTATATCCGCAAAATGAAACAGTAAAAACAACCTCTAAAACATAGCGTCATGAAAACTGTATTGGATTTTTTAGGCCAATTATGGCTTCGCTTCTTAAAACCGGACGGGTCGATCACCGTACCACACCCAAACGAAGGTAAAGCGAAACGATCGAGCAACAGCAACTCTATCCTTCAAAAGAGTCTGGAGACTTTCCTCCAAGAACGGATCGAATTCCACTTCAACTTGTTGAGCGAGGAGACTGAATATCGATACAAACAATTGGAAACGGATCGCTTCTATCCGGTGACGCAACGTGACCTAAATAGCATTTGCATGGAGGCAAGACGGACGGGGATCGATTGCAGGGATCGGGATGTGAATCGTTTCGTATATTCAAAAGAAGTAAAAGAGTATCATCCTTTCCGGCAATATATGGAGTGGTTACCCGAATGGGACGGGAAAGACCGGGTAAGTGATCTGGCACGACGGGTCTCCTCAGAACCGTTATGGGTGGAGGGGTTTCATCGCTGGATGCTCGCCTTGGCCTCGCAATGGATGGGTTCGGACCGAATGCACGCAAATAGCTTGGCTCCCATTTTAGTCAGCGAGCGTCAAGGATGTCAGAAGTCTACCTTTTGCAAGTCGCTGATGCCTTCTTCGCTAGTCCGCTATTACACGGATAGCGTAGACCTTAGCGGCTCGACGCAAATGGAGCAGAAGCTTGGATTGTTCGGACTCATCAACCTCGATGAGTTCGACCGGTTGTCCGACCGTAAAATGGCTTTACTGAAAAATTGGATGCAGATGGCCGGAATGAACGTACGCAAGGCACACGCCAAGCATTTCCCCCCTACCCCGCCTAGCCTCATTTATTGGCACTACGAACCAGAAGAACCTATTAAGCGACCCCACTGGAAGCCTCCGTTTCCTATGCGTGGAGGTGCAAAGCAAGATTAATTGCGAAGGTATCGAGCATGATCAAATCTACGCCCAGCTGAAAAACGAGTTACAAAAAGGAGAGCGCCATTGGTTCACCTCCGCAAAGGAGGAGGCGATCATGCGATCGAATGAGGCTTTCTATAAACGTCCGATCGAGGAAGATGTGTTCCACGCCTGCTTCCGGGCCGCATGTCCGGGAGACCTAAATGTAAATGCAGCCGTGAAACCTATGTCATCGAAATCATCCCTAGCACTTAAATCTTCTCTCCAGCTCCTCATCTGTCAGCATGGAGATAATCGTCTTTCCATCCGGGGTCAGGTTCGAGTCCGAACAAGAGAACAGGGAGGCGATCAGATGATCCATCTCTTCCAAGGATAAGGATTTGCCGGGACGGATAGCGGCGGCTTTGGCTAAAGACAAGGCGATGGCCTCGCAGATCTTCTCATGCACTGCGCATCCGGTCTCGATCGCCCGGTCCACGATATCCTTTACCAAATTTACCGGATCAAGGTTCTCTATACCGGCGGGCAGGCCATTGATCGCGTAATTGTCATTTCCCAGATTGCTCAGATCAAAGCCGACGAAGCACAAATCCTCCAATAAGGAAGGCAGTACAGCCGCCTCAGCAGCGGTAAACTCTACGATCTCCGGGAATAAGACTTGTTGGGATACACCTTGTTGCTGACGGATATTCGACAGGTATTGGTCAAACAAGATACGCACATGCGCACGATGCTGGTCAATAATCGCCAGACCCGATTTCAAGGATGTCACGATATATCGCCCTTTATATTGATAGCAAGGATTGCTTACCTCCGTAAACAGTTTTTCCGGATCCGAAGCCTCGGCCGGCAATTCCTCGATCGGGGCATCCTCGAAAGTCTCGGACTCCCGTTGGACAGCCACTCGGTCGTTCTCAAACCCTTGATATAATTTAGACCAATCGAATTCCGGTTTTTTATAGGAAGTAGTGTCAAACGGATTATAACTGGAATCCACTTGCACTTTCGGGGCCTTATAAGTACTAGGCTCACTTTTCTTGACCGGGTTGTAAACAGGAATATCGATCGCGTCCTCCACATCGAAATCAATCGTAGGGATAGCGCTCGATTTAGCCAACGCCTCCCGGGTAGCGGCCATCAAGATCTGCCAGATCGGTTGCTCGTTCTCAAACTTAATCTCCGTCTTTGTCGGATGGATATTGACATCGATCGAGGAGGGATCCAACGTGAAATAAACAAAATAATTCGGCATATCCCCGGCAGGAATCAATTGCTCATAGGCCTGCATGATCGCCTTATGGAAATAAGGATGCTTCATATAACGACCATTCACAAAAAAAAACTGCAATGCCCCTCGCTTCTTCGCCGAGTCCGGACGCCCCACGAAACCGGAAATAGTCACCATGGAACTTTGGGCATCCAGAGAGAGCAACTTCTGGTTTAAACTCTTACCATATATATTAATGATGTGCTGACGTAACCCCGACTCGGGCAGATTGAATATCTCCGCATCATTATGATAAAGAGACATACCCACCTGCGGATTCACCAAGGCGATTCGCTCGAACTCATTGATGATATTCCGGAATTCCGTCTCATTCGACTTCAAGAATTTCCGGCGGGCGGGAACATTAAAGAAAAGATTCTTTACCGAGAAGATACTTCCCTCGTTACAAGCCTCCGGCTCGATACTCTCCAGATTGGAACCCGCGATGGATAGGCAAGTGCCAAGCTCGGTCCCTCTAGCCCGGGTACGCAACTCTATATGGGCGACAGCGGCGATAGAGGCCAATGCCTCACCTCGGAAACCCATCGTATGCAAAGAGAATAAATCCTCGGCCGTAGAAATCTTAGAAGTAGCGTGCCGCTCAAAAGCCATGCGAGCATCCGTCTCGGACATACCTTTCCCGTCATCGATCACCTGTATCAATGTCTTACCCGCATCCTTAATGTTCACTTGGATATTGGAAGCGCCAGCGTCCACCGCATTCTCGACCAACTCTTTAACGACAGAGGCCGGACGTTGAATCACCTCTCCCGCCGCGATTTGATTGGCGATATGGTCCGGAAGTAAATGAATGATATCGCTCATTACCAGAACAAATACCAAAAGAAAGCAGCCAAGACCGCCAAGGCCACCGCCAGTTTCACATTCTTATACCTACGAGCCCGGGAATCCTCGCCTCGCCCCACGCTTTTCTTCAGATGCGAGGTACCTTCAATGAAAGTTCCCTTGATATGCGGCTTATATTCCTCCAACGGCTCCTCTACACCCATTTCACGTTTGACCTTGCTTATACGTTCCTCCAAGGCTTCCTTATGGGGGTCCCAATAAATAGGCTTATGATCAAATTGACGCGGCTTGCGCATGTTATAAAACGAGAAAAGTGCCATAGCTTTACCTATTAATTATGAATACGACGCTAATGTACGAATTTATTGCTTCTTTTCGGAGCATCTTGAGCTTTTCTTTTCACGACCTGATAAATATCATCCTTGTCTTTAGGACGGATATAATCAAACCAATAAAAGTCTTTCAAGTATTTCTGGTCGGGCTTCAAATCAGGAATAGGGGTCATCGTACCTGTTGGAGTCGGCCAGATTTTCAGTTTATCCAACTTATTGTCTTTTAGCCAGATCGTAAGGAAACCGCTTTTGGTCTCGTTCATGCCGACCATCGAACCGTCCTTCTCCAAGGGGAAAAATATAGATTCGGCGTTGCCCGACACATCGATCTGATTCACGACCTGTCCCTCGAAATAAGCCTTCAAGTCATTTCCCTTTAATTGATTGAATGCGGTAGAATCGATTTGCTGTATCGCGAAAGCGAATTGCTTCACGTGAGCGAAATCGATCGAGCTATCATTCATAAATATCAAGATCGTATCCCCATAGATCTGATACTGTTCATTCCAAACGATAGGGTCCGTATACATATATAATATAGAGTCCCTTGTATTAAACTGCATCGAATCGCAAACACCTTGCATATCCGTCCGATAGAAACGGACGCCGTAATAAGCTTTTACTTCCCGGTAAAGGGAGTCCACCGTAGTCATCTTCAAGGTATCACCATGCAGAAACAATGTATCCCCTTGGCTGAATTCCAAGAAACGGGCACTATCCGTAGCGAAAGCATACTCGGTCTTCTCATTGTAAAAGCCATATTGGCCTTCCAGCATGACATGCTGCGCCGTGTCTTGCAGACTCATATTACCGAACGCTTCCCCAAAACCCAGTTCCCGGTTGTAGGCGATAGAGTCGCCCGTCAAGATACGGTCGCCGGAAACCACCTGAGAACGATCCAATAGCAAAGAGGTATTATTCACGGTATCGTACCAACCTCTGGAAGAATAGATCGTGCCGCTATCCGAGACGATTATGGATGGTCCGAGGATCGTGGCGATCTTCGAGTCCGTATTATAATGCAAGGTATCGGAATACAACGTGAATTGCTCATTCTCCAGACGGACGCTATCATTGAAGATAGCCAATTTCGTACTAGGCGAATATTGCCCGTAAAAAGAAGAGAGCTGATTCAAGGAATCGACAATCAGACCTCCGTCGAAATAATATCCGATATCCGGGATTCGCTCATAGTTCAAGCTATCCGTAAACAGGGTAACCTGCCCATTCTCCATGCGGACATTCTCCCGCAAATAAGCGATCTGGGTATTTCCATACACGAACAAGGTATCCCCTTGTTCCATCCGGACATTACTAAACGCTTCCAAGGAATTGGTCTGCTCAAAGAAATATGCGCTATCGCAATACATATACGAACTATCATGGCGAAAACAAACATCACCATTCAGTACTTGAGCCTCGGCGTTCCTCTCCTTATCGAACGAAAGCGTATTCGCATGCTCCAAAAAGACCTTCGTCTTCTTGGGAGCGACACTATCTTTGGCGGCTACCACCGTGCTATCTTGCGTTTGCGCGAATACGCCAACCGATAAAGCACACGATAAGAGCGCTAGAAATAACCTGTTAATTAGTCTCATTCCTTAATCCAACCCGGATATTTGAAATCACAATTCCTCCAACCGTCACTAATACGCACGTAGGTTGATTTTTGTTTCTTCGTGATCCAGTCGTTCAATAATTCCTCACGTTTCTTAGCCTCTACGATCGCTTTCAAAGCTTGGAAGTCATCGGCCAAATTCGCCTTATGTCCTTCCGTCCGAGCTTTCAGCTTAACAATAGCTACTACCTCTTTCTGCTTGTTCGTCAACATGGTAAAAGGCTTGGAGATCTCTCCGACTTTCATGCCATATACCACCTTACCGATTTCCTGCGGAAGTTCTTGCATCTCGAACTTAGGGGTTCCCATATTGCTGCTCTCGTAATCTTGGTTTACCATCAAACCCTTATTATTACGTGTATCCTTGTCATAAGAGACGAATGTAGCGGCTTCCTCAAACGTGAACTTATTCGCCTGCAAATCATTGTACAATGAATCCAGACGAGTGGTAGCATCCGCCAACTCCTTATCGGAAACCTTCGGTTTCAATAAGATATGGCGGCAGTTGATACGGTCTCCACGCTTCTCGATCAATTGGATGATATGGTAACCATACTCCGTCTGTACGATCTGGGAGACACGTTTCGGGTCTTTCAAGTTGAACGCAACGTTCGCGAACTCCGGCAACAGCTGTGTCTTGCTCATGAAACCTAACTCCCCTCCTCGAGACGCCGAACCCGGATCTTCCGAGTACAAACGAGCCAACGTAGAGAATTCCATCTTACCGGAATTAACTTGCTCCGTGAAATCACGTAAGCGGGCCTTGATGGCGTCTGTTTCCTCAAACGGAATCTTCGGTTCCAAGGTAACGATTTGCACCTCTACAGTCGTAGGGATGTTCGGCAGGCTATCCTGAGACAACTGGCTGAAATATTTACGCACCTCGGAAGGTGTCAGCTTGATCTCGCCGATCAATTGATGCTGCATCTGTTGCACTACCTGCTGCTCCCGCACCATCTCCTTACGCTCATCCTTGATCTGGGAAAATTTCTTACCGAAATATTCCTCCAATTTCTCGCGAGACCCGATTTGGTTCACAGCCATGTTCATCCATTGATCCACGCTCTGGATCACTTGGTTCTCGTTCACGGTAATACTATCGATCTTAGCTTGATTCAGATATAGTTTCTGTATCGCCATCTGCTCCGGGATCACGCAATACGGGTCGCCATCCAAACGGACCCCCTCGTTTTGATTATACAAACGCTGCGTCTCAATATCCGAACGTAAAATAGCGTCATCTCCTACCACCCACACAATTTCATCGATCACATTGTCTTGCGCCATTACAATGCAAGAACAACAGGCAAGAAAGAATACACTTAAAATCTTTTTCATCATGTCTACCCATTTATAAAATTAGAGATCACGGCTCGGAATGGAATTCCACGTCACCGCTCCGGATCGCATCGTTATATAACTCGTCTTCAAATTTTTTCAAGAATTCAACTTTTCGTTGGTTGACCAGCATTTCCGTGACGTGCGAACTGGCATAATCATATGGCTCCACACTGCCGGAAGGTAAATATTCCTTGATATTCAACAGATAACAACAACTGCTATCCGCCACCTCAACATACTTATTCGCCTTCAGAAACGCATTCGGATTCGACACATGGATCGGTATATTATCCATTACCTCATCGAAATCAACCCATTTGTCGTAAAAGTACTCATAAATCGTGGCATTTTGCACACTATACTTCTCAATTTTTTCTAAAGAGGCCACATCTGTGGATTTGTACCACTTTTTGACATCGGTAAGTCCCGGGGCATCAACCGGGATTTTCAAGAATAATCCCTTGATCAAGCCTTTATCCAAGATAAACTTTTTCTGGTTTTCCTCGTAATAGTTTAATTTATCACTTTCCCGGATATCAGTTTTCAGCTTCTCCTCCACCAATCGTTCCTGATAACGGTAACGAACCAAGGAACGCCTGTACTCCTCTACCAATTTATCGACCTCCTCTTTCTCATCCCCTAAGTTACGCAAAGCCACATCGTACACCAATACATCCTTTACCCATTTCTTGGTAAAGCCCTCGGCCAGCAACAGACTATCTGCGGAGGAAATCCCCCGGGGTATTAGCTTATTCACCTCCGAACGATTTAGGGTACGTCCTTTCACGCTAACCAAGACATCCGTAGTATCAGCTGGCTGAGAACCTTTACAGGCACCCAACAACACAACGAACGTTAGGAACATGAAGACTATCCTCATATCTATCTTTATTTTATTTCTTTAGTTTCTTCAATAATTTCCAGTTGACAGTCACCGGATATTTTTTATTCAAATCCGCAATCCACTTCGCTTCCAACACCTTCTGCTGGGCGGAGGGTTTGCTCCAGATCTCCCGGTTGCTGACCTCAAACAACAGAATCCCATCCCGGTACTCCTGCATCAAATGAGGGATCTCCGGATGTTTTGTCTCCAGATTCTTACGCTCGGCGGTCGTTACGATATCGCGGATAAACAAATCATAGATCTCTTGCATAAAATCACCCGCATACGTTTTTGTCGAGAACGGACAACGTTGGATATAATAAGCGAACTCCGCTTGCGGGAAATCCTTTCCATCCAATTGCATAAGCGTCTTGTTCATATCCTTCGCTTTCTCATAAAACGCCTCGTCCGTGGGGAAACAATCATTACATAACGCTTGCAGCTCCGCATAGGCTTCCGGATAGAAAACGTATCCGTATTCTTTTTTCATACGATCGTCGAAAGCTTTATATAACTCGAAGTTACGTTCACCCTGCCCCATACGTCTCGACAAAGCTTTTTCCTCTTCCTCAAACGAAGGGCGTCCCTTCTTATCGATCAACTTAATGATATGGTAACCAAAACGAGTTTCCACCACCTCGGATAAATCACCCGGCTTGCTCAACGCAAAAGCGGCTTGCTCAAAAGGCTGGACCATCTCGCCTACCCCAAACCAAGGTAATACTCCCTCTTTCTTAGCGGAAGCAGCATCCCCAGAATATTCTTTCGCTAACTCGCCAAAATCAGCTCCCTCTTGTACTTGCTTATAGATAGCTTGCGCTTTTGCCAGAAAAGCCGATGAGTCCTGAATAGCGGAATCTTTCGGGAAGGCGATCAAGATATGAGCGACATGTATCCGCCCCGGATTGGGTTTACGACTATGGACTTTTATCAAATGAAATCCTAATTTCGTGCGAACCGGTTCAGACACCACGCCAATCGGCAAGGAATAGGCGGCATCCTCAAACACTTTTAGGGATTGCATCGGGAGCAAGCAACGTACATATTCGCAAGCGACATGCTCCTTATCCTTCTCGGCCAAAGCTTTTCCGACTGTTTCCATATCCTCTCCTTTCTGGAGACGTTCGTATACTCGCATGGCTTCTTGATATACAGCTACCGTATCTTTGGAGACCGTCTTCTCCGGCAAACGGAATAAGATGTGGGTCAACTCTACCGAGTGATCCCCACGGTCATATACCGCACGGGCAGCCGCTTTCTCACCCTCCTTATCCGACATATAGCTATCGATCAACTGAGCCCGGTATCCATCCAGCTCACTTTTGAATGAGGATGTCTGGTCGATCCCTAAAGATTCCGCCTCCGCTACTTTTAGCTTAAAATTTTTAAATAGCTCGACATAGTTTTTGACGGACTTTGTATTCGATAAATCCACCTCTCCATTCTTCTCCGCGATAAAAATAAATTCAGATAAAGGCACTTGTTTTCCAGCGACCGTCATAACGACCGAATCGGATGCGGTTTGAGCGTTAACTGTCACACAAGCGAATACCCCTAATGAAATAAGTAACTTTTTCATCAAAAATTCTTTTACCATAGCACGAATATACATTACAAAAATAACACTAATCTAACGGAGAGCCGACAAGAAAAGTATGCTATCCCATTAAATTAGTGTTTTTTATAAAACGTAAAACTTGTATTACTATTCACCGCGGCTATAATTCGGAGCCTCTTGCGTGATCGCTACGTCATGCGGATGGCTCTCTTGCACACCTGCGTTGGTGATTCGAGTAAAACGAGCTTTATGCAACTCCTCGATATTATGAGCCCCGCAATAACCCATTCCCGCACGTAAACCACCTACCATTTGGTAAATGACCTCATACAAAGAACCCTTAAACGGAACACGGGCAGCGATTCCCTCCGGAACCAGCTTCTTCACGTCGTCCTCCACATCTTGGAAATACCGATCCTTGGACCCCTTTTGCATAGCTTCCAACGACCCCATTCCACGGTAAGACTTAAACTTTCGGCCATTGAAGATAATCGTATCGCCCGGCGACTCCTCTACACCCGCCAACAGAGATCCCATCATCACGGAAGATCCACCAGCGGCGATCGCCTTCACGATATCACCGGAGTAACGCAAGCCACCGTCGGCGATCAAAGGCACACCAGTTCCTTCCAACGCCTTCGCCACATCGTAAATAGCCGACAACTGGGGAACACCCACACCAGCGATCACACGAGTTGTACAAATCGAACCCGGACCGATACCTACCTTCACGGCGTCCGCCCCGGCTTCCACTAAATATTTAGCAGCCTCGCCCGTAGCGATATTACCGACCACACAATCAATATGCGGATATTGCGCCTTAATCTGTTTCAAGACATCCACCACACCTTTTGAGTGACCATGTGCCGTGTCGATCACCAAAGCATCCACCCCGGCATCCACCAAAGCGGCTACACGCTCGAAGGTATTGAACGTAACGCCTACACCGGCAGCTACACGCAGACGACCTTTGGCGTCTTTGCAAGCCATCGGTTTATCTTTTGCTTTTGTAATATCTTTATAAGTGACAAGACCGATCAACTTTCCGTCCATTCCGACAATCGGAAGTTTCTCAATCTTATGTTTCTGAAGAATCTGTGCAGCAGATTCCAAGTCAGTAGACTGGTTAGTAGTCACCAATCTTTCTTTCGGAGTCATGACAAGATCAATGTGTTTTGCCATGTCTCTTTCGAAACGCAAATCTCTGTTGGTAACAATACCCACCAAATAACCTTCATCATCTACCACAGGGATACCACCGATTTTATATTCCGCCATGATGTCCAGTGCATCCTGAACAGTAGAACCTCTTTTAATCGTTACAGGGTCATAAATCATACCATTTTCGGCACGCTTTACGATAGCAACTTGTCTTGCCTGTTCTTCGATAGACATATTTTTGTGAATCACACCGATACCACCTTCACGAGCAATGGCAATCGCCATTTTCGCTTCGGTAACTGTATCCATGGCAGCCGTCACAAAAGGTATTTTTAACTCAATGTTTTTTGAAAACTTTGTCGAGAGATCGACAGTGCGCGGTAAAACTTCAGAATAAGCGGGGATCAACAGTACGTCATCGTAAGTCAACCCATCCATTACAATCTTATCAGCAATAAATGACATAGGGCTATGCGTTTAAAAATTATTGCGTGCAAATATACGGTTTTTATTCAAAATGCGCAAACTGTGCACCAGAATATTTAATGAGGGGAGCTAATTAATACTTATCAGAAAGAATTGCCTTAAAAGAACACATTCAAAGAACCGAATTAAAGAACAACTTTAAAGAACAAGATTATGGAAAGGCAGATTTTTATTAATGAGATGCAAGCTCGTTTCAATTTAAGAAAACCACGTAGCGAGAAACCAACCAATCTCTATTTAGTATGCAGAATAAACAACAAACAAGTTAAACTATCTACAGGGGTAAAGATATATCCAGACCACTGGAATGAAAAAAGACAAGAAGCATATATCAGCGTACGCCTATCAGAGATAGATAATATAAATAACACTATAGTGAACAAGAAAATCACAAAACTAAAAGAATATTTCATCGAATTTAAGCATTATCTTTGTATGCATCCAGACGAGATTGGAGAAAGTATGAAACTATTAAAACAACACATATATAAAGATAGGATGAAGAAAGAATTACAGAAACCCGCAACTTTTATAATGAAACAAATTATAGAAGCAAAGACTTGTGCAGAAAGCAGTAAGAAACAATATCGTTCTAACATAGACAAGTTTGAGCGTTTTCTCAAAGAGAATGAAATTCCCAATACATGGGAGAGCATGAATTTAGATACTATCAATCGCTACCAAAAGCAAATCATAAAAGAAAACCCATTGCATCCTCATAACACTTTACGTAACATAATTAAAGGAACTATATTTAATTTACTAGGGATAGCAGATAAAAGACTGGATATTCCTTTCAAATGGTCTGACAGCAATTTAAACTGTTTTGAGTTCGTGAAAGATAAGTCCAACAAAGAATTAGCAGACAACAAAAAAGTTTCATTAACAGAAGAGCAACTGAATAAATTCTACAAGCATATCATCACAGGAACAGAAAGACAAATAAAGAAATACACAGAAATCAGAGACTTATTCATACTACAATGTTTAGTTGGGCAACGAATTGGCGATATGCAAAAATTCTTTAATGGAGATAATGAAATGGACGAAGAAGCAGGAACCATCTCCATTATACAACAAAAGACAAAAGCCAGAGCTATAATTCCACTATTGCCATTAGCCAAAGAAATTATATCCAAATATGAGAATAAAGAATTATTATATTATAAAGAAAGAAAGTCCATTGTCAATGAAGCCTTAAAAGAAGTAGCAGAACAAGCAGGATTAGACGAGCCTATCACTTATGAAGAAAACGGGATTAAACAAACCCAACCTCTTTATAAATTACTGCATACACATACAGCAAGGCATACTTTTATCACAATATTGTGTAGAAAAGGCATCCCAAAGGAAACTGTTATTATAGCGACAGGACATGAAGATACAAAAATGATAGACAAAGTTTATTCTCATTTAAACAGTAAAGATAAAGCAAAGAAAGTCTCTAATGCTTTCAAAAGTTTAAATAATGGCATTTTCAATATGGGCAAGGTGGAGACAAATTCTCTCAATGAAGTAAAGCCTACGAACGATGCAACTAATAATATAACCTTCGATACTCTGTTGGACACTCAATTTTTTGCATCTAAAATCAATAAAGCCAGTGACATGTTTGAACGTATGGGATATGTGAAGAACGGCAAACTATATGATTACAATAGCGAGATAAGTGGTATTGTGAAAGAAATAGAGGCTTATATGCAATCTCCCGCCTCCGGCCTTGAAGTAGCCCATAAATATGTGGAACGGCTGTCTGTTGGTAATCTGTCCAATTTGAGGGACGAGCTTAAGCTGTTAATTGTCAAATGTATAAAGATAGAGGTAAATGTGGAAACTGTCATGCAGATTGTTGATAAGGCTTTCAAAATGGGGATTCTGGATAATGACAGCCTTAATGACATGAAAGAAATTGTAGCGGCAATATTGAGGGCCAAGGACAAGTAAAGTGATTCTACTACTCAAACCGCCATATTCTCCCCAAACAGATACGGCTGTAAGGAGAATTAGGGTATGGTAAAATCTCATTAACTGACGTTAACAGACAATCTATATTTGTACAATAATCCGGACGAAATCAACCATAATGGATTGTAGAATTTGGATGTTATCAGTAAAATGGTTTATCTTTGCAGCAGTTAAATGATTAACTCATATTGTTGATGAGTAAGCATTGAACAATTCGTTCATTGACATCATGTACAATCCGACCCCAGCACCTCGGTGCTTTAAGCTATCGCTTTTTGCTTGGAAGTGATAAGCTGTGGCAATTAGTTCATAATTGTTAATATTATTAATTAGGCAATTCTCGGATTGCCGGGTATATATGAAGGTGTAAGTATGCCCGCTCTTATATACCGCCCGCTTAATAAATTTAATAATATTAAAGTTTATGAAATATGTAAATATTGGGAGACAAGAAGCTCCCAAGTGGTACTTTGTTGCCACGATAAACTTGAACGGCGAAGAACAGGAAATCATTCCTGCCTTCACCGATTATTCTCTCAAACGTAAAAACTTTGAGAAGGACAAAGTATTTAAAGCTATAGATAAGAGCAAGCTCTTGCCGACTGTGGTTTGCTTCTGTGATGCAAAACCATTCTACGCAGAGAATGTTCCTCTATACGATTACGTTGGTAATAAAATAAAGAATCTTCCCGATAATGCTCCGGCCGTAATGGTCTACCTGGATAAAGCCGACAATGTTAACTTGCTTGGTTTGACAGATGAGCCACTGCAAGCTGAATTAGTGGAATGTGATAGCGTTGCTGACGCTTATCACAGAGTAGCAACAACTGCATATCTCTCCCAATGTCCTTCAAAGGATGAGTGGATAGGATATGCCGGAATTGTAACGGGAGATGAATTATTACTGAATATCCGCAAGTTCGGCATAATGTACTCTATGTCTGGCACTGCCGTACAGGGATATTTTGGTATAAGCACTACTGTTTCTTTATTACAAAGCAAAGCCCTTGCTATGAGTTCTTCTCTTTTTAAAGAAGAATATAGAACTTATGCGCAGGCAGAGCAATTGATGAAGGCAACAGTACAAGCCTTTGGCGTGAAAGCTGCAAAACAGACCAGATATATTAAGGCCATTAATTATGGTATCTCGGAATATGGTTTTGCTACAGTCTGTGATGTATTAAACAGCATTGAAGCAACAGAGAAGTTGCGGATTGAAGCAGCTAAGTGCGAAGATAAAATTAGCTGTATTCAGCACTTAATCATCGAGCGAGTTATTGAGATGCGTAACGCTCAACAGCAATAAGAATAACCGGATTGTACATGATACATAAAAATAAGAGGCTGTCTCAAATTGATTTTTGAGTTCAGCCTCTTTCTGTTTGTTTACAATATTCCTCGAATCTCAAAGCCATTCTTCCGGCCGTTGGCGGTCGGTATCTTGACGGGATGAATCTCAAAGAATTCATTGAGGTCGGTCGCCTTCGGTGACTTGTCAATGCCTAGCCTGTCATATACATCATGTAAGGTTTGCTGAATATCAGTAGTTAATATTCTGTCTCCGATATGAATAATGCCGTGTAATTCATGACGAATCTTATTTTTGGTTTTCATGATATGGATTTCATTGAGCAGTTTCTTCTCCTTATAATTCAGAGCTTTAATCCTGTCAACGCCCAAAGCCTCATAATAATACCTCAATTCTGGATATTTGCTTTCCAGTGTTGGCATTGCGAGATTGACAATCAGCCCTTGCTTGGCACGATATTCACAGTATGCCTGCATCCTGTCTACAAATGGCTCCTTTTTGATTAGATGTTTCAACTGTTCTTGGTAAACGGCATAAGTTTGATTCTCACTGACATCGAAACTACTATCTTGGAGCAGTTTCTTTACAATTACCCCATTCTGATAATTGAACTTCTGGACATCAAAACAGTATTGCTCATTTACATAGGCTAAACGGTTGAAAACAAATTCTCCTTTCTGTTCATCGTACATTGTATATGAATCCTGATATTTTACATTGTCGGGGATTCTCCTAAAATCCTTGATACGTTTGGCTCTCAATGCTTCACCGGCATTGTTGTTGTCTCTAATCTCGTCAAGTGTCACATTGACCTTCCGGCACAGATGCTCATTGAATGTCTCCTGCTCTACCTCCTCTGCATTGACATTGTAAACGAAGGTGAGGAACTGCCTGAAGGGGTTGCATGCCAGACGCTGCCTGCCTGCAATCTGTACCAGTTCCGTTGCTATATCAACCGCAGTGTTCGGGCGATTACAATCACTAATGACAAAAGTTGCGGCATTGGTAGAGTAAAAATCACAGCCCGCATAAGCGGTGGAAGTACAGAAGGTGAATTTCTTGTGCGTCTCCCCCTTCAAGGGAATTCTTCCCCGTTTAAATCCTTCCCCAATCCTTGCAATCTGTCTGTCGTTATCTTCGGAGTTGCCTACAATGATATTCACTTCTTCCGGTTTGAGTTCCGTTTGTTTAATAATGTTCACAATATTATTTACACTATTGAGAAATATAACACATTCTTTGGAGTAAATCCTTTCCCCATTAACATACACAGAAGGATAATTGCCATTCTGATAGTAGCGAACTATTTCCAATGCTGCATTGATAGGATTCTTTGTGCGTTCTCTATATACTCTGACAATATCCTTTTCTTCCCAGTCAAGCTGATAGTAATTCATATCCTTGAAGTGGTCAATCTGTTCCAGATATTTGTCAAGAATTGGAGTTGCCGATAAGAATGTAACATACGGAAACGACCTTGAATTATCCAAAAAGTGCAATTCTATTTCAGACTTGAAACTACTATCTGCCAACAGGCATTGGAATTCATCCACTACTACACGCCAATCTGATTTATATTTAATACAGCCAATCAATTTATACACGGAATCGTAGGAGACCAGAATCTTGGGAAGCTCCGCAGTCTGCAAATATGCCTCAATCTCTTTGGTGTCTACTCCGCCAATTACAAGCAAGGTATCAGGGTATTGTTCATGTTTGTTTTTCAACAGCTCATTGCGAGGGCTGCATATAATAGTTTTATGTTCATCTGTCAGTGCGACTGTAGTTGCTCCACAGCCGGGTATCTCTTTATTCAAAATACCATTGGGAAGTTCAAACGGTTTCCCGAATTCTTCTATGAACTTCTCCCGTTCGGTCAAATACTTGATATTTGCCGGAATTTTAATCATTTCTTTCTTCATAAGCTAAGTTAAAAGTTAATTTGACTGGAATAATCTAATCTAGTGTTGTCCACTTTATAGAGAATTTTTATCTTTAGTATAAGGGAGTCATGGTAGAAATATTGGACAGTCACAAGAATGATAAAACCTGATACGCATCAGGTCGAATTATACCCGTTTAGGGTATCTCTAACATGGAATCGGAATAATTTTGAGGATTATATTTGGGGTGTTTCCCATTGTCCTGATATTGCAAAGGTAATTAATATTCCGACAGTAAAATCATGAATTGTGGACAATCTGCAAACTTTATACTGATACTGTCATAAGTCCGTCATTCTATAGGGGAGTATGTCCTAAAGACCAATAATGGCATTTGAGAGTGATATATATTACTGGTAAAGTTCCCTTTGATACCCAACTCAAAAATATAGGTACTTAAAATTCATACCCCCCACCCCTTTTATTGAGGAAGTGTTTCTATTTGGAGTTTATGCAGTGATAGAGTGAAATATTTGATTTGTCAGTGAGCGTATCAAATGTATATCGTGCATAAGCCCCTTCTATTACCCAAAATACCCCTCACCAATCATTAGGAAAAATGAAAGGATAACATGAATCGCTATTCAGCCCACAAACCTTTTGAACTTCTGAAATGTGCGGACTTATCAACGATTTGTATATGTCTACATATAAAGATGCACAAAGGAAAGTGAAAAGAAAGAACTTCATGTCAAGCCCTCATTTTGTCCTTAAATACACTATTTACTAATCTATTATTATGCGTATGGAGAATTTAAAGATTTTATTGACGTTTGGAATAATTCTAATTGTGCCAGTAGTCTTAATGCCACAGTTCTTTATTGGATTATTAATACTGATTGTGGCTTGCTTAGCTTTCAGACAGAGGAATTTCTAATATTAACTTAATAAATTACAGATTATGGAATCAACATTACAGATTATGCCAGTACAAAGAACTAGTAGAAACTTTGGTGAATATGCAGAAGAAGCGGTAATAATTGAAGAGCCAATTATTAAGCAGAAACGACCTCTATTCATTGAAGCCAATACGATTGAAGCCAGTTTGGAGCATCTAAGGAATGATTGTATTATACCCGTATTCGCAAAGGACAACGAAGCTACATTATCTCATGTGGCTTTCATTGAAGCGGTACAGGATGCAACCAATACATTCTTTAGCGGTGAACAAATTGAATCGCCAGATATTCGTGTTTCTCATGTAATCAAAGGTAGGATTCCCGAAGCAATACACAAACCAGCCAATCAGTTATTAGAAAGTGATAAGACTATCTACTACGAAAGGTGCGCTTTTGTTATTGAAGTTCCTACTATCTATGAGACAGTACACGGTAACAGGCTAACCCTTACTATTGGTGGTGTCAGAGCTTATAACCATACCAATCTTTATTCAAAGAAAGGTGCGGAGCGGTTTAAAGTGTTTATTGGCTTTACTTGTAAGGTTTGCACAAATCTATGTGTATCTACAGACGGTTATCTTAGTTGCTTGGAAGTTACCAATACAAGGGATTTATATCAAGCGGTATTGGAAATGTTCCACAAATACGATGCAGCCAAACACATACATTTGATGCAGTCTTTAGGCAATACCAGTATGACGGAGCATCAGTTCTGCCAACTACTTGGAAGAATGAGACTTTATCAATCACTACCGCAAGGCTATCAAAAGGATATACCTAAAATGTTGCTTACTGATACACAGGTTAACAATGTGGCTAAAGCATATATCAATGATGAGAACTTTGGCAGCTTGGGGAATGATTTGTCTATGTGGAAGTTCTACAACTTGCTCACAGGTGCAAATAAGAGTAGCTATATAGATTCATTCTTGGATAGAGCCTATAATGCTACAGAACTTGCAACGGGTATATGTTCCGCTTTACATGGTGATGACAAGTATCAATGGTTTCTTAGTTAGTGGTATTACAGAGTACTTAAAAGGGGCATCCATATAATAAGGGTGTCCCTTGATTATTCATTACCTATTAATACTCAAAAGATTATGTTACAAGCGTTATTAGTCGTTATATCTTGGATTATCTTGTTACTTGTTATGTGTGCAATTTCACCTGTTGTATTCTTCTTGATGATTATTTGGACTATATACAAG
>OLXJ01000529.1_pt1 | contig 19723 bp, 19 predicted proteins | sample 1644591 | NCBI WGS metagenome assembly OLXJ01 (sample SAMEA103958150, study PRJEB25191) | human gut metagenome | biome: human-associated habitat [ENVO:00009003]; feature: intestine environment [ENVO:2100002]; material: feces | place: Germany | collected 2013/2015 | reverse complement strand
AAGCCGATCTATTCGATTCTTAACTTCATGTATGGTCTGTGCCACAACTGGGGGTGGTCCATTGTGTTGCTGACGGTTCTGGTGAAGTTGATTCTTTATCCGATTTCCGCCGCCGGCTACAAGTCGATGGCCCGCATGAAAGAAATCACGCCGCGTATGAAGGCGTTGCAGGAACAGTATGGTCAGGATAAGCAGCGTTACCAGCAGGCCATCATGGAGCTGTACCGCAAAGAAAAGATCAACCCGATCGGAGGCTGTCTGCCCATCCTTTTGCAGATTCCTGTGTTCCTGGCTCTGTACTGGGTGCTCCTGGCTTCGGTTGAACTGCGCGATTCTGCTTGGCTCGGCTGGGTGAGCGACCTTGCGAGTCCAGATCCTTGGTTCATCCTGCCGGCCATCATGATGGCGACGATGTTCCTGCAGATTAAGCTCAATCCGACGCCGACCGATCCGATGCAGGCCAAGATGATGGTGATCATGCCTCTTGTCTTTGGCGTGATGTTCTTCTTCTTCCCGGCCGGTTTGGTGCTTTACTGGTTGACGAACAACGTGCTCTCCATTGCTCAGCAGTGGTACGTCAACAAGCAGATTGCCAAGGAACGCGCTAAGCGTCTGAACGCTGTCAACCAGTAAGGAGACGCTTTACCGTCGTCAGACGGTCAAAAGCTTCTGACAAAAATTTCGCCCCGATTTCCATTGCAGGAGACCGGGGCGATTTTTGTTGTGATGATGACAGGCTTACTTGCCGATGCAGAACTTGGAGAAGATCATGCCCAGAAGATTGTCCGGGGTGGTTTCTCCGACGATTTCTCCCAGAGCGTTTCCTGCCAGTCTCAATTCCTCGGCTGCAATATCAAGCCCTACGGTGCGGCCGACCGCGTTGCCCGCAAGAACGTGCAGGTGCTCACAGGCGCGTGCCAGGCAGTCCAAATGACGGGCGCGAGCAAGGAAGTCCCCCTCCTCGCTTTCCGATTCTCCTGCAATCGTCTTGAGGTGCGACACCAGCGTCTCAACGCCCTCACCTGTTTTTGCCGAGATACAGATGGCGTCTTTCGGAGCTTCTTCTGCCGCAAGATCGATCTTATTGAAGACGTTGAGAAACTCCACGCCTTCTCGTAGTCGGGGAAGGATCAGAGACAGTGCCTCTTCTTCTTCCCTAGACTCCGCCTGATCAGCGCTTCGAAGCAGAAGCACGATGTCGGCGGTTTCAACTGATTGCAGCGTGCGTTCAATGCCGATGCGTTCAACCTCGTTGTCGGTGTGACGGACGCCTGCCGTATCGATCAGATTGACGGCCAGGCCGTCCAAGTGAATTGTGTGCGTAATGCGGTCTCGGGTGGTGCCCGCAATGTTTGTGACGATGGCGACATCGTCGCAGGCCAGAGCATTCATCAAAGAGCTCTTGCCGACATTGGGCGCTCCGGCGAGAACAACCGTGAGGCCCTCGCGAAGCACTTTGCCGCGCATGGCTGCGTTTTGCAGTTGCACGAGCTTTTGCGCGATCGCGGCCACGCGTTCATTGACGTGACCGCTTTCAATAAAGTCGATTTCCTCTTCCGGAAAATCAATGGTCGCTTCGATGTAGGCACGCAGTTCCAAAAGATCCGTGTTGATGTCGTGAATGCGTTTGGAAAACTCTCCTTGCAGGGAGCGAGCGGCGGCACGCACAGCCGCGCTTGAATTGGCTTCGATCAGGTCGGCCACAGCTTCGGCCTGCGCCAAATCCATGCGATTGTTCAAAAAGGCGCGTTTGGTGAATTCTCCGGGCTCGGCTGTACGAAGCCCCACCTCGCGCCCTGCCTGAAGACAACGCTCCAGAATAACCTGCTGCAATGCGGGTCCGCCGTGAGCTTGGATCTCCAGCACATCTTCTCCGGTATAGGAGGACGGACCGAAGAAGCGAATCACAATGGCTCGGTCAATCAGGTGCCCATCGGTGTCATTGATGGATAACAGGTGGGCGTAGCGAGGCTTGAGTTCTTTTTGGGGAAATAGAATTTGTGAAATTAGATTCACTTGTTTGCTTGTGCCTGAAATGCGAACGACGCCGATACCGCCTCGGCCGGGGGCGCTGCTTCGGGCAACGATAGGATCTTTATCGGAAACCATAGAAACTGTGGGATGCGTTCAGTGCTCGGGTAATATTGACGGGGTCATTTAACAGCCGTCTTCACGAACGATATTATGAGTCTTCCCCCGAAAAACTCCACACAAAACGCCATTGCGGCAGCCGTTTGCGCGGCTATTGTTGCAGTTGCCTGTGTTCCGATTGCGGCTTTTTTTGCCACGTTCGGCGACTCGTACAACCAAAGAGCCTTGTTTTATTGCGTGGTTTTGCTCTGGGGAGTTGCAGGCGCTATTGCCATCTTTTCTCTAACCTGGCGCAATATGAGTAAAAAAGTGACGGTCGGGTTGATGATCAAGTGGATCGTGAGCGCCTTTTTATGGCCGTTGCTTCTGTTGTCCTGGTTGGTTGTCGGAAGAAAACGCCGACAAGACGAACAAGTCAATTAAAAGAGAGCCCGAAAAGAAACGCCTGAGCTTCATCTTTTCGGGCTTTTGTTTCACCAAGTTAATCGTCAAACAGATCGCGGGCGAGTTTCATCGGACAGAAGCCGGGGCCGCACATACTGCAGAAATGTGCGTCACGACCGCCGGCACCGCCGAGTGTTTCGTCGTGCATATCGGCTGCTCGCGCGGGATCCACCGACAGATTGAACTGATCGTTCCAGCGGAATTCAAAACGAGCGGCACTCATCATCAAGTCGCGAATTGTTGCCCCGGGGATGCCTTTGGCAATGTCGGCGGCATGAGCGGCAATACGGAAAACGGCCAGACCTTCTCTGACGTCGTCAGCATCGGGAAGGCCGAGGTGCTCTTTCGGTGTGACGTAACAAAGCATGGCAGTGCCGTGCGAACCGATGATGGCACCGCCGATGGCTGCCGTAACATGGTCGTAACCCGCTCCGCAGTCGGTCACCAGCGGTCCGAGGGTGTAGAACGGAGCGCCATCACACAGTTCCTCTTCCTTAACCTGATTCAAAGCAATGCCGTTGAGCGGAATGTGACCGGGTCCTTCAATCATGACCTGGACGTCGCGTTTGCCGGCGGCTCGATTCAGTTCGCCGAGTGTCTTGAGTTCGGCAAACTGAGCGGCATCGTTACCGTCGTGAAGGCTCCCTGAACGTAATCCGTCGCCGAGAGACAATGTGATGTCATAACGCGCGGCAATATTAAGAATTTCATCGAAGTGGTCATAAAGGAAATTCTCTCTTCCATGCTTGCGCATCCAGACCGTGATCAAGCCGCCGCCGCGCGAAACGATACCGGTCAGTCGAGAGCGCGTCAGTTCGACGTGAGAATTCAATAGTCCCGCATGGATAGTCATGTAGTCGACACCCTGCTCGGCTTGGTCGATCATGACTTCTTTGAAAATATCCCAGGACATCAGCTCGGGCTTTCCTCCGGCGCGTTCCAGGGTTTCGTAGAGAGGCACGGTACCGACGGGGACGGGGGAGTGTCGGAGAATCATTTCTCGCGTCTGGATGATGGATTTTCCGGTGGAAAGATCCATCACGGTATCGGCGCCGCAGAGCAACGATTCTTTGAGTTTGTCTAGCTCCTCGCGCCAATTCTTTGAGGATGAAGATGTACCGATGTTGGCGTTCACTTTGGTGGCGAAGTGCTTGCCGATGACCATTGGTTCACATTCCGGGTGATTGAAGTTGCACGGAATGACGGCCTGTCTGGTGGCCACCAAGTTGCGAATCTGTTCCGGAGTGAACAGCGGAGCATCGAGTGCGGGAGACAATAGTTTGATCAGCTTTTCGTTTCCCTGAGCTTCCACTTCGGTTTTGAGCTGTTGGCGACAGAGATTTTCGCGTGTGGCGACGTAAGCCATCTCTGGCGTCACGATACCTGCACGGGCAGCGGCTAATTGAGTCGGAGAACCGGGAAGCGGACGCTGGCGTTTGACCGGGGTTTCATTGTTTGCGTTTTCACCGAAAGGTCCGGTGACGTCCGTCAGGTAGACCGAAGGCTGAGGTTGTCCTCCGAATGCCTGAGGCGTCGGACTGAGCCGGATGCGTCGAAAAGGGACTTTTTCCCCGGTGGAAGATACATCGTAAAAGCGCTCTCCGGCGAGACGTCCCTGAAACAGGAGATCCTTCCTTGAGTTATGAGGAGATTGGATCGGAATGGTGGTGTTTGAGGTTGTCATACGTAGATTCGGTACACGATTGAGTAGAGAAAAAGGGTGGTGCCTCACAATTTAGCTGAAAAACACGGTGAAGAATTTGTGTAACACAGAAAGATGATTTTAAGTAATTAAAAGATTGTGTAACATGTTGATTTTAAAGAGAAAATAGCATTAAGTCTGCGTGCCTGTCTATATGTTTTACGTGCAATATAACATTGCAGGTAACACTGATCTCAACAATGTTCCACGTGGAACAATATTGTTTCTCGTACGTGGTTGAGTGGTGATATTGATCGGGTGGTGGGGCGTTGATTGCAAAATGAGGAGATGGGGGTGCGCTTAGGATGAGTGTTCCACGTGAAACATTGGGGAGAAATATTGGTAGTAGATGAGGTATCCGCCGGTGTCAGTTGAGGGATAGGTCAAAATGCTTGACTAAAAAAAAGATTGCTTCACGTGAAACAACGGATGTGGTTGGTTGGGGCTCATTCCGATTTGTTTGTCAAGGGTTAAGCGCAGAACGAAGGTAATTCTGACGCCTACGAAAACGCCATTTTGAGCACAAAAATTTCTGGGATGGCAACCGATAAGCGCACCGCGTTTTAACCCATCAATCGATCGGCGGAATTTCTCTGCTCGTGACACGGAATCGTCACAGGCACACATCAGGATCTAGCGGCCCTTTCACGTCAAACGACGTGTCCATCAGGGCAGCCCACCGCCAATGACAGGCGGCCAGAAACTCCGGTCTGCTCCGATCTGCCGTCCGTTGTATTCGTACAGGAAACGCAAGGTCATCCCAAACCAAGGCAACTCAGTTCAGAGAGCTCACCCACCAAGAGGCTCAGAGATCGGTCGAAATCCTGTGTTAAAGCGGGTTACGGCATTTGCCGGGTCAAGTCAATGCAGCATTTAATGGGGCGCCGTGCAACGGCGCAAGGGGCCCCCGTTCATTGCTGCATTGACTTGACGCGCTACGAGTATCGCTACAATCGCGGCGCAGCCGGGAAAGAAGCATGCTTTCCCGGACTGCCCAGCGGCGAGCGATAAAAAGGTTGTCAAACCACCATCCTATTCGGGCTGCGCGTTCTCTATGGCGGAACATCCCCCCCCCAGCTCAGGCTTGGATAATTTGACAATTCGGTACATAAGCATGCACGAGACATGGCGAATTCTTAAGCTTGGCCCGCCACGGTTGGCAACACGACAGCAGCATCCTCCCTTAACGTCTTGTGCGTCAATTTCTTCTTGATGCTTTTTGTCAGCTCAATGCCGAAGCATTTGGCTGCATTGAACGGTTGTTTGTTTTTAAGCACATAGAACGTCACTCGCGCTATTTTTGCGGCCAGAGTACGAATGGCCTTGACTCTCAGACCGCCGTATTTGCGCAATAAGCGTTGCAAAATCTCTCGAATCACCGGATTTCTGGAGGTATATTGAGCAACTTCGGTAAACGCCCAACTCAGATAGGCGTTGCCGTTTTTGGCATTACCCAGGCCCTTGCTTTTGCCGTTGCTCAGTTTGCTCGTTGAGCACAATCGACAGTAGGACACAAAATCGCCGGCTGATTTAAACCGCTGCATGGTAGCGATTTCCGTGCAAATAACCGCAGAAAGAACGGGGCCGCAGCCGGGAATGGTTTTGCAGAGTTTGACGAGTTCCTGATCTTTGCATTGCTTCTGAATTTCTGCATTGCACTCTTCGATCATTTCCTCGAGCATGGCAATGCGAGAGACTTCAAAAGCCACGCGGAGCCGAATATTCGGATCCTTGAATTCTTCGAGAATGTCGGGGTCGAAACGATAGTTGGACTGCATGTGATTGCGGCATCGATCCAGAAGATCGGCTACGCACAAATTTTTGCTCAGTTGATTGCGATACAGGTTGATGAGCTTGATTTTTAAGCTTGCGCAGTCCTGAACCATCGCCATACGATACCGACACAGATCCCAAAGCGCTCGACTCGAGTAACTCAGCGGCAAGTAGTGCTTAAGAGAACCGACTCGCAATCGCTCGGCAAGATACTGAGCGTCCGTCCGGTCATCGGAGGACTTGAGATTGGCTTGACTGACGGTGCTTGGATCCGCAATGCGAAGCAGCCAACCTCGCTCTTCAAAGACATCTGCCAAGCAATATCAGTTGTAAGTGGATTCAACCACGGCAACGTGATCGAAATCCTGACAATACGGCAAAAGTGCTTTAACGAAACTGTCGAGTCCGTCGCGGATGCTGACCCGACCGCACCAAATATTTTTACCGACAAGCTCACCGGCTTTGTTGAGTGCATTTCGACGCACGCAGATGACTGCGTTGTCACTATGCAAGTCGATGGCAATGAAATTCTTCTGTGGAACCGAAATATTTGCTGTAAGATGCATGCCTCAGGTCTCCTTTCTGTTGGTGCAAAAAATAGAAATTTTATGAGACCTGGTTGGGCTACGTAGCTTCGGTTGCGTGGCCCTTTTTCTTTGGTAATTTCCGGCAGTCAGCAAACTCTCAAAAAGCCTCTATGCCGAGAAACTCACGTCCGTTTCCAAGTCTGAAATCGGAAATGAGTTTCGGGGGTGAAAATTTTGTTCTAAATGGAGTGGTAGAAAAAAAGTAGATGTTTCACGTGGAACATTTGTGTGAAACGCAGTGCTTGATGATGTGTAGTTGAAGAGAAGATCGAAAGAATATTTGGCTTAGAACAAGAAAGGCGTAAAAACTTGATCGGACGAGATGGATAGAAAGTAAAATTCCGACTGGTCAAAAAATACATCTGTATTGATAGAAGTTCTAGTCGTCAATCTTTTTTGTGATACGCACGCTGCAAAAGAATACCTTTGAGAAGGGGAAATTGATAAACGCGTGTGCGCGCTTTAAAAATGAATTACCCGGATTTATTTGATGTTGTTGTGATTGGTTGTGGTCACGCCGGTGCTGAGGCTGCGTTGGCTTCAGCGAGAATGGGGGCGAAGACTCTTCTGATCACGCACAATATGGATACCATCGGACAGTTGTCGTGCAACCCGTCTATTGGAGGCATCGGTAAAGGGCACCTCGTTAAAGAGGTGGATGCAATGGGTGGTGCCATGGGTGCGGTAACAGATGCTGCCGGTATTCAATTTCGAATTTTGAATCGTTCAAAAGGGCCTGCTGTTCGTGCTACGCGCGCACAGATTGATCGCAATCTATATCGTGTGGCGATGCGCAGCCGTATTGAAAATCAGCCGAACCTCTTTGTGTTTCAGATGGCCGCTGACGACTTGATTGTGGAAAACAATCGAGTGTGCGGCGTAGTGAGTAAGACCGGATGTCGTTTCTCTGCAAAAAGTGTTGTGATTTGCAGCGGGACATTTTTAAATGGGTTGGTCCATATTGGATTGGATCACTTCTCAGCCGGTCGTGCCGGGGATCCCCCCTCTATTAAATTGGCGGAACGATTGATTGATTTAGGGCTTCCCAAAGGACGTTTGAAAACCGGTACACCGGCACGAATTGACGGAAGATCTATTGATTTTTCCAAATGCAAAGAACAGCCGGGAGATCTGAATCCTGTTCCTGCCTTCTCGTTAATGGAACCCGGAATTGAGCATCCGCGTCAGGTGCCGTGCTGGATCACGCATACGAACGAGAGAATGCATGACATCATTCGTGCGAATTTAGATCGTTCACCGATGTACTCAGGCATCATCGAAGGTATCGGTCCGCGTTATTGCCCTTCAATTGAGGATAAGGTTCAGCGATTCAAAGACAAGGATAGTCACCAGGTCTTTTTGGAACCGGAGGGGTTGTCAACGAATGAGTTCTATCCGAATGGAATCTCGACTTCGCTACCGTTTGATGTTCAGTTGGCAATGATTCATTGCATTCCTGGGTTGGAAAATGCGTACTTGCTGAGACCTGGGTATGCCATCGAATATGACTTCTATGATCCTCGTGAGTTGAAGAGAACCTTTGAATGCAAGCGAATTGAAAATTTGTACTTTGCTGGTCAGATCAATGGCACGACCGGTTATGAAGAGGCTGCCGCGCAAGGTCTTTTGGCAGGCATCAATGCAGCAGCTCGTGCTCTCGGAAAAGAAGAATGGACTCCGCGACGCGATGAAGCATATTTGGGGGTGATGATTGATGATTTGACCACGCGAGGTGTCACAGAACCGTATCGCATGTTCACGAGTCGTGCCGAATATCGTCTAAGCTTGCGTGAAGATAATGCCGATGCTCGACTGGCAGAAACTGCTCACAGATTGGGGGTGCTTGGTAACGAAAAGTACGATCGCTACATGAGAAAGAAAGAAGCGGTTGAAAAAGAACTTTCGCGTCTGAAGGCTACCTGGGTTAATCCGAAAGTGATTGAAGCAGCGGAAGCTGAGCGTGTATTGGGAACCGGTATCGAGCGTGAGTACAACTTGGCAGCACTGTTGTCACGACCGAATGTATCTTATTACACGCTAATGTCGCTCAAGAAAAACAGCGGAGAGCTTGTGAGCGAAGAGCCTCTGACGGATGAAGCTCAGATTGAGCAAATTGAGATTGCACTGAAGTACAAGGGGTACATTGAACGTCAAAAAGAAGAGGTGCAAAAAACGTTAGCACACGAAGAAATGGTTCTGCCTTCTGATCTCGACTACGATAAAGTGATCGGGCTGTCGTTTGAAGTGCGTCAAAAACTCAAGGCAGTGCGTCCTGAAACGCTGGGACAGGCATCCAGAATTTCCGGTGTGACTCCGGCTGCGGTTTCATTGCTTCTTGTGTATTTAAAGCGTCTCAAATGGGGTAATTAATTGTGGCGACGGAATTCCTAGCTTCAGAGATCCAAACAAAAGTACGCGATGAAATTCAGTTGGAACTGACAGAAGATCAGGCCGAAAAACTGGCTCGCTTTTCATCGCTTTTGTTGCGTTGGAATAATGCGTACAACTTGACGAGCATCAAGAATCCGGAAGATGTGGTTCGTCTGCATATTGCTGATTCATTGACACTTGTCCAGCATTTCTCTGATTTGGTCGGAGAGGTGAAAAATGTTCTGGACGTCGGCAGCGGGGGAGGCCTTCCGGCAATTCCTTTGGCGATCATGCGTCCTGATCTACAGATTACGATGGTTGACGCTGTTCAGAAGAAAACGATTTTTCAGAAGCAGGCTTGTGTCACGTGCCGGCTGTCCAATGTGGAGCCCATTCATGCACGTATTGAAACGCTGAAGGGAAAAACGTTTGAAGTGGTGACCAGTCGAGCGTTTGCCTCTTTAAAAGATATGGTGGAACTGACACGGGACATTCTGTCAGAAGACGGACGTTGGCTTGCAATGAAGGGTAAGTTTCCGGATCAAGAAATCGCAGAATTACCATCTGATATCGAAGTGGAGAAAAAGCTGCTCTTAACGCTTGGAAATGGAAAAATTGAACGCGTTTTAATTGTCCTCAAGCGTAAGAATGCTCAATGAGGTTGGTTTTGAGGTGATTTAAACGCGGTTTGGTTGAGCGAGCTAAAAATTTCCTTTTAAATCAATGGCTCATCATTAAATTGTCATGTAAAGAAGGTATACACAGCAATTTTCAGGACTCTGAACTCACAAAATGATCATGTTTGAATCCGAAATTGCCAATCTGTACACAGCGGCCATTATGGTCTTTGCAGCATTGGTGCCTGTACTCAATCCGTTTGGTGGTGCAATGTTTTTTCTGACGCTGACCAACGGAGTCGATCCTAATATACGTGGCGCAATGGCCAATCGTATCGGGTTGTACTCGCTGATTGTGTTACTGGTTTGCTTGTTCGCCGGAAACATCATTCTTAATTTCTTCGGAATATCGATTGGTGTTTTGCGAATGGCAGGTGGGATTGTTCTGTTTAGTGCTGGATGGCAGGCTTTGAACGCACCGGCACAAGAAGAGGGTACTCCTTCTGGTCAACCAAAGAGTGCTCGAGCCCTCTCCACCATGGCCTTTTACCCGTTTACATTGCCGCTGACGACCGGTCCCGGAGCGATCTCCGTTGCTGTGGCCATTGGTGCGACTCCTTATGAGGATGTCGGGCAGTTGATTGGAACAGTGTTGGGGATTGCATTGAGCATTGCTCTGGTTTGGGTGTGTTATCGCTATTGCGACAGAATCACCCGAGCCATTGGAGCAGCGGGCTCGGATGCGTTGGCAAGAATTTTCTCGTTTATTTTGATATGTCTTGGTGTCTCTACGTTCTGGACAGGCTTTTCTGAATTGTGGGCACAGCTTTAAGCGCTTTAATGCGCAAATAAGATTACGGAGCATAAAAAGAAGATGGCTTATATCTTTTGCATTGCCAATCAAAAAGGCGGCGTCGGAAAAACAACAACCGCAGTGAATACGGCCGCCGCTTTGGCAAAAAAGCGCAAGAAGGTTTTGTTGGTAGACCTGGATGCTCAGGGAAATGCCACAACGGGATCTGGAATTGAAAAAAGTGAATGTGAATTCACTATTTATGATCTTTTGGTAAATAAAAAGATCAAATTTGATCAGGTTGTGCAGAAGAGCGAAGTGGGCGGTTATGACGTTTTGCCATCCAATCGCGAATTGTCGGCAGCTGAACTTGAAATTGCCGAGATGAAGGATCGAGACAATTTGCTCAAGAACATTCTGGCAAAGGTTGAAGACAGCTATGACTTCATTTTGATCGATTGCCCACCTTCTCTGTCTCTTATCACCGTAAATGCTTTGTGTTGCGCAATGGGTGTGATTGTTCCGATGCAGTGCGAGTATTACGCGATGGAAGGTTTGAGTGATCTTGTTGAGACGATCAATCGTGTCGTGGCCAACAAGAATCCGAATCTCAAGGTGATCGGCGTATTGCGTGTGATGTACAGCCCGCGAATCTCATTGCAGAACCTTGTGAGCAATGAGCTGATTCAAACTTTCGGTGCTGTAGTGTTTGATACGGTGATTCCGCGTAATGTCAGTTTGGCGGAAGCGCCCTCGTTCGGTAAACCCGTGATGTATTACAAGAAGACCAGTACGGGTGCCAAGGCTTATCTTGATTTCGGCCGTGAACTGATTCGTCGTGTCAAAGACGAAGTGCAAGCCGTGCAAAAGGAGTAACGCGTTATGCCACCTAAGAAAACCAGTCGCCTCGGTCGGGGCCTGTCTTCCTTGTTGGGCGCCGAGGTGCCTGCCAACATTCCGACGCCGGCAAAGGCTAAGGCTGCTGCAACGGCAGCTCAAGAACAAAATGCGGGACCGGCCGTTCGAGAGATTGAAATCAGTCAGCTTAAAGCGGGCAAGTATCAGCCTCGTACGCTGATCGAACAGGAAAAGCTTCAAGAACTGAGTGATTCGATTCGACAGCAGGGCGTGATCAGTCCGATTATCGTGCGTCCGCTCGCAAGCGGCCGCTACGAGATCATCGCCGGCGAACGGCGTTACCGGGCCAGCAAACTTGCAGGCAAAAAAACGGTTCCTGCCATTGTGCGAGAAGTTGACGACAAGAGTGCTCTTGCGATGGCGCTGATTGAAAACATGCAGCGCGAAGATTTGAACGCGGTAGAAGAAGCTGCTGGTGTGAGTCGCCTGATCGAAGAATTCGGGTATACCCATGAGCAGGCAGCTGAAGCCATCGGGCGTAGTCGTTCTGCAACGACCAACCTATTGCGATTGCTGAATCTGACCGAAGCGGTCAAGCAGATGCTTGCCGACGGCAAGATTGACATGGGACATGCTCGAGCCTTGCTGGCTTTGTCCGGTGCTGAGCAAATTCAGGTTGCCAACGAGATCGTGGCCAAGGATTTGTCCGTTCGTGAGACCGAGCGGTTGATTGCTCGTCTGACGGATAAAGGCGAAGAAAAGAAATCTAAAGACGCCAAGAAAGAGCAGAGCGCGGATGACCGGATTCTTGAAGAGCGTCTGGCCGAATCGATCGGAGCCCCCGTGCATGTTGTGTATGGGAAGAAGGGACGAGGAAAAATCGTAATCGATTTTGCTGACCTAGACGATCTGGACGCGCTCATTGCCAAGCTTGCGCCGGAGAAAATGTAACAAGAGCGCGAGCCTTGTTGGGCGCTTTGGTTTCGTGATACGGAAGCAGGCGGCGGATGGCAAATCCTCTTAAGATTTGGCAAACCCGCGAAAAAACTGGCAGAATGCGCCGCCGCCTACCTCTGTGGTGGTAAGGACTTTAAGCCCTTCAGATACTTGTTAAAGAGTATGTACACACGTAAAATAGCGCCATTTAAAAAGGGGGGTTCGGCACGGTATGAATCGTGAGGAATTGGTTCGTGTCGTGCTCTGGCAATTTGCAGCCATCGTCGTAACAGCACTCGTCTCTTGGATCGGTTTCGGTTCGGGGGCGGGTTTGTCTGCTATGTTCGGTGGTTTGTGTGTTGCGGTCCCCAACGCTATGTTCGCTTTGTATCTGTTACGTAGCCTCGGAAGTAAAAAGCCGGTGGCTCCGGCGCTGATACTTCTGGGCGAGCTTCTTAAGATTTTCGTAATCTGCGTGCTCTTTGCGCTGACGGCGAAGTTCTTCACAGATCTCAACTGGCCTGCAATGCTTGCCGGCATCATCGCCGGGGTGTTCGGACAGATGATTTCTATCTTTATTAAACACTGAGACCCAAAGGGATTTGGTTATGGCTACAGAAGGAGCACTTAGCTCAACCGGATACATGCTTCACCACCTGACGCATAATGCCTCCGGCAAGATGCAGTCAATCATTGACTTTTCGGTCATCAACTACGACACCATCTTCTTTTCCATTCTCATGCTGGTTGTTTCGTTGTGGTTGCTTCGCCGCGCCGCAAAGAACGCCACGAGCGGTGTGCCGGGCAAGTTCCAGTGCGCCGTCGAAATGCTTGTGGACATGGTGGAAGAACAGAGTAAATCGATTGTGCATGGCGATCGTACCTTTATCGCTCCCTGTGCACTGACGGTTTTCGTCTGGGTCGTACTGATGAACGCAATCGACCTGATTCCTGTCGACTTGCTGCCCGCAATTGCTGGTCTTTTCGGCATCCACTACTTGCGTCCGCTGCCGACGGCAGACTTGAACGGCACGATGGGTATTTCCATTGCTGTGCTGCTGCTGAGTCTGTACTACGGCTTTAAGATTAAAGGTGCAGGCGGTTGGTTCCACGAGCTGTTCTCGGCTCCGTTCGGCAACCACTTCCTGTTGTGGCCCTTTAACTGTGCATTGAATATCATTGAGTATCTTGCTAAGACTGTCAGTCTCGGCATGCGACTCTTTGGCAACATGTACGCAGGTGAACTGCTCTTCTTCCTGATCGCTCTGCTCGGCGGCTATGCCATGAGCTTCGGCGTGTTCGGGGGCTCGTTGAGCGTGTTCGGCCAGATTTTTGCCGGCCTTTGCTGGTGGTTGTTCCACATTTTGATCGTTCTGCTTCAGGCGTTCATCATGATGATGCTGACTTTGGTTTACATTGGTCAGGCTCATGACGGACACTGATGGCTATTTTTTCCTTTCTTTCTCTTTTCATTCCTAACTGGAAAAACTTAAGGAGTTTGCAATGACCAACGTTGCTATGGTTGCCCTGGCCTCCGGCCTCATTATCGCCTTCGGTGCCATGGGCGCCTGCATTGGCATCGGCATCATGGGTTCCAAGTACCTCGAATCTGCCGCTCGCCAGCCTGAGCTCATGAACACCCTTCAGACGAAGATGTTCCTGCTCGCCGGCCTGATCGACGCTGCCTTCCTTATCGGCGTCGGCGTGGCCATGATGTTCGCCTTTGCCAACCCGTTCGCCGGCTAATCCCGGTTTGAAGGATCGACGCACAAGGCTCGATCCAATACCGTCTATTTTTAATTGACGTTGCCGCGAACACCTTGACGGCGGTGGTTGAAAAGCCGATCCGCCGCTGAGGTGTGCGGCAAAAACGGGGTTGACAATGAACATTAATGCCTCTCTGTTTGTACAGATGGTGGTGTTCTTCATCGGATGCTGGATCACGATGAAGTTCATCTGGCCGCCTTTGATCAAAGCGATCGAAGAACGCCAAAACAAGATCGCTCAGGGTCTTGCCGCTGCTGACAAGAGCAATGAAGCTCTTGCCGAAGCCCAGGCCAAGGGCCGCGAGATCGAAGCAGAAGCACGTGCTCATGCGACGACCATCGTCTCTGACGGTGAAAAGCGCGGCGCAGCGATTGTTGAAAATGCCAAGGAACGCGCCCAGGCTGAAGCCGATCGCATCATTGCGAGCGCTAAGGCTGAGGCCGCACAGGAAATGCAGCGTGCCCGCGAACAGCTTCGTGACGAAGTTGCCGCTCTCGCTGTGGCCGGTGCCGAGCAGATTCTTGCTCGCGAAGTGGACAAGACCGTTCACGCACAGCTTCTTGAACAACTTAAGGCGAAGCTCTAATCATGGCTGAACTTTCGACGATTGCCCGCCCTTACGCTCAAGGCCTCTGGAAGGCTCTTGCAGACCGTGGGGACACCGCGCAGGCCGCTGAGATTGAGCAGTCGCTCTTTGCTCTCAGCTCTGCGGTTTCCGAACCGCAGGTTGCCGAACTCGTGTCCGATCCTAAGGTGACCGATGACCAGATGTATGACCTGCTTGCCGGGTCGATCGGCGAGGAGGCTCCCTCCGAGCTGAAAGGCCTTCTGCGCACAGTCATCGAAAATGGTCGTCTCTGTGCTTTGCCCGAGATCGCCGCGCAGTTCCGTGCGCTTAAAAACGAATCCGAAGGTGTCGCTGACGCCTACATCGAGTCCGCCTACGCCCTCACCAAGAAGGACGTCGACCAGCTTGTCAAAGCGCTCAGCACGAAGTTCCCCGGAGTGACGCTCCGTCCCGAAGTGTCCATCAATAAGGACCTTATTGGCGGTGTCAGCATCCGTGTGGGAGACCAGGTGCTTGACGGTTCGGTACGTGCGCGTCTTGCGCAGATGAAGGCGGCGCTCACCGCATAAATTTCGGAGCTCTAAGAATGCAACTTAATCCTAGTGAAATCAGCGAACTGCTGAAGCAGCGAATCGAAGGCCTCGGGGTTTCGGCTGATCTCCGTACCCAGGGCACCGTGGTTTCGGTGACCGACGGTATTTGCCGCGTGCACGGTCTTCACGACGTGATGCAGGGCGAAATGCTGGAATTCCCCGGCAATACCTATGGCCTCGCGCTCAACCTTGAACGTGATTCCGTCGGTGCCGTTATTCTCGGCAACTACGAACACATTTCCGAAGGCGATACGGTTAAGACCACCGGTCGCATCCTTTCCGTTCCCGTCGGTCCGGCTCTGATCGGCCGTGTGGTGAACGCGCTCGGCCAGCCGATTGACGGCAAGGGCCCGATTGCCACCGAAGAATTCGACGTGGTTGAAAAGGTTGCTCCCGGCGTGATTGATCGTCAGTCCGTGAGCCAGCCGGTTCAGACGGGTCTGAAGTCCGTTGACGCCATGATCCCGATCGGCCGCGGCCAGCGTGAATTGATCATTGGTGACCGCCAGACCGGTAAGACGGCTATCGCTATCGATACGATCATCAACCAGAAGGGCAAGGACCTTATCTGCGTTTACGTGGCTATCGGCCAGAAGGCTTCTACGATTGCCAACGTGGTGCGTCAGCTCGAAGAGCACGGCGCCATGGAATACACCATCATTGTGGCTGCTACGGCTTCCGAATCCGCCGCTCTGCAGTACATCGCTCCCTACGCGGGCGCCACGATGGGCGAATACTTCCGTGACCGCGGTCAGGACAGCCTGATCGTTTACGACGACTTGACCAAGCAGGCTTGGGCTTATCCCTGCTGCTGCGTCGTCCGCCCGGACGCGAAGCCTATCCCGGCGACGTGTTCTACCTGCACTCCCGTCTGCTCGAACGTGCCGCTCGCGTGAACCCGGCTTATGTCGAACGCTTCACGAAGGGGGCTGTCAAGGGCAAGACCGGTTCGATGACCGCTTTGCCGATCATTGAAACGCAGGCTGGTGACGTGACCGCCTTCGTTCCGACGAACGTGATTTCCATTACCGACGGCCAGATCTTCTTGGAAACCGACTTGTTCAACGCCGGTGTCCGTCCTGCTATTAACCCCGGCATCTCGGTGTCCCGCGTGGGTGGTGCAGCTCAGACCAAGATTATCAAGAAGCTCGGTGGCGGTGTTCGTCTGGCTCTGGCTCAGTACCGTGAACTGGCTGCGTTTGCTCAGTTCGCCAGCGACCTTGACGAAGCTACCCGCAAGCAGCTTGAACGCGGCCGTGTGGTGACCGAACTCATGAAGCAGCCCCAGTACCAGCCGTTGCAGGTTTGGGAAGAAGCTGTGACGTTGTACGCTGTTGAAATGGGTGCATTTGACGATGTGGCCGTTAAGGACGCTCTCAAGTGCGAACGCGCCATGCGCGAATACCTGCAGCAGCACCACGCCGATCTGGTTGAACGCATCGAGCAGAAGAAGGAGCTGTCCAAGGAAGACGGCGCCATCATGAAGTCTGCCATCGAAGAGTTCAAGAAGAACGGTGCGTGGTAATCGGCACCAACACACTCTGAGAGGACCACATGCCTAGTACAAAGGAAATTCGCGGAAAGATCAAGAGCGTGCAAAACACGCGCAAGATCACCAAGGCGATGGAGATGGTTGCGGCCTCGAAGATGCGTAAGGCTCAGGATCGTATGCGCGCAGCCCGCCCGTACGCCGACAAGGTGCGCAATATCATTGCGCATCTTGCAAGCGCCCGTGCGGACTACAGCCATCCGTTCCTCGTCAAGCACAAGGTTCAGACCGGTAAGGCCGCGCTCATTATGGTGACCACGGACAAGGGTCTGGCCGGTGCGCTGAATACGAACATTCAGCGACAGGTTCTGCACAAGGCAACCGAGCTTCGCGAACAGGGCGTGACGTTGCAGGTGACAGCCATTGGTAACAAGGCTGTCGCATTCTGCGGTCACGCCGGTCTCGAAGTGGTGAGTCAGGCTGTTCAGCTTGGCGATCACCCCCAGCTGGAACGCCTTCTGGGTGCCATCCGCGTACAGCTTGATGCGTACGCGCAGGGCAAGGTTGATTGCGTGTACCTCGCTTATTCGCGCTTTATCAACGCGATGAAGCAGGAACCTGTCATTGAGCAGCTTTTGCCGCTTACCGACGACAAGCTCGCATCCCTCGGGGAAAAACCGCATGCGTATTCGTGGGACTACATTTACGAACCGAATGCGCAGACCGTGCTCGACGAATTGCTCAAGCGCTACGTCGAAGCTTTGATTTATTCGTCGGTTGCAGAAAACATGGCTTCCGAGCAGTCTGCCCGTATGGTGGCCATGAAGGCCGCTTCGGACAACGCCAAGAAGTTGATCGGTGAACTGCAGCTCGTCTATAACAAGACCCGTCAGGCCGGCATTACGAAGGAAATCACCGAAATTGTCGGTGGTGCCGCCGCCGTGTCTTAAGAAACAGATTTGAATACCGAGGAAAAACCAATGAGTATCGGACAAATCGTTCAGGTCATCGGCGCTGTGGTGGACGTTGAATTCCCCCGCGACGCGATGCCGAAGGTTTATGACGCTCTTATCCTTGAACAGGATGAGAACAATACCCTGGCCGAAGCCGGCCTGACTTTTGAAGTGCAGCAGCAGCTGGGCGACGGCGTGGTGCGCACCATTGCCATGGGCTCGTCCGAAGGTCTGCAGCGCGGCATGAAGGTTCGCTCGACCGGTGCCGGCATCTCCGTGCCGGTCGGTCACAAGACCCTGGGCCGCATCATGGACGTGCTCGGCCGTCCTATCGATGACTGCGGTCCCATCGGCGAAGACGAACGCCGTACGATTCACCGCGAAGCTCCCAAGTTCGACGAACTGAGCCCGTCCGTGGATCTGCTCGAAACCGGCATTAAGGTTATTGACTTGATCTGCCCGTTCGCCAAGGGCGGCAAGATCGGTCTGTTCGGCGGCGCCGGTGTGGGCAAGACCGTCAACATGATGGAGCTCATCAACAACATCGCTAAGGCCTACGGTGGTTATTCCGTGTTTGCCGGCGTCGGTGAACGTACCCGTGAAGGCAACGACTTCTACCATGAAATGGAAGAGTCCAAGGTTCTCGACAAGGTGGCCATGGTGTTCGGTCAGATGAACGAACCGCCGGGCAACCGTCTGCGTGTTGCTCTGACGGGTCTGACGATGGCTGAAGCCTTCCGTGACGAAGGCCGCGACATCCTGCTCTTCATTGACAACATCTACCGTTACACCCTTGCCGGTACCGAAGTGTCCGCTCTGCTCGGCCGTATGCCTTCCGCTGTGGGCTACCAGCCGACGCTGGCCGAAGAAATGGGTAAGCTCCAGGAACGAATCACCTCCACGAAGACGGGTTCCATTACCTCGATTCAGGCTGTGTACGTTCCCGCTGACGACTTGACTGACCCGTCCCCGGCTACTACCTTCAGCCACTTGGACGCCACCGTTGTGTTGAGCCGTGACATTGCAGCTCTGGGTATCTACCCGGCCGTTGACCCGCTCGACTCCACGTCCCGTCAGGTCGACCCCAACATCATCGGCGAAGAACACTACACGGTCGCCCGCCGCGTTCAGGAAACGCTGCAGAAGTACAAGGAATTGCGCGACATCATCGCAATTCTCGGTATGGACGAATTGTCGCCGGAAGACAAGCTCGCCGTGACGCGTGCTCGTAAGATCCAGCGCTTCCTGTCCCAGCCCTTCCACGTGGCCGAAGTGTTTACGGGCTCGCCCGGTAAGTACGTTCCGCTCAAGGAAACGATCCGTGGCTTCAAGATGATTGTTGACGGCGAATGCGATCAGCTGCCGGAACAGGCCTTCTACATGGTCGGCACGATTGACGAAGCCTTCGAAAAGGCTAAGACGATCAAGTAATTCCGGCTCATTGCACCTGCGGAGAAAAGCGTTGAACACTGTTCTCCGCAGTGCACCGGCATCAAGCCGATTTAACGGAGCAATCTATGGCTACGATTTTTGTTGACGTCGTCAGCGCAGAAGAGTCCATCTTCTCCGGTGAAGCCAGTTTTGTGGCTTTGCCCGGTCAGGAAGGCGAGCTCGGTATTCTGCCCGGACACGTTCCTCTGCTTACCCGCATTCGTCCCGGTGCCGTGCGCATCACGACGACGGAAGGCGCGCAGGAAAATGTGTTCGTCGCAGGCGGTATCCTTGAGGTGCAGCCCGACCGCGTGACTGTTCTGGCCGACACGGCCATCCGCAGCAAGGATCTTGATGAAGCCAAGGCGAAGCAGGCGCTCGAAGAAGCGAAGCTTCACCGCGCCAAGGCGCAGAGCAACATGGAGATTGCCAAGCTCGAAGCGACCATGGCAGCACTGGCTGCACAGATCGCCTACATCAAACGCATGCGTCACTGACCTTGCGCAACGGCGTGAAGACGCCTTGCTTGGAGAAGCGGCCTTTTCAAGGCGCATCCTTGTTTTCACGAGGTGCGTCGGAGAAAAGGCCGTTTTTCTTTTGTTTTGAGCGTGACAGGTCACCGAGCCTTGCGCTAGGATTCGAGAGACAGCCGCCTTTAGCGCGGCACTTTGTTGGAATTAATGAGAAAGGAGCATCTCGATGGATGCACAAGACTTTACGGATGTGATTCAGGTTTGCACCGACGGCAGCA
>OLXJ01000521.1_pt1 | contig 20049 bp, 9 predicted proteins | sample 1644591 | NCBI WGS metagenome assembly OLXJ01 (sample SAMEA103958150, study PRJEB25191) | human gut metagenome | biome: human-associated habitat [ENVO:00009003]; feature: intestine environment [ENVO:2100002]; material: feces | place: Germany | collected 2013/2015 | reverse complement strand
TATACCATCGTTACCTACCTCACCATAGGAAACACGAAGTTTAAGGTTATCCAGCCAGTCCACATCGTTCAGGAATGCTTCTTCAGACATACGCCATCCCAAAGCGGCAGCCGGAAAATATCCCCAACGGTTACTGGGAGCAAATTTAGATGAACCATCCGCACGGAACGTAACCGTCAGCAGATAGCGTTCCATAAGGTTATAATTCAAACGACCAAAGAAAGAAAGGATACGGCTCGGCGTAGAAACACTTGAAGAGAAATCCCCCACTCCCTTAGTACTATCGTATTGATTGATCATGGCAAATGCATTCTCTTTCGTAAAGTTTGCAGGGAAATAAGTTCCTGAGGCTTTCAGCCCGTCACCACCCGAATCGGAAACTTCATGACCGGCCAGTATATTCAAACGATGTATCTTACCTAAAGTAAAGTCATAGCTCAAAGTATTTGTCCAACGGAGTCCCCAGCTATTCTTTTTCTCCAGATTCGCGTTACCTGCATATAGGACCTCACCGGTATTATCATCCAGATAGTTATTTATGATGGCTCCCGTCCATTCCTTATTCTGATTCCAAGTCTGGCTGAGAGACAGGTCAGTATGATAGGTTAATCCTTTCACAATTCCCCAGTTCAGCGAAAGAATACCACGCAATGACTGCTGAGCATTCGGTGCATACTTATCATTGATACGGTTTACCGGATTATATCTGTCCCACTGACTCTGTTTGGCATAGTTCTCAATCATACCTTCATTCATTGCGGATAGATCACCCAAAATATCTTCTGTTGCAATTGGACGGAAGCGATAAGAAGACGACAGGATAGACCCGCTACCATTCGTAACACCTTCATCACCCATCTTTTTAATATTGGTATAACGGGTATCAAGACTCAAATCAAGATTCTTGGCAATCTTTTGGTTCACTTTCAACGAAACATTGGCACGTCTGTAGTAAGAAGCGAGTTTCATACCATCCTCATCCATGTAGTTAACACCAAACAATACTTTGGTCTTTTCAGTACCACCCGTAACAGAAAGGTCATGATTATGAGAAAAAGAATCTCCATAAATCTTTTTCTGGATATTATCCGTCTTTACATTACGATAGCTTTCTATACCACCGGGATTGGTAGTCGTATAACGTCCTATTCCATACAGTTTCTCCAATGGTTCCATATAGCTGTTACCACCAACCGAAGCCGCACTTGCCCAGCTATATGCCAGGTAGTCATAAGGATTGAGCGCATCCATATACTTAGTCGGTGTATTGAACTTCGCATAACCATTGTAGCTGACAACAACACGTCCTTCTTTAGCCCCCTTTGTGGTAACAAGAATTACACCATTAGCACCACGGGCACCATAAATAGCCGTTGATGAGGCATCTTTCAAAACGTCAATCGACTCAATCTGATCGCCCGGAATATCACTCAACGAACCACTGACTCCATCAATCAGCACCAACGGATCATTGCTCTGTGAGATAGAACCGCCACCACGTACACGAATAGAAACAGCGGCATCGGGACGTCCATCCTGCGTTGTTACATTTACACCAGCCAGCTTACCCTGCAAAGCCTGAGCTGCATTGGCTACAGGCATAGCTGCAATTTGCTCACCCGAAACAGAGGCTACCGATCCGGTAAGATCCTTACGTTTTACCGTCTGATAACCGATTACTACAACTTCATCCAGAATCTCAGCATCTTCAGCCAATGTCACATGAACCGGCTGCCCTGCAACAATAGATACTGTTTGCGTCTGCATTCCGATAAAACTTATTTCCAATTGTTTGGCTGTACCCGGCACGGCAAGGGAGAATTTACCATCCAGGTCTGTAATTGTACCGATAGAAGCGTCGCTTACTACTCTGATATTAGCACCAATAACAGGATCACCTCTGCTATCGAGCACAACACCTGAAACAGTACGACTCTGTGCAAGAGAGATAAGGCAGATCATACTCATCAAGAGAGTAGCAGCTGTCCTTTGAACAAGTCTTTCAAAATTCATAAGTAATGTGTTTTTAATAGTTAATGATTAAAATGATTCACTCCGCAAAAGTAGCCAACCTGTGTCATAGCAACGGAATAAAATCAGGTAACAAGAGTGTACTTTTTCAAAATGGGACAAAAAGGAGGTGGACTATTCGGGCGAAATATCGTTTTTTTCGGTCAAACAAATCCTATACTTTTCATTTATTCCCTTTTTTCTATACATTTGTTCTGCACTATTCAAAACAGTACTATGAGACGACTGATTATCTACTTCTTATACTTAATGATACCGATGTTTTCATCGGTGCAGCCCATCTGCCAGATTACTGATTTTACAGCAGAGAACGGACTACCCCAAGATATCGCATCAGCAGTTTTACAAGATCAGAAAGGCTTTATCTGGATCTGTACCCGTAACGGACTCAATAAGTTCGACGGATATACATTCAAGAACTACAAATCCGCGCCACATAAAGAATATACACTATCCAACAATCGGATAACCTTTATTTCAGAAACCGCATATGGCGATATCTGGTGCCAGACGTATGACAGCAAGGCTTATATATTCGACACGCATCTTGAAATCTTCTATGATGTTCTGCAAACAGTAGATAAAGATATGCAAAGAAGAAACTTTGTTCAGAAAATATTTCCCCTAAAAGAAGGCATAGCCTGGGTAACATGCGACAAGGGTTATTGTTACAGAATCGATGAAAAGAGATATAAAGAAAAAGACGGAATTACACTCTATAGCACATTCAATGGCTTTTTAAAAGGCGAGCACATCTTCACTATCTTCCAGGATTCCGATAAGGATGAGTGGATATTGACAGACAAAGGTATATCCATTATAGGCAACAAAAAGATCGACAGTGATTTTCCTTTCCAGTTTATTCAGGAATACAACGGTACAATTTACCTTGCTTCCGCTTCTGAAAAGATAGCCTATTATAACCAACAAACTGAAAGCATAAAATTTATAGAGTTTCCTTACCCCATCAACAAAATAAGCTCTTTAGACATAACCAACCACGGGCTACTCACCATATCCACTGATAATGGTGTCATCCTGTTCAATCCGGAAAATAAGACTTCTCAGCTAATTGATATCCGTACTCCCATGCAATCCTCCAATGAAGCTATCTCCATTTATGAAGATAAAGAGGGAGAGCTATGGATATTCCCCACTACTCCCGGAGTGATACGCTTTAATCCGGCAACAGGTGAAAAGCAATACCTCTTTACACCCCCAAAAGAGGTCGTGAATTATGGCAGAGAGAACAAAAACACCATATTTGAAGATAAACAAGGTACTTTATGGCTGATTCCCCATAATGGAAACTTCTGTTATTATGATAGGAAAAGTAAAGAATTGAAAGCTTTTTATACAGACCCGGACAATCCTCAATCGCTATTTGCCCCGCTTGTTCGCTACCATTATCAGGACAGACAAGGAAACTACTGGCTAGCCAGCGCCAGAGGAATAAAGAAAATGTCTTTCTATCCACAAATTTATAATCTGAAAGGAATAGACAGGGGATTCGAAATCCGTGCTTTCCTTTTGGATAGTTCACAACGATTGTGGGTAGCTTCCAAAAGCGAATATGTCAGGATATACCACCCTGATGGCAGCCTGGCCGGTTACTTGTCTTCACAGGGAAAGATAGGTAAAGATAAAGTATCATTCAATGCCAGTGTTTACAGCATCTGCGAAGGAAAGAACGGAACAATCTGGATAGGAACCAAAGGAAACGGCCTATTCCAACTCACAAAGAAAGCCGATGGAAATTACAACATACAAAATTATGTGTATGACTCTGAAGACCTATATAGTTTGAGTTACAATGACATATTTACCATATATTCCGATAATCATGACAACATCTGGGTAGGATGTTACGGTGGTGGATTAAATCTGCTACAACAAACCCCTGAGGGAAAAGTGTATTTTATCAACCACAGGAATAAGCTACAAAACTATCCGTTCAGCACCTGCCATAATATCCGCTATATTACAGGTACGGAAAATGGTATCCTGTTGGTAGGAACCACCTTTGGTTTAGTTACATTCTCAAATGACTTTGCGCAACCGGAAGAAATCAAGTTCTACAGAAATATACAAAACAGGAACAATCCTTTTAGTCTGACAGGAAATGACATTATGCATATATACAAAAATAGCCATAAAGACATCTATATATTGACATTCACCGGAGGAGTCAACAAAATCACATCCAGAACCCTACTTAGCGAAAACATTGAATTTCAGTATTACACCGAGCAGGAAGGGCTAGGATCCGATATGGTCCTATCCATGATAGAAGATTCCCAAAAGAATCTGTGGATAGCATCAGAAAATGCTTTATCCAAATTTAATCCGGAAACAGAGGCATTCGAAAACTATAGTACAGGATTTCTCAGACAAAAGATGAACTTTAGCGAAGCGATACCCACCATAAACGCCCGGCAACAATTGATTTTCGGCACAGATATGGGCTTTCTGGAAATTGTTCCGGAACAAATGAAGAAGAGTGATTATGTACCTCCTATCGTCTTTACAGATCTGAAAGTCAACGGAAAGAAATCAACTGTCTCCACCGATGATTTGAAAGAGATAGCCTTACATCCTTCGGAACGAAATATTAATGTACAATTTTCAGCATTAGACTTCACAAGACCGGATGATATACGCTATGCCTATCGTCTGGAAGGTCTTGAAAAAGAATGGAATTATAGCGATAAAAACAAATCAGCAAGCTACATCAATCTACCCGCAGGCGAATATCGTCTCCAAGTGAAATCAACAAACAGTGACGGAGTATGGGTAAACAATATCCGTACACTTTCCATCAAGGTCATTCCTACCTTTTGGGAGACTCCTTGGGCTTTACTGGCATATCTTGCAGCATTCATCCTTCTCACAGGGTTAATTCTGTATATCTTCTCTTACATCTATCGACTGCGTCACCAAGTGAATATGGAACAGCAATTATCAAATATCAAACTGAAATTCTTTACCGATATTTCACACGAGCTACGCACACCATTGACTCTTATCTCCAGTCCGGTCAGTGAAGTTTTGGAGGACCAGACCATTTCTCCTTCCGTGCGGGAACACCTGACCGTTGTACATAAAAATACGGAACGTATGTTGCGTCTTGTCAATCAGATACTCGATTTTCGGAAGATACAGAATAAGAAGATGAAAGTAATGGTTGAACAAACAGAATTGATTGCGTTCCTGATGAAAATTACAGAAAATTTCCGTCTGATAGCTGAAGAGAAACAAATAGACTTCACATTCAAAGCTGATCAAGAAGAAGTATATATATGGATAGACAGGGACAAAGTGGAAAAAATAGTATTCAATCTGTTATCCAATGCATTCAAATATACTCTACCTGGGAAAACCGTAAAGATTACAGTACAGAAGTCGGATCAGCATATCCGCATTTCCATTATTGATGAAGGTATCGGTATTGCTCCTGATAAGATAGGTTCTCTTTTCAAACGCTTTGAGACACTAAGCAAGAACAACAATATTCTGCAACCTTCATCAGGCATAGGTTTATCACTCGTCAAAGAATTGGTGGATATGCATCACGGAGATATAGAGGTCAAGAGCCAACCGGGAACGGGTAGCGAATTTAGTGTAACTTTACCTTTGGAACGTGAAGTGTTTGAGAAAGATGCACAGGCCGAATTAATCCTTGCTGATAGTTCGGACAATACAGAATATATTACCACAACTGTAGAGAACGGTATAACTGAATCTGGGAATAGCTCGGAAGAGGATTTTTTATCCATTTTAATCGTAGAAGATAATCGTGAGCTGAGAAGCCTGCTCAGAAATATACTATCAAAGAAATACACTATCCTGGAAGCAGCAAACGGAGAAGAAGGTTTGAAACTTGCATCGGAAGCCATACCCGATATGATAATCAGTGATGTAATGATGCCTGTCATGGATGGATTGGAAATGATTAAACGTATCAAGGAAAACAAAGATATCTGCTATGTTCCAATCATTCTTCTATCAGCAAAAGCATCATTGGATGACCGTATCACCGCTTTGGAACAAGGTATCGATGATTACATTACGAAACCATTCAGTTCTTCGTACCTCAAAGCCCGTATTGCTTCTCTGTTTACCAAGCGTAAGCAGTTACAGGAAATATTCATGAAGCAGTTATCAGCAAACAATGAAACCGATAATTCTAAGGAATGGACTCCTTCGGAACCCGAAGTGATGCCGCATGATAAGTTATTCATGAAAGAAGTGATGGATTTCCTGGAAGAGCAAATAGATAATCCGGATCTGGTGATCGACGATTTCGCCAACAAGCTACTGCTAAGCCGGAGTATTTTCTACCGGAAGCTTAAGTCCATTGTAGGAATGCCTCCGGTAGATTTTATCAGGGAAATTCGTGTAAAAAGAGCCGCCCAGCTGATCAGAAGTGATGTATACAACTTCTCTCAAATAGCTTATATGACCGGTTTCAGCGATCCGAAGTATTTCAGCAGATGCTTCAAAAAACACATGGGAGTTACTCCAAGTGAGTATAAAAACTCCATTAATAACGAGGATAATAATCCGGATCAATAAAAGACAAAGTTCTTTATAGCAAGTCCCTGACTCTGTCCACGGAACAGGAAATAAATTTTGGACTTATCTTTCACTGCTCCACTGACCTCAAAGGCTTGCTTCTCCCATTCTCCCGGAGTCTGGTTCTGATTTATCGGGCAAGTGGCTATCAACTTCCCATCGAGACTTCCCTCCCTTATCTCAATCACTGTTCCGGGAGTTTCCGCCTGAAGTTCGATAGTTACTTTTTGAGGGCTCTGCTTAAAGCACATATTATTGAATACGAGCCAGTTTCCATCCCGTACTCCGGAAATAAACTGCATAGGGCGTTTTGCTACCGGACGTACTAATTTCATTCCTTCACGATCGTCATACTGAGAAAAGTCTATCTCGGTAAATGCATCGTAGTGATTTCCCCTGCGATTACTTTCTAATTCAAAATAATCAAAATCGGCATAGCCGCCAGTAGCACCTTTATTCAAGTTATAACAACATAAAGCATGACGGATACCCAGAAATCCCCAGAAGTTAGAAACTCCTTCCGGACCCAAACGGTTATATTCAAGATTATCCAGACTATAATAAAACAGTAAAGATCCTTGCTTTGTCACTTCAGTGCGCAGGTATATCTTATCAGTTTTGACAGGAAGACTATCGACAACAGTCTCTCCTTCTCTTCCTCCCTGCCTCATCTCAAGCCAAAAGCCATCCGCCTTCTTCCGTACTCCCAGTTGGTACATGACTCTCCCCATTATACCATTTCCGGCAAAATCCCCTTCACGGAGTCCGGTCAAATCTAATGAAACAGTTCCGGTACTATAAGGTCCAGACACTTTCTGTGTCAGAGAATTACGCGCCCATTCAAATCCCTTTGCATACTGCGCATAAATCCTAAAATAACCGGGACGATCCGTCAGGCTCCATTTATCTTTCCGGGGTACATGATTGAATTCCCACACATGAGCCAGTTTCGAAGAACTGAAATCATCCGAATGTTGGGGAAATGTAATCTCTTGCTTGGCCTTGACTGCCGGTTTTCTATAAGTTACCACTCCTTTTCCCGGTTTACCTTCCGGGCCTACCACCGGCCAATCCTCTTCCCATTTCATCGGATACAGCATCACACACCTACCCATATAATCCCTGTCCTGGAAAGTATAGGCCCACGACTCGCCTTCAAGTGTCTCCACATATCCGCCCTGATGTACACCGGCATCGGCATAGTTGATATCATCATCAATAAGGACCTTTGTTTCATACGGACCGTAAAGATTACGGGAGCGGCTAATCATCTGCACCCCATTGTATCCCAATGCCGGATTAAATATATAATACCAACCATTCCTTTTATAAGTGTGACATCCTTCAAAAAGATATTCATATCCCTTGGGAGCTGTTATAATCAGGGTACCCTCATCGTTAGGATCCAGTACACCGGTTCCATCATCTTTCAAACGTGTCAGGTATATTTTCGTCTTTCCATGTGTGACATATTTCTTACCGTCATCATCAATGAAAAATCCCGGATCATACAAACGCTTGTCAAACTTATGCATTGAATACGGCCCTTCCGGTTTATTACTCTTAAACATTACAAAACCATCATCGGCAATATTAACTCCTATATAATAGGTGCCATCATGATATTTAATGGAAGGAGCCCAACACAAACGACTATACGCGGTCTGCTCATTCTCCATCCTATATTGAGGACGGAAAGTGATGCTGTCGTAGGCATGCCCTATGATACGCCAATTTATAAGGTCTTTAGAATGACAGATAGGAATACCCGGCATAGCAACGAATGAGGAACTGACCATATAAAAGTCTTCACCTACCCGTATAATGTCAGGGTCGGGATAATCGGCATTAATCACCGGATTGGTATAAGTACCGTCTCCATTGTCAGACGACAAAGAAGCTGTAGTTTGTACGGGAACAGTGCACGACTGTACCATGAGTATGCAACAAAGCATTAACAACGCGGAAAAGCCATCCGCTATTTTTCCTGTAGTAATAGATAAGTTATACATCTTACATAAATATATAAAGTGAGGATGCAAATATATGCGGTACAGGGCCATCAAGAGGGGACAAACCGGTAATATACGTGCACTTTTTAGGCACACGGATATATAAAAAAACTCCCGATTAAAAGTTCTGACTCTTAACCGGGAGCTTTTTATTTTCAATAGATAGGTTTATTATATCTTTATTCTTCGTACATCTTATCTATCACTTCCTTGTAATTCTTTGCAACTATAGGACGCTTCAACTTCAAAGTATTAGTCAGTTCGCCACGTTCCATACTGAAAGGTTCGGGCAAAAGTGTGAAACGTTTCACTTGCTCATAGTGGGCAAACTGTTGCTGCAAGGTATCTATGCGAGCACGGAACAGACCGAGAATCTTAGGATGTTGCAGCAGTTCTTCCATATTCTTATATTCAATGCCTTTTTCCTTGGCATAATCTTTCACAAAACCATAGACCGGTACAATAAGGGCAGACACAAATTTACGCTGGTCGGCAATAATGGCAATCTGATCGATATAACGATCAATAGCCAGTTTCGTTTCTAAAGCTTGCGGACTGACATACTTACCATTGGAAGTCTTGAACAAGTCCTTGATACGCTCAGTCAGATAAAGTTGGTCACCCTTCAGATAGCCGGCATCACCGGTATGGAACCAACCATCTTTATCAATAGCAGCGGCAGTAGCCTCCGCCTTCTTATAATAGCCTTTCGTGATAGTCTTTCCACGCAGAAGTATTTCATTCTCGTCACCGATCTTCACTTCTACATCAGGCATCACGGTGCCTACGGAACCAATTTCATAACCCTGGTTAAGGAAACAAGAAACAGTAGCAGTCGATTCGGTCAGACCATAGCCAACCAACATATTGATACCTACCGAATGAACAAATTCACAGATTTCATCAGGTACGGCAGCTCCAGCAGTAGGGAAAAAGTTACCGTTCTCAATACCAATCGTCTTTTTCAGTAAAGCATAAACCGTCTTTTCGTAGAATTTATATTTCAGTTGATTCATCAACGGCGGAGTTTTACCTTTACGCAGATAATCGATGTTGTGTATCTTACCCACCTTGATGGCATCTAGCATCATAGCTTTCTTCAACCCTGTTTCCTGAGCAATCTTCTCCTGCACACCGGCATATACTTTTTCCCAGAAGCGGGGAACACTGCACATCAATGTCGGACGGATTTCTTTAATGGTAGTCTGGATATCTACCGGACGGAGGTTGATGCAAATCTGCACACCTTTATGGATACAAAGATATGTCCATGCTTTCTCGAAGACATGTGTCAAAGGAAGGAAGTTCATGGACACATCTTGGTCACTCATATCTACCAGACGGATATCATGGATACGGAAGGCCTCTATATAGTTAGAATGATGCAACATCACCCCCTTCGGTTCACCAGTTGTACCGGATGTATAAAGAATGTTGGCAAGGTCATCATCCGATGCACGGGAAGTACGTTCTTCCACTATATCGTTGTTCGGCAAACCTTTTCCTGTTTCCAGGAATTCGTCAAAATAAATAGAAGTCATGTCACGAGGGTCGCGTACTACAGCACGGTCGAAAATGATCAATTGCTGTAATGATTGGCAAAAGCCAAATACACTGAAAGCTGCATCATACTGGAATTGCTCGCCTACAAAGATATAACGTATCTGAGCATCATTGATAATGTACTGCGCTTGTGCCGGTGAACTGGTAGCATACAGAGGTATGGTCACCGCACGATTAGCAAATGCCCCGAAATCTACATAAAGACATTCCGGTTTATTCTGAGAAAAGATTCCTATGTTTTCTTCCTCCTGCACTCCTAACTCTACGAGTGCATTCGCAACTTGTCGAACTGTCTGTGAGAATTGATTCCAAGTAATGGGTATCCACTGCGACGTTTCGTAATCCCTGTATTTCAGAGCCACCTTGTCGCCATACTTCTCTGCCCGTCGATGTACGAGGACAGATAAATGATGATAAGTCATATTATTCATATATTGGTAAATACGGCACAAAGGTAGTGGTTTCATTTGAAACTATTTCTATATTGAGAATTAAATATTTAGTATATATTTCCGCAATACTAGTACTATCCTACTATAAAAAGAAGTGATTACCCTACATTTTTGTTCGTTTTTCCAAAGAAATACAAATATATGTATATATTTGCATCCGATAGTTTTTAAATATCAATACAATAACTTAACAGACATGAAAAAGATTCTAGCATTAGTCGCCATATTGGCGATAGGTTTAGGGAGTATCAACGCACAAGATAACCTCAGATGGGGTGTCACGGCAGGTATGAATGTAAGCAGCCTCAACGTAACCGGATTGGACAGTCGCGTAGGTTTCCATGCAGGCGTTAAGGCTGAATTGGGACTGCCTCAGTTTACGGAAGGTCTTTATATGGATTTCGGAGCGCTACTTTCGCTAAAAGGCGCCAAAGTTGAAGCAGGCAGTATGGCTAGTTTCAAGATCAACCCGTACTATTTGGAGATTCCGGTACATATTGGCTATAAATATGCTGTAAATGATAATTTCTCTTTGTTTGCCAATGCAGGTCCTTACATTGCAATCGGTCTGTTCGGCAAAGCAAAAATTACCGCCGACGGCAGTTTGGTAGATGGAGGTTCCAAGGTTTCCGAATCAGAGAACGTGTTTGGCGATGACGGATTCAAACGTTTTGACCTTGGATTGGGACTGAAAGCAGGTATAGAAATCAGTAAGAAGTATCAGTTCTCCATCGGCTACGACTTCGGATTCATTGAAGCTGAGGAATTGATGGGCTGCAAGAATAGAAACCTAATGATTTCTTTAGGACTTATGTTTTAATGATATCAAGAATAAAAAAAGGCGTTGAATAACGCCTTTTTCAACATACTCAATCCTTATATTTACAATTACATAAACCAAATTAAAGACTTAATTACATGAAAAAGATTTTAGTAATATTCGCATTATTAGCGGTAAGTTTCGCAAGTGTAAATGCACAAGAGAACCTCAAATGGGGAGCAACTCTCGGTATGAACTCCAGTAATTTTTCCGGTGATGCATTCAGTAGTAAAATAGGATTCCATGCCGGAGTCAAGGCTGAAGTGGAATTGCCACAAATTGCCGAAGGAGTATATTTGGATTTAGGTGCCCTATTGTCACTAAAAGGTGCAAAAGTTAATCTTGGTTCCTACGATATCAAGTATAATCCTTGCTATTTAGAAATTCCCGTGCACATGGGTTATAAATATGCAGTGAATGAAAATTTCGCTGTTTTCGGCAATGCAGGTCCTTATGTCGCTATCGGTCTCTTTGGCAAAGTTAAAACAGATGGAATCGAATCATCAGATCCTTCTGATAATGTTTTTGATGAAGATGGTGGTGGCATGAAACGTTTTGATCTCGGCCTCGGGCTGAAGTTCGGTGTAGAATTCTGCAAAAAGATTCAGGTTGCTTTCGGATATGACTGGGGATTAATAGATAACGCCGATCACATAGATAACAAGAACCGTAACATGATGATTTCCTTGAGTTATATGTTCTAAAAATATTAAATACTCTTCCCCCTTCCGCACTCTGCCCCTCTCTATATTTATCTGCAGCAACAGTGGAAGGGGATTTTTATCCTATCGATTAAGCATATTTCAGTATTTATCCGTAAGTTTGCATCACAATAATTTAACTGATTGAGATATGGCTTACGATATACCGACAATGGTTTCTGAGGCGACCGGAGTTCTTAAATCTCTGATTGCTATCCCTTCTCTTAGCCGCGATGAAGAAAAAGCGGCTGATTATCTACAGAATTATATAGAGTTGCAAGGCATGGCAACCGGACGAAAAGGCAATAACGTATGGTGTCTTAGTCCGATGTTCGACTTAAATAAGCCTACCTTGTTACTGAATTCACATATTGATACAGTGAAAGCTGTGAACGGCTGGCGAAAAGATCCGTTTACCCCAACCCTGGAAAGTAACGGAAAACTATACGGATTGGGTAGCAATGATGCCGGTGCAAGTGTTGTCAGTCTGTTGCAAGTCTTTTTGCAACTTTGCCGCACCACACAGAAGTATAATCTCATCTATCTCGCTTCCTGCGAAGAAGAAGTTTCCGGAAAAGGGGGCATCGAATGCGTATTGCCTGAACTTCCTCCGATCCATTTTGCTATTGTAGGCGAACCTACCGAGATGCAACCTGCCATTGCGGAAAAAGGATTAATGGTACTGGACGTGACCGCTTACGGAAAAGCCGGACATGCCGCACGCAATGAAGGAGACAATGCCATATATAAAGTATTAGAAGATATCGCCTGGTTCCGCGACCATCATTTTGAAAAAGTATCTCCATTATTAGGTCCTGTAAAGATGAGTGTAACGCAGATCAATGCAGGCACGCAACACAATGTAATCCCAGACCGTTGTACGTTTGTGGTAGATATTCGCAGTAACGAATGTTATAGTAATCAGGAACTGTTTGCCGAAATACAAAAACATATTTCTTGCGAAGCTAAAGCACGTTCGTTCCGCTTAAGTTCTTCTCATGTAGAAGAAAGACACCCAATAGTACAGCGTGCCGTGGCAATGGGGCGTGTTCCTTTTGGTTCTCCTACCCTCTCCGACCAGGCACTGATGTCATTCCCCTCTCTCAAAATGGGACCGGGAAAAAGCAGTCGTTCCCATACAGCAGATGAGTTTATTTTCATTCAGGAAATAGAAGAAGCGATAGGGTTATATCTGAAACTATTGGACGGAGCTATCTTATAATTCGTCAGTTTCTACTTTCTTTCATAACACATGAACAGCCTTTCCTATTTAGGCTGTTCCATTTAATCATGCTCTTTATCGATTTAAAAGCGTACGGAGAGCCAGAATTTTCTTTTTAAGATTTCCTTTTTGGATATATAGTACTTTTTCTCTAATATTGTATCATCTTTGCTTTGAATTACTAATCCTAATTAGAATGATATCACACAGATTTCTTTTTCTCCTGTTGCTGTTGTTGCCCATCCATAATTCGGTGGCACAAGAAGAGACATTTGAACCGTTGTTTGAAAACATTGATATCACTAAAGGACTACCTCATAATACAGTTCAAAAGATCTTTCAGGATTCCGAAGGCTATATGTGGTTTGCAACTAAAGATGGACTATGCCGGTATGATGGCTATAATTTTATTGTTTACTGCGAGTCATTAGTTAAAGAATCTATTTCCAACAGTAAGGTACGTTGCATAGCTGAAGATGCTTATAAAAATATATGGGTAGGAACCGACAATGGCCTTAATTGTATAAATCTTCTCAGCCAGCATATTCTTTCTTTCTTCCCTAACGAACTTTCCCCACTAAAAAGCAATAAGATTAATGAACTCTATTTTGATCCCTCCACCCATTTATTGTGGATTGCAACAGATAAAGGAATTACATGGTATGATACAGATTCCAGAAAATTTATAGCTCCGGAAAACCACAGAGCTTTCAATGAGGAAACCAATACCGTAGGGAAATATGGTGACAAGGAAATATATATTGGCACACATAATGGATTATACATTTATGATATTCATACCCAAAATGTACGACGCATCCAGTTAGAGCATGGAGGTGGCAATATTAATGTACTTTCTGTCTGGCAAGATACAGCAGGAGACACTTGGATTGGAAACAATTTAGCTTTGTTGGCTAAAGTGCCCAAAGGTGGAAGCGTTATCTCACTTCTTCCATTCGGACAGGTACGTATGAACGACGATCAGAATATCTGTTGTATTATAGAACAAAAAGAGATTCTGTGGTTGATCAGTAAACGGCGGGGAATCTTCTTTTATAATAAACAGACCGGGCAATTACTCAAAACACGGAATACCTATTCTCTGAATCCTCTCGGAACAGATGTGAAAGAAAGGATCATGCTTACCAGCGGTTATAAAGATAATAATGGAAATATTTGGGTGGGATCATATTATATGGGACTCTTTCTCCATTCACGTTATATGAATCATTTCACTCACATCCCAATCGAACGGACTGGTAAAGCCTCCACTGGAATAATCGGATCAATGGTACCAGATGGGCAAGGAATATGGCTTGGAAGTGATGATCTTGGAATCACTTATTACAACCCGGTTACGAGGACTCAACAATATTATGAGTTATACAACGGAGAGACTCCTCTAGTGGAATGTAAGCCTCTGTTAATTCATAAGGGTGCGTTATGGGTTGGTACAGAATCTCATGGCATCCACCTTTTTGATTTGAAAACAAAACAACTCATCGGACATTATACAGCTACTTCACAAACCGGGCGCATTCCCGGAAATCGAGTGAACTGTGCATTGCAGGATTCCAATGGATATATTTGGATTGGTTTTAACGGCGGTCCGGGTGGCATTTGCCGTTTCAACGAACAGAATGAAAGCTTTACGACTTTCTATCCATCAAACAGTTCTCATAAGGTAAGAGACGTGTATTTTATCTATGAAGCTTCCGATAATGAGCTATGGATTGGTACTCGTAATAATGGTCTGTTCTGCTATAATATCGCAGAGAATGTTTTCACACCTATTCCTGTTATGGGTAGAGAAGATTTGTCTGTCAGTTACATTTATAAAGACAAGAAAGATCGTATTTGGATAGGAACATTCGGACAAGGACTGGTCTGTATGGACAGTTCGGGTGAAGTGAAGCAGGTATTCAATACAAATAGCGATCACATTGGTAACAACATTTGCGGTATACTGGAGGATAATGACGGTCGTATCTGGATCAGCTCATTTTATGAAATAGCTTATTATAATGAAGAAGACCATACATTTATAAGATATGATGCTTACAATGGATTTCCATTGTTGCACGTAAAGTCTATGTCTTGTTTTGTTTCAGAACGCAATTTGCTATACTTTGGGGGAAGTAACGGTCTAGTTGAAGTCGTTCCAAAAGATGTGATGCATGTTAATAAGAAGGCTCCTAAGGTTGTTCTGACAGATTTTCTAGTTCATAATCAGTCAATAGATACTCTATCCCGTAAAAATATACGTACCCACCACAGGGTTGAACTTAAGTATAATCAAGATAATCTTACTTTTGCTTTCGCTGCATTAAGCTATATCTATCCGGACAAGAACCTATATCGTTACCGATTACAAGGTATCGATAAGGAATGGAATTTAGCCGGTACACAAAGACAGGTGACTTATAGTAACCTGGGAGCAGGTGAATATCAGTTCCAGGTCTGTGCTTGCAACAGTAATGGAACCTGGTCTGAACCGTCCAATCTGCTTTCTGTCATTATTAAACCTGCACCATGGCGTACATGGTGGGCTTATCTGGCATATACGATTGTAATACTTGCATTGTTGGCCTTGTTCTTTTACTACCTGCGCATTAAGATGCAGTTGGAACACGACTTAGAGATCAAGAATATAGAAAAGAAGAATTTAGATAAGATGCATAAATTCCGACTTGATCTTTTTACAAACTTTTCCCATGAGATACGTACTCCACTGACACTGATTTCCGGTTCATTGACTGACCTATTGGCATCCAACACTCCTTCACAGATGGAAAAAGGAGTATTACAGGGAGTTCAACGCAATGTCATGAAAATTATGAAGTTAGTAAATCAGTTGATGGATTTTCGCAAGCATGATGAAGGGCGTATGGAATTATTAGCATCCAAACAACACCTGATTCCTTTTATCAAGGAGGTGATACTTGCTTTTAGCGAATTGTCCAGAATCCAAAATCATCCATTAAAGATACATTTACCTGAAACAGAGCTAATAGCCTGGTATAATCCTCAGCTACTGGAGAAAGTCTTTTATAATGTCCTGATGAATGCTTTCAAGTATTCCAATGAAGAAAGTGTCATCTCCCTAAACATTGATATGATAACTTTGGATAAGTCACCCTATCGGGAACGGGTAGATGAACGGGTAAAGGAAGCTATACTTATTTCTGTATTCAATGAAGGAGATATTATTCCGGAAGATAAACTTGAAGATGTTTTCGAACCTTTCTATCGGCTTAAAAACACAAAGAGCCAGCAGGGAACAGGGATCGGTCTAAGTTTCAATCGTATGATCATGCGCCTGCATCATAGTGATATTTGGGTTGAAAATATCGGTGACACAGGTGTTGTATTCAAATTCCTGATTCCAATAGGTAAAGACCATTTGCGGGAAGATGAGTTATGCGATGAAACAGAACAGGAACATCGTTTGATTCTGACTCCTTCAGTCGCTCCCAAAACAGAGCCTGCTATGGAACGCCCAAAGGTGGAAAAAGAGCTTAGAACTTTGTTAGTTGTAGAAGATAACAATGAGATCAGACAGTATCTGAAAAGTAAGCTTGCCACTATATACAATGTATTCGATTGTGATAATGGCCATGAAGCATTAGAAATCATACACCGGAGAGAGATCGACTTGGTCATCAGTGATGTAATGATGCCGGTTATGGACGGAATAGAACTCTGTAAAGCTATAAAAAGTAATATTGAGATTAATCATATTCCAGTAATCTTACTGACAGCACATGTATCGGACACACACGTAAAAGACGGATTGTCTTCGGGTGCCAATGATTATGTATTCAAACCGTTTAATTTTGATTTATTATTGGCGCGTATTCAAAACTTATTAGATAACAATGAACGGTTACGACAATCTTTCCAGAAAAGAATCAGTCCGAAAGATATGAACGTAGAGGTAACTGACTATGATGAGCAATTTTTGCAGAAATGCTATGACTTTCTGCGAAAGAACCTTACTAATTCAGAACTAACCATTGAGGATTTCGGGAAAGAGTTAGGAGTAAGCCGTGTGCATCTCTATCGTAAGATAAAGTATCTTACGAATTTATCTCCCAGCCGTTTCATTCTAAATGTAAGACTTAAAGTGGCAGCTGATTTGCTTCGTCAGGAAGGTGTTTCTGTTTCTGATGTCTGCTATCAGGTCGGCTTTAATAACCTTTCTTATTTTACTCGCACTTTTAAGGAAAGCTATGGCGTTTCACCATCCGACTACCAGCATAAATAATTGAATAAATACAGAAATATCCGATTATTAAGCGATTATATCATGTTCTTGTATCATTTGTGTTAATATCCGTAACATAGCTTCAAACAAAAAAGTAGTTCTGCGCATACCTTTGTCAGCGAACAATCGGAGTTAAATCCGGCTATTCTGAAACTTTAAATGATACGATATGCAAAAGACACTTTTTAGTATTCTGGTTTTATTAGTCTGTATAAGTCATCCGTTAAAGGCTACGTCTTTTATATATAATGTAACAGACTATGGAGCGAAAGCCAATTCAGGAAGATCCGAGACAGCTTCCTTACAGAAAATTATTGACTTATGCTCCACAAATGGAGGAGGTACGGTATGTATACCTACAGGTACTTATATCAGTGGAACATTATTTCTGAAAAACAATGTAATGCTCTTTTTAGATCGTGGAGCCGTACTGAGAGGAAGTTCGGACCTGAATGAGTATCCTGAACTTAGAACTCATCGTAAGGGACTTATTCATGCAGAAAATGTCCATAATACAGGTATTTGTGGGAGTGGAGTGATCGATGCGAATGGCAATGATACTGTTTTTCATGGAGGTGCCAAATCCCCAGACCGTATTTATGCCGCTAATTTTGAAGGATGTTCACAAATAGATATTCGTAATGTAAGCCTGATCAATGCCTCTTATTGGACTTTGCGTATCAGCGATTGTGACCATGTACAAATAAGAGGGATTACAATTCGTTCTACCAGCTATTTTAATAATGATGGAATAGATCTCGATGGGCGAAATATTACCGTATCCGATTGTATAATCGATTGTATTGATGATGCGATATGCTTGAAGAGCTACTACAAAGAACGCCCTTGTGAAAATATTGCCATTTCCAATTGTATTGTTTCCAGTAATTGTAATGCTATAAAATTGGGAACAGCTTCCAGAGGTGGATTCAAGAATATTGCCATATCCAACTGTGTTATAAAGCGCCCGGAACAAAATGATTATTTTGATTATAAAAAGTATACTATACCTGGTGTAACAGCCAATTATACAAACAATTCGGGCATTGCATTGGAAATGGTCGATGGAGGAACAATGGAGCAGATAGTGATTAATAATATCACCATGTTCAATACATTGACCCCTATATTTATTCGTTACGGACAAAGACATAGTCCGCTGGTTGGTACGATGAAAGGAATAGTAATCAGTAACATTACGGCCACAAGCAATAGCCTGATGAGTTGTTCCATTACAGGTATTCCCGATCAGTATGCAGAAAATATAAAGTTGAGCCATATAATACTGAATTGTCCTGGTGGCGGGCGTAAAGAACATACACTACGCACTATCCCCGAAGTGGAAAACAGCTATCCGGAAAATAAGATTTTTGGTGCAAACTTACCGGCATATGGCTTTTTTATCCGTCATGTACGCCATCTGACCTTAGAAGATATACAATTTAATTTAGACAATAAAGATGATAGGCATGCACTGTACCTTGACGATTGCCGTGATATTACCATAGATAAAGTGAAAACGATTTCGCACCTGAGCGAATCTGCCTATATCAGGACAAATAATGTGGAAAATCTTATGATCAGAGGATTCTCAACAGAAAATGCTCTACCGTCTTTTTTGGAAAACAGCGGCAAATCTTCCGGTATAAAGTTGATTGGCAATGATTTCAGTAAGGTATCCCAGTTGTACAATGAAGAAATCGGGCAAGAGGTAAAAGAAGCCGGTAATCTATTTGAAAACAAATAAAAACTTAAGTATATATGAAAATTATGAAGCGCTATATTCAAGTAATATTCATCTGCTGGTTATCCATAAATTCCATAACTGAAGTTTACGGAAAGGACCCGATAGGCATATCTTTAGTAAAGTGGAGTTTTCGTACACAGACTGCTATATTATGTGATATGGCAAAAGAAAACGGAGCTGTAGCTATTGATATGGTAGATCTGGAAAAGTGGGACATTGTGAAAGAGAAAGGACTAACCGTTGCCATGGCTGATGGTATAGATATGGGAATCGAACGAGGATTTTGCGACCGGAGGTGGCATTCATCACTAATTGAAAACTATAAACGCTTCATTCCCCTATTAGCAGAAAAAGGAATTAAGCAAGTGGTATGTTATTCCGGAATAAATACAGACTTATCGGATGAAGAGGCTTTGGAAGCATGTGTGGAAGGATTAAAGCCCCTATTGGATATCGCAGAAAAAGCAAATGTGACTTTGGTAATGGAGTTACTCAGCAGCCGTAATACTGAAGAGATTTTCACAAAACAGCGTTTCTCTTATTATCAGTGTGATAATCCGGAATGGGGAGTAGCATTATGTAAAAAACTAAACTCACCGAATTTCAAACTTTTATATGATGTCTGGCATATGAACGATATGGGACGTGATATAATGAGT
>OLXJ01000508.1_pt1 | contig 20297 bp, 16 predicted proteins | sample 1644591 | NCBI WGS metagenome assembly OLXJ01 (sample SAMEA103958150, study PRJEB25191) | human gut metagenome | biome: human-associated habitat [ENVO:00009003]; feature: intestine environment [ENVO:2100002]; material: feces | place: Germany | collected 2013/2015 | reverse complement strand
CCTACCACCTCCCCCTACGGGTACTCCTCCTTCCGGAAGGAGGAGAATAAAGATACCACCGACTGGCTAAATTACCATCAAATTTGAAGAAAAACCCTTTTTTTCAATATTTCTTTTTCTGTCCTTGCATTTATCCGCTAAAATGTATAACTTTCCACTCGAAAAGGCGTTAGAAAGGAAAGGAGGAAGGCTTATGAAAAAAAGATGTATCTTATGGCTGTTGATGAGCGTGATTGGCCTCCCGTTGATTGCGCAGAATATTATCTATTCCAACTTGAAAGAGTTGCTTGCTCAAAATGGAGACACCATAGCAGTGCTACGTGTGGAGAAACGTTCCAGAAATCAGATCGTATTGACAGGCGGGGCTGACTACCGTATAACGGCAGGCGATGATGAGTCTATGTGCCGCCGCTTGAAGAAACGTTGTTTTGCAGTGCGAAGTGAAGAAGGAGATTTATATTTGAACTGTCGCAAGCTGCGCTATAAGAAACTGCGTTTTGGGGCATGGTATGCTCCGGCAGTTCAGTTAGGCAAGAATATCTACTTCTGTGCCATGCCTTTGGGATCAGTTATCGGTGGCAATTTTGTAGAAGACGACGATGTAAAACTCGGAGGAAATATCGGTGACGCCCTTGCCGCTTCGAGCTTGGTGACCAAACGCGTTTGTTATGAACTGAATGGGGAAACGGGCAAGATTGAATTTCTCGGAAAAGATAAGATGCTTCAAATATTGGATAAGTACCCGGAATGGAAACAAGCTTACCTGAAGGAAGACAGCCAGGAGGCAAAAGACACATTCGACTATTTGCTAAAACTACGTGATAGTCAAGAGAAATAGGGCAGAGGATTCTTTGCCATAGCTATCGGTTGTGGTACGATTTATGATAAGGCGGTTCCGGTACGCCATATATGAGGTATAATACCTTTCTGATAATAAATCCATCATTTCCCTTGTCTTTTACTTTCTTTTTTCCTACATTGCGGAGAGTTATCAAACTGTATTGCTTACAGTTTGTAGTCTTTAATTCTGCTTATTATGAAGATAACTCTTGGCAACACGTTACCTCCCTACCCAGCTTTCATAGAAGGTATCCGGAGGGCCCCCGACCGTAGTTATATGCTTACGCCGGCGCAGACAGCTACGGCATTGAAGAATGCATTGCGCTATATCCCCTTGGAATTGCATGAGCAACTGGCACCTGAATTTATGGAAGAATTGCGTACCCGTGGGCGAATTTACGGATACCGCTTCCGTCCCGCAGGCGATCTGAAAGCCAGGCCGATTGATGAATATCGTGGCAAATGTGTGGAAGGCAAAGCCTTTCAAGTAATGATTGACAACAATCTCTGTTTTGATATCGCGTTGTATCCCTATGAACTTGTTACTTATGGTGAAACCGGCCAAGTTTGTCAGAACTGGATGCAATACCTCCTGATCAAGCAATATCTCGAAGAACTTACTCCTGAGCGAACACTGGTCATTGAGTCCGGACATCCGTTGGGACTGTTTCGTTCCCGTCCCGATGCTCCCCGCGTTATTATTACCAACTCTATGATGATAGGTCAGTTCGACAATCAGCACGACTGGCACATTGCCGCACAAATGGGAGTTGCCAACTATGGGCAGATGACGGCGGGCGGCTGGATGTATATCGGTCCGCAGGGTATTGTTCATGGCACTTTCAATACATTACTCAATGCCGGGCGATTGAAACTCGGCATTCCGCAGGACAAAGATTTGCGTGGTCACCTCTTCGTATCTTCCGGTTTGGGAGGAATGAGTGGTGCACAACCTAAAGCAGCCGAAATAGCAGGAGCAGTCTCCATCATAGCCGAAGTAGATCGTTCACGCATTGAAACACGCTACCGCCAGGGATGGGTAGGGCATGTGACTGCAGATATCATAGAAGCATACCGGATGGCAACTGAAGCAATGCGACGTCGTGAACCTTGTTCCATTGCCTATCATGGAAATATAGTAGACCTGCTCGAATATGCCGAGCGCGAAAAGATTTTGATCGAACTATTATCCGATCAAACCTCCTGTCACGCCGTTTACGAAGGCGGATACTGCCCAGCCGGACTGACTTTCGAGGAACGCACACGCCTTCTTCACGAATCGCCGGAGCAATTCCGTCACTTGGTAGACATATCTCTGCGCCGTCATTTCGAAGTCATCAAGAAATTGGTAGCCCGCGGAACTTATTTCTTTGATTATGGAAATTCTTTTATGAAAGCCATATACGATGCCGGAGTAAAAGAAATCTCCTATAATGGTGTTGATGAAAAAGACGGATTTATCTGGCCAAGTTATGTCGAGGATATTATGGGACCCCAACTCTTTGACTACGGCTACGGTCCGTTCAGATGGGTTTGCTTGAGTGGCAAACACGAAGATCTGATAAAAACAGACCATGCGGCTATGGAATGTATCGACGTCAACCGGCGCGGACAGGATCTTGACAACTACAATTGGATACATAATGCAGAAAAGAATCAGCTCGTGGTGGGTACACAGGCACGTATTCTGTATCAGGATGCAGTTGGGAGAATGAACATTGCCCTCCGTTTCAATGAGATGGTTCGCCGGGGTGAAGTAGGCCCTATTATGCTGGGACGAGACCATCACGACGTAAGCGGTACGGATTCTCCTTTCCGGGAGACGTCGAATATCAAAGACGGAAGTAATGTGATGGCAGATATGGCTGTGCAATGTTTTGCCGGAAATTGTGCCCGTGGAATGAGTCTGGTAGCCTTACACAATGGAGGTGGCGTCGGCATTGGTAAAGCAATCAATGGCGGTTTTGGTATGGTATGCGACGGTAGCGAACGGGTAGATGAAATACTTCGTTCGGCAATGCTTTGGGACGTAATGGGAGGAGTAGCCCGCCGTTCGTGGGCGCGTAATCCGCATGCGATGGAAACGAGTGAGGCATTTAATGAGTCCCATGCTGGAGATTATCAGATAACAATGCCGTATGTGGCGGACGAAGAATTAATAAAGAAGATGGTTACATCTATTGTGGGAAAGTAGTCTCACAATATAAGAGAAAACATTCCCATAATATGAGGGAGTAAATTCCCACAATATATGGAACAGTTTAAACATGCGGTTATTTTGAATAAACCATGTGGCTATTTGATGTAAAACATATAGTTATTCAGTAAAGTATAACCTCTATAATAATAGATATTTGGTATGAGTTGGAATAAGATTATTGAATGCGTCCCCAATTTTAGCGAGGGACGTGATTTGGAGAAAATAGATCAGATAGTAGCCCCTTTCCGTGCTAAAGCCGGAGTAAAACTGCTTGATTATAGTAATGATGAAGACCATAATCGTCTGGTCGTCACACTTGTGGGAGAACCGGAAGCACTGTATGAAGCAATAGTTGAAGCCGTCGGTGCAGCTGTCTGTTTGATCGACCTGAATCAGCACACCGGGCAACATCCTCGTATGGGAGCGGTAGATGTGATCCCTTTCATCCCGATTAAGAATACCAGTATGGAAGAAGCCATCGAACTCTCTAAAAAAGTAGCAGCGAAAGTTGCGGAGCTATATAATCTTCCCGTCTTCCTGTATGAAAAGTCCGCTACTGCGCCACATCGGGAAAATCTCGCCTCCGTTCGTAAAGGTGAATTTGAAGGAATGGCCGAAAAGATCAAACTACCCGAATGGCAACCTGACTTCGGACCTGCTGAACGACATCCGACCGCAGGTACCGTAGCAATCGGAGCCCGTATGCCACTCGTAGCCTACAATATTAATCTAAGTACAGATAATCTGGAGATAGCCACTAAGATTGCGAAAAGTATCCGCCATATCAATGGAGGACTTCGTTATGTAAAAGCAATGGGGGTGGAACTGAAAGAGCGAAACATTACCCAAGTATCCATTAACATGACCGACTATACCCGTACCGCACTTTACCGTGCCTTCGAATTAGTACGTATCGAAGCCCGTCGTTACGGTGTTACGATTGTAGGTAGCGAAATAATCGGCCTTGTACCGATGGAAGCTTTGATTGATACCGCTTCCTACTATCTCGGACTCGAAAACTTTACCATGCAGCAAGTTCTCGAAGCTCGTATCATGGAATAGTCAATAAGAAAATAAAATGAATCACAATTGCTTTATGGCAAACATCATTCTAAAAAACGTGCTATTCATATCTCCATTTATTATATGAACTAATTATGATGAACTATTTATGAGTGAAAACCTAATCATATTTAACGCCCGTATCGTAACCCCCATCGGCTTTTCCGCCCGTAAAGGAGAGGAAATGTCTCAACTGCAAATCATAGAAAACGGAACCGTGGAAGTGACCAAAGGAATCATTACTTACGTTGGTGAAAACCGTGGTGAAGACCGGGATGGTTACTACCAGCACTATTGGCATTATAACGCTCGCGGACATTGCCTTTTACCCGGTTTCGTCGATTCCCATACCCATTTTGTATTTGGTGGAGAACGTTCCGAAGAATTCTCCTGGCGTCTGAAAGGCGAAAGCTATATGTCAATCATGGAGCGGGGAGGGGGAATTGCAAGTACCGTAAAAGCCACCCGGCAAATGAACTACCTTAAACTTCGTTCAGCCGCCGAAAGCTTCCTGAAGAAGATGAGCACCATGGGAGTAACCACCGTAGAAGGTAAAAGTGGCTACGGCCTGGACCGGGACACAGAATTACTACAACTAAAAGTAATGCGCAGCCTGAATAACGCCGAGCATAAACGCGTCGATATAGTCTCCACTTTTCTCGGTGCCCACGCCCTTCCCGAAGAATATGCAGGGAGAAGTGACGAATACATCGATTTCCTGATTCGTGAAATGCTTCCCCTTATCCATTCTGGTAAGTGGGCAGAATGTTGTGATGTCTTTTGTGAACAAGGCGTTTTCTCTATCGAACAATCCCGTCGCCTGCTTCAGGCAGCCAAAGAGCACGGTTTTCTGTTGAAACTCCATGCCGACGAAATCGTCTCTCTCGGCGGTGCCGAACTGGCAGCCGAACTCGGAGCACTGTCTGCCGACCATCTCCTGCATGCTTCCGATGCCGGCATCCGTGCAATGGCCGATGCCGGGGTAGTAGCCACCCTGTTACCTCTGACAGCTTTCGCCTTGAAAGAACCCTATGCGCGAGGTCGTGAAATGATTGACGCCGGTTGTGCTGTGGCACTTGCCACCGACCTGAATCCCGGCAGTTGTTTCTCCGGTTCCATCCCGCTGACCATTGCTCTGGCCTGCATCTATATGCAAATGAGCATCGAAGAAACCATCACCGCTCTCACCCTGAACGGAGCCGCCGCTCTTCAACGAGCCGACCGGATTGGAAGCATTGAAGTAGGCAAACAAGGCGATTTTATCGTTCTCAATTCCAACAACTATCATATTCTACCTTACTATATAGGCATGAATTGCGTAATCATGACTATTAAAGGCGGCATACTTTATCCCCTCACTTAATAGTTGAAAAACTCTCATTCATTAATCACTTAAAAAAATAGAATACCATGTTAGCAGATTTAACCGTAAAAGATTTCTTAGATAAAGTAGCTTGCAGTGACCCTGTGCCCGGTGGCGGTAGTATTGCCGCTTTGAATGGAGCGCTGGCTTCCTCCCTTTCTACGATGGTGGCACGGCTGACCGTAGGAAAAAAAGGATATGAAGTCAGTGAAGAAGTAATGCAGCACGCACAAACCATCACCCTCCGTTTGCTGGACGAATTTATGGCACTTATTGACAAAGATTCAGCTGCCTACAACGAAGTATTTGCCTGCTTTAAACTACCTAAAACAACCGACGAAGAGAAAGTCGCCCGAAGTGCCGCTATCCAGAAGGCAACCAAACAAGCCGCCCTCGTTCCGTTGGAAGTAGCCCGCAAAGCACTGGATATGATGTCCGTTATAGCAGATGTTGCCCGTCTCGGTAACCGGAATGCTGTCACAGATGCCTGTGTCGCAATGATGTCCGCCCGTACCGCCGTATTGGGAGCCTTACTGAATGTCCGTATCAACCTCGGTTCGCTCAAAGACAGAGATTTTGTCCTCCAGCTGCAAACCGAAGCCGATGCCATCGAGCAAACCGCCTGTCAGAGAGAAAAAGATTTGTTGGATGCCGTAAATCAAGACCTGCGCGTATGAGTAAGAATGTATACCATATCGGTTCCGGAGCACTGACCTTCGAAATCATCGAACGAATTATAAACGAAAACCTGAAACTGGAACTAGCCCCCGAAGCCAAGTTACGCATCCAGAAATGCCGTGACTACCTCGACCAAAAAATAGCTTCTTCCGAAGAACCATTATACGGCATAACAACAGGTTTCGGCTCTCTATGCACTAAAAATATATCTCCCGATGAACTGGGAACCCTCCAGGAGAACTTGATAAAAAGCCATGCTTGCAGCGTAGGCGAAGAAATCCGCCCCGTCATCATCAAACTGATGATGCTTCTCAAAGCCCACGCCCTCTCATTGGGACATAGCGGCGTACAAGTTATCACCGTGCAACGCATCCTCGATTTTTTCAATAATGACGTCATGCCAATTGTCTACGACCGCGGTTCCCTTGGAGCCTCCGGCGACCTGGCACCGCTCGCCAATCTTTTCCTTCCTCTGATAGGTGTCGGTGATGTCTACTATAAAGGAAAAAAGTGCGAAGCCATCAGCGTACTCGACGAGTTTGGCTGGGAACCGGTCAAACTAATGAGCAAAGAAGGACTAGCCCTGCTGAACGGCACCCAATTTATGAGTGCCAACGGTGTGTTTGCTATGCTCAAAGCCTTTCGCCTCTCGAAAAAGGCCGACCTGATAGCCGCCCTTTCCCTCGAAGCCTTTGACGGCCGTATCGACCCGTTTATGGACTGCATCCAGCAAATCCGTCCCCATCAGGGACAGATTGAGACAGGCGAAGCCTTCCGCAAACTACTGGCAGGCAGCGAACTAATCGAACGCCACAAGGAACATGTGCAAGATCCCTATTCCTTCCGCTGCATCCCACAAGTACATGGCGCCACCAAAGATGCCATCCGCTACGTTGCCTCCGTACTGCTGACCGAAATCAATTCCGTCACGGACAACCCCACCATCTTCCCCGATGAAGACCGGATCATCTCCGGCGGAAACTTTCACGGGCAACCGCTTGCCATCTCTTATGACTTCCTCGCCATCGCCCTGGCCGAATTGGGAAATATCTCCGAACGCCGTGTCTCCCAACTGATTATGGGACTCCGTGGACTACCTGAATTTCTCGTAGCCAACCCCGGTCTGAACTCCGGCTTCATGATTCCCCAGTATGCCGCCGCCTCCATGGTCAGCCAGAATAAAATGTACTGCTATGCAGCTTCTAGCGATTCCATAGTCTCCTCCAACGGACAGGAAGACCATGTAAGCATGGGTGCCAATGCCGCCACCAAACTCTATAAAGTGATGGACAACCTGGAACATATCCTTGCCATCGAACTGATGAACGCCGCACAAGGCATCGACTTCCGCCGCCCGCAGAAAACCTCTCCCGTTCTTGAGCGTTTCCTCCATGCCTATCGGAAAGAAGTGCCTTTTGTAAAAGATGACATTGTGATGTACAAGGAAATACATAAAACAGTCGCCTTCCTGAAGAGGACACAGATTGAATACTGACAATAAATTGACCCTTTTTCGCTTTTCGTTAATAATGGTGACTGTTATTGCTGGGTAAGTGTCGATTCTTATCGATATTTATCCGGCATTTATTGGCTCCCATCTCTTCTATTAGCGATAAAACTTTACTTCCTATATTCCCTCCTTTTACCTTTCTTTTGTGTTTGTTCCAAATTTCCTATTAACACTTGTTTTCATTTCACTCTATTGAATGATAATAAATCCCAAATGGACTATAAATAGCTGGAAACTTAATTTGTTAATTGAGTTTTCTATATATCTTTGTTCCGTTTTTCCTTTGGAAATGAAGAGAAAACGAAAACTGCATTTTAATAAAATAGAAAAACGGATGATGACAGAGCATGGAAAGGACGCTTCCCAACGGGTAGAGTTAAGAGAACGGATCATAACGGCGGCAACAGAAGCTTTTACTTCAAAAGGCATCAAGAGTATTACAATGGATGACATTGCAGCAGCATTAGGAATTTCCAAACGTACGCTCTACGAAGTCTTTTCGGATAAAGAATCGTTGTTGAAAGAATGCATACTGAAGGCACAGGCAGACAGAGACAAGTATTTGCAGAAAGTCTTTGAACAGTCGCACAATGTGTTGGAAGTGATACTTGCAGTCTTTCAGAAAAGCATTGAGATGTTTCATCAGACGAACAAACGCTTTTTTGAAGACATTAAGAAATATCCCAAAGTATATGAGATGATGAAGAATCGGCAGGACAGCGATTCGATGAAAACCATGTCCTTCTTCAAAACAGGAGTAGAGCAGGGCATCTTTCGTTCGGATGTAAACTTCGCTATTGTCAATTTGCTGGTACGTGAGCAATTTGATGTGCTTTTGAATACGGACATCTGTAATGAATACCCTTTCATTGAAGTGTACGAATCCATCATGTTTACTTATATACGCGGTATCTCCACCGAAAAAGGAGCAAGGGTACTGGAAGACTTTATACAAGAATATCGCAAGAACCGCATCGAAGACTAGAGTAAAAGTGAGGTTCTATTGACAAACAATTAAGATTAAATTAGAAATTCAGTTTATGAACAAGATGAAAAGATTGACAGGTCGGAAGATCCTTCTGGTAGCTGTGGCATTCTGTGCATTTGGTTTTGCAAAGGCGCAGGACACGCAGACGGAGAAGAATACCCTAACCTTAACCTTAGACAAAGCCTTGGAAATTGCATTGGATGAGAATCCGACAATGAAAGTGGCAGCGGAAGAAATCGCCTTAAAGAGAGTTGCCAGCAAGGAAGCCTGGCAAAGTCTGTTGCCGGAGGCCAGCATTGCCGGTTCCTTAGACCATACAATTAAAGCGGCTGAAATGAAATTGAACGATATGTCGTTCAAGATGGGGCAAGACGGTTCGAACACCGCTAATGCGGGGTTGAGTATTAATCTGCCACTCTTTGTGCCGGGTGTTTACCGTACTATGTCGATGACAAAGACGGATATTGAATTGGCAGTAGAGAAGTCACGTGCTTCCAAACTGGATCTGGTGAATCAGGTAAGCAAGGCTTATTATCAGTTAATGCTTGCACAGGATAGCTATGAAGTGCTTCAAGGCAGCTATAAACTGGCAGAAGATAATTACAATGTAGTGAATGCCAAATATCAGCAGGGAACTGTGAGCGAATATGACAAGATCAGTGCGGAAGTACAGATGCGCAGCATTAAGCCGAACCTGATTGCGGCAGCCAATGCGGTGACTTTGGCTAAATTACAGTTAAAAGTTCTGATGGGCATCACTGCCGATGTGGAGATAAAGATTAATGATAATCTGACCAACTATGAGACGACCATGTTTGCCAATCAGTTGAAAGAAGAGAATGTGAATCTGAACAACAATACCACCATGAAGCAGTTGGACTTGAACATGAAGTTGCTCGAAAAGAATGTAAAGTCTTTAAAGACAAACTTTATGCCGACTCTTTCCATGAGCTTCTCCTATCAATATCAGTCATTGTATAATCCGAATATCAATTTCTTCGATTATAACTGGAGCAACAGTTCCAGCCTGATGTTCAATATCAGCATACCTTTATATAAGGCAAGCAATTTTACGAAAGTGAAATCTGCCCGTATCCAGATGCGCCAGCTCGATTGGAATCGTATCGATACGGAAAGACAGTTGAATATGCAGATTGTCAGTTGTCGCAATAATATGAGTGCCAGCACAGAGCAGGTAGTCAGCAACAAGGAAAATGTGATGCAGGCAAAGAAAGCGGTGGTGATTGCCGAAAAACGTTATGATGTAGGTAAGGGCACGGTGCTCGAACTGAACAGTTCCCAAGTGTCACTGACACAGGCGCAACTCACCTACAATCAGTCCATATACGATTACCTGGTTGCTAAGGCAGACCTCGATCAGGTTCTGGGAAAAGAATAAAGATAGACAAATAAAAAATTACAATTAAGGAATATGAAAAGAAGTATCCAATTGGTAGCCCTGCTGTTAACTGTGTTTATGGGCTCATGTACAGGTGGAAAAGACAAAGCTGCTGCGGAACATGTGGACGCAAAGCCTATTGTGAAGCTGGCAGACGTAAAAGCCCGTCCCGTAGATCAAATACAAGATTACACAGCAACGGTGGAAGCCGAAGTAAAGAATAATATTGCGCCTTCGTCTCCCGTACGTATCGATCAGATTTTCGTAGAAGTGGGCGACCGCGTATCCAAAGGCCAGAAACTTGTGCAGATGGATGCAGCCAACCTGAAACAGACGAAGCTGCAACTAGATAATCAGGAAATAGAATTCAACCGTATCGACGAATTATATAAAGTGGGCGGTGCGTCCAAATCAGAGTGGGATGCTTCGAAGATGCAACTCGATGTGAAGCAAACCGCTTATAAGAATCTGCTGGAGAATACCTCTTTGCAAAGCCCTATCAATGGTGTAGTCACTGCGCGCAACTATGATAATGGCGATATGTACAGTGGTGGAGAACCGGTTCTGGTAGTAGAACAGATCACTCCCGTGAAACTCCTGATTAACGTGTCTGAAACCTACTTCACGAAAGTGAAAAAAGGTACTCCTGTCGACGTGAAACTCGATGTATATGGTGATGAAGTCTTTACAGGAACCATCAACCTGATTTACCCTACCATAGATGCTACTACCCGTACATTCCAGGTGGAGATCAGACTGGATAATAAAGACCAGCGTGTGCGTCCGGGAATGTTTGCCCGTGCGACATTGAACTTCGGTACAGCAGAAAACGTAGTTGTTCCTGATTTGGCTATCGTTAAGCAGGCAGGTTCCGGCGACCGTTATGTATTCGTTTATAAAGACGGTAAAGTATCTTATAATAAGGTTGAACTGGGTAGACGCATGGGTACGGAGTACGAGTTGAAATCCGGTGTGCCCGATAACTCACAGGTTGTAGTTGCCGGACAGTCACGTTTGGTGAACGGTATGGAAGTAGAGGTGGAAGCCTCTTCCCAGCCTTCTTCCAAATAAGAGGTGTTCAGTACCTTTCGCCCGATGCATTTATTAATTAACCTGATTTCAAAACGATCTTCCGGCTTCCTCTTCTTGGGAGAGGAGCGGGGAGAGGCTTTTAAATAAAACAACATGAGTTTATACGAAGGTGCGGTTAAGAAACCGATTATGACCTCCCTCTGCTTTCTGGCAGTGGTGATTTTTGGTCTTTTCTCTTTGTCCAAGTTACCTATCGACTTGTATCCGGACATTGACACGAATACAATCATGGTAATGACCGCTTATCCCGGAGCAAGTGCTTCGGATATAGAAAATAATGTGACTCGCCCGCTCGAAAATACGTTGAATGCGGTGAGCAACCTGAAACATATCACCTCCCGTTCTTCCGAGAATATGTCATTAATTACATTGGAGTTCGAGTTTGGTAACGATATTGACGTTCTCACCAATGATGTGCGCGATAAACTCGACATGGTAAGCTCACAGCTTCCCGATGATGTCGAGAATCCGATCATCTTCAAATTTAGTACGGACATGATTCCGATCGTGTTGCTTTCCGTACAGGCCAATGAGAGTCAGTCAGCGCTTTATAAGATATTGGACGACCGTGTGGTAAATCCGCTGGCACGTATTCCGGGAGTCGGAACCGTCTCCATCAGTGGTGCACCGCAACGTGAGATTCAGGTATATTGCGACCCCAACAAACTGGAAGCCTATCACCTGACTATTGAAACAATCAGCTCCATTATCGGAGCCGAGAATAAGAACATTCCCGGTGGTAACTTCGATATTGGTAGCGAAACCTATGCACTGCGTGTAGAAGGTGAGTTTGATGATTCCCGTCAGTTGGCAGATGTAGTGGTGGGTACACACAATGGGGCGAATGTCTTTTTGCGTGATGTAGCCCGTATTGTCGATACCGTGGAAGAACGTGCACAGGAAACCTATAATAATGGTGTGCAAGGTGCTATGATTGTAGTTCAGAAACAGTCGGGAGCCAATTCGGTAGAAATCTCCAAGAAAGTGGCCGACGCGCTGCCGAGGCTTCAAAAGAACCTGCCGAGCGACGTGAAGATTGGTGTCATTGTCGATACCTCGGACAACATTTTGAACACCATCGACAGTTTGACGGAAACCGTTGTTTATGCCTTGCTCTTTGTTGTCATCGTCGTGTTCCTCTTCCTGGGACGTTGGCGTGCGACGCTGATTATCTGTATCACTATTCCGCTTTCATTGATTGCTTCGTTCATTTACTTGGCGATTAGTGGAAATACGATTAATATTATTTCGCTTTCGTCACTTTCTATTGCTATCGGTATGGTGGTGGATGATGCGATTGTGGTACTTGAAAACGTAACGACCCATATCGAGCGTGGCTCCGATCCGAAACAGGCAGCCGTGCACGGAACAAATGAGGTGGCAATCTCTGTAATTGCTTCTACGTTGACCATGATTGCCGTGTTCTTCCCGTTGACGATGGTAAGCGGTATGTCCGGTGTGCTTTTCAAACAGTTGGGTTGGATGATGTGTGCCATCATGTTTATTTCTACGGTCGCCGCACTATCTTTGACTCCGATGCTCTGTTCTCAGTTACTTCGCTTGCAGAAGAAACCATCGAAAATGTTCAAGCTCTTCTTTACTCCGATTGAGAAAGCGCTCGACGGACTTGATACTTGGTATGCGAAGATGTTGAACTGGGCTGTACGTCATCGTCCGATTGTGATTGTGGGATGTATTGCTTTCTTCGTTGTCAGTTTGCTGTGTGCAAAGGGCATCGGTACGGAGTTCTTCCCGGCACAGGATAATGCCCGTATTGCCGTACAGTTGGAACTTCCAATCGGTACACGAAAAGAGATAGCGCAGGAATTATCTCAGAAGTTAACCAACCAATGGCTGACGAAGTATAAAGACATAATGAAAGTCTGTAACTATACAGTCGGTCAGGCTGATTCTGACAACACTTGGGCATCCATGCAGGACAATGGCTCACATATAATCTCGTTCAACATCAGTTTGGTAGACCCGGGTGATCGTGACATCACTTTGGAAGCAGTCTGTGATGAGATGCGTGAAGATTTGAAAGCCTATCCGGAATTCAGTAAAGCACAGGTAATCCTCGGAGGTAGTAACACGGGTATGTCCGCGCAGGCAAGTGCCGACTTTGAGGTTTACGGATACGATATGACAGTAACCGATAGCGTAGCAGCCCGTCTGAAACGTGAATTATTGAAAGTAAAAGGCGTGACCGAGGTAAACATCAGCCGTAGTGATTACCAGCCGGAATATCAAGTAGACTTTGACCGTGAAAAACTGGCAATGCATGGCTTGAATCTTTCAACAGCCGGTAACTATCTGCGTAATCGTGTCAATGGTGCGGTAGCATCTAAATATCGTGAAGACGGAGATGAGTATGATATCAAAGTGCGTTATGCGCCCGAATTCCGTACAAGTCTGGAGAGTCTCGAAAATATCCTCATTTACAATGCACAGGGACAATCCGTTCGTGTGAAAGACGTCGGAAAGGTAGTCGAACGTTTCGCGCCTCCTACCATCGAACGTAAAGACCGCGAACGTATCGTGACCGTTTCCGCTGTAATCTCCGGAGCTCCGCTGGGCGACGTAGTGGCTGCCGGTAATAAGGTGATAGATAAGATGGATCTTCCGGGAGATGTCACCATTCAGATTTCCGGTTCATACGAAGACCAGCAGGATTCGTTCCGCGATTTGGGAACACTTGCCATCCTGATTGTTGTGCTCGTATTTATCGTGATGGCAGCACAGTTCGAGTCACTGACCTATCCGTTCATTATTATGTTCTCCCTGCCGTTTGCTTTTAGCGGTGTCTTGATGGCACTATTCTTTACGAACAGTACATTGAGTGTCATGAGTTTGTTGGGAGGTATCATGTTGATTGGTATTGTGGTGAAGAACGGTATTGTGCTTATTGACTACATTACCCTTTGTCGAGAACGTGGATTGGCTGTTTTGAACTCTGTGGTAACAGCAGGTAAGAGCCGTCTTCGTCCGGTACTGATGACCACCGCTACTACCGTTCTCGGTATGATTCCGATGGCTATCGGTGGCGGTCAAGGTTCGGAAATGTGGAGTCCGATGGCAATTGCCGTAATCGGTGGTTTGACGATCTCTACTGTTTTGACATTGATTTTGATTCCTACTCTATATTGTGTATTCGCGGGAACTGGTATCAAGAACCGTCGTCGTAAACTCCGCCGTCAACGTGAATTGGACGTTTATTTCCAGGCGAATAAAGATAACATTATTAAGAAATAACAGAAAAGAAATATGAAATCAGTATTGATAACATTCGACCAGGCTTATTACGAACGAATCATGGCGTTGCTCGACCGTTTGGGTTGTCGTGGCTTTACATACCTTGAAAAAGTACAGGGACGTGGTTCGAAAACAGGCGATCCGCATTTCGGAAGCCATGCCTGGCCAAGTATGTGCTCGGCTATCCTGACAGTGGTAGAAGATAACAAAGTCGATTCATTGCTCGACACCTTGCATAAAATGGATTTGCAGACGGAACAATTAGGTTTGCGTGCATTTGTGTGGAACATTGAACGGACCATTTAAATGTGATCCGGTAGATAGATAAAAAGGAAAGGAGAATCTAATAAATAATGTAGATTCTCCTTTCTTTTTGTGGCTTTTGTCTATCTTTGCGGTCGTTTGGGATTTTAGAAACATTATGGAGATAATAAAGAATTATTTGAAATATTCGTTGTGGTTCGTACTGATTGTATTTGCAGCCTTACTCGGGCTTCATTGGCTTCCGGTACTGACCATTGACGGGCACACAATGAGGCGTGTAGACCTTTTGAGCGACCTTCGTTATCCGGAATCGGAGATTGCCACAGCTGATTCGGACAGTATCCCTTTGCCTCCAGTTGTAAAGCCGGTCTTTGTAGATACTTGTCGTGCAGGTATGACTTGCATTGAAGATTACAGTGATTCCACCCTCCGGGGGATGGCTCCTTTTTATGAAGCACTCAATCGTATCTCTTCCAGTGATTCAGATGACTCTGATGACAAACAGGTACGCATTGCCGTATTCGGAGACTCTTTTATCGAAGCGGATATATTTACAGCCGACTTGCGCGAAATGCTTCAGAAACAATTCGGCGGTTGTGGTGTAGGTTTTGTTACCATCACTTCCATGACAAGCGGTTACCGTCCTACGGTACGGCATACATTTGGCGGATGGTCCAGCCATGCAGTAACAGACAGTATCTATTTCGATAAGAAGAAACAAGGCATTTCCGGACACTATTTTGTCCCCCGGAACGGAGCTTATGTAGAACTACGCGGACAAAATAAATACGCCTCCCTGCTCGATACTTGTCAACGTGCTTCTATCTTCTTCTATAATAAAGATTCCGTTCTTCTTTCTGCCCGTGTGAACAAAGGAGAAAGCAAGAATTACTCTTTAGGCCCTTCTGATGGATTACAACAAGTTCAGGTGGACGGACGCATCGGTTCTATCCGTTGGACAGTAGATCGTGCGGACTCTGCCCTGTTCTATGGCTTGGCAATGGATGGAAAGAAAGGAATCATTCTCGATAACTTCTCGTTGCGTGGCAGTTCCGGTCTTTCCCTGCGCGGTATTCCGGTACAAACGTTGAAGCAGTTTAACCGCCAGCGTCCTTACGACCTGATTATCCTCGAATATGGATTGAATGTAGCTACCGAACGGGGACGCAATTATGATAATTACCAGAAAGGATTGATTACAGCTATCGAGCATCTGAAAGAATGTTTCCCACAAGCCGGAATTCTGTTATTGAGCGTTGGCGACCGTGATTATAAGAACGAAAACGGCGAACTCCGTACCATGCCCGGTGTTAAGAATCTGATTCGTTATCAGCAGAACATTGCTGCTGAAAGCGGTATTGCATTCTGGAATATGTTTGAAGCAATGGGCGGAGAAGGCAGTATGGCAAAACTCGTCCATGCCAAACCCTCTATGGCAAACTACGATTATACACATATAAATTTCCGTGGCGGCAAGCATTTGGCGGGACTACTTTATGAAACGATGATTTATGGTAAGGAACAATACGACAGGAGGCGTGCTTATGAGAAAGAGTAACCTGCTGTCCATCTTTATTCTCATTCTCGCCGGTATGTTGAGTGTCCCTTGTTTTCTTACAGAAACAATCGCGCAAGACCGTATGCCTGTATGCTCTCCATTGGGAAAGACTGCAAAGCGGATAAAGCCTTTACGGGAAATGAACTGGGCGAATGATACGATCAACGTACAAGTAGTCTTCCCTGCTGCTTTTCGCGAAACCGGACGGAATGAGATTATTGACAGCATTGCTCTGCTGGCTCCCGTCTTTGAACATCTCCGCCAGGTACGTGCCGGACTCTCCGAAGATACACTCCGCATCGTTCATATTGGCGATAGCCACGTGCGTGGACATATCTATCCCCAAACCACCGGTGCCCGTTTGGCAGAAACCTTTGGTGCCATTTCTTATATTGATAAAGGCGTCAACGGAGCTACTTGCCTAACATTTACCCATCCGGATCGTATTACCGAAATCGCTGCCTTGAAACCCGAATTGCTGATTCTCTCTTTCGGAACCAATGAAAGCCATAACCGGCGTTATAATATAAATGTGCACTACAATCAGATGGATGAACTTGTGAAACTGTTGCGCGACAGTCTTCCTAACATCCCCATTCTTCTGACTACCCCTCCCGGTTCCTATGAAAGTTTCCGGCAACGGAGGCGTAGACGCACGTATGCCATCAATCCCCGTACGGCAACAGCAGCGGAAACTATCCGCCGTTATGCCAAAGACCATCGCCTGCTCGTGTGGGATATGTATGATGTAGTCGGAGGGAAGCGTCGTGCCTGCACCAACTGGACGGAGGCAAACCTGATGCGTCCCGATCATGTACATTATTTACCTGAAGGATACATCCTGCAAGGAAATTTATTATACCAAGCACTTATACAAGCATATAATGACTATGTTTCCCATTGATATAGATTTCAGTAGACTAAAAGAGGTACTTACCTACGATCCGCAAGCCCCGATGATATTCAGCAGCGGTATCTTCCTTTGGCTGTTCGCTGCTTTCATGGTAGTGTATGTGTTGTTACAACGTAAATACACTGCCCGTATCTTGTTTGTCACCCTTTTTTCCTATTATTTCTACTACAAGAGTAGTGGCACATACTTCTTTCTGCTTGCTATAGTCACCGTTGCCGACTTCTTTCTTGCACAGCTAATGGATCGTGCAGAAGGGTATTGGAAACGTAAAGGATTAGTAGTTTTGAGTCTGAGTATCAATCTGGGACTTCTTGTCTATTTCAAATATACCAATTTCCTGGGTGGAGTGATAGCGTCATTGATGGGAGGAGAGTTTACCGCCCTTGATATATTCCTGCCGGTCGGTATCTCTTTCTTTACTTTCCAGTCGCTAAGCTACACCATCGACGTTTACCGGAGGGACATAAAGCCATTGACGAATCTTTTGGACTATGCTTTCTACGTATCTTTCTTCCCCCAATTGGTGGCAGGACCTATCGTGCGTGCCCGCGATTTTATCCCGCAAATCCGGAAACCTCTCTTTGTTTCGCAGGAGATGTTCGGCCGCGGAATCTTCCTGATCGTATCCGGTCTTTTCAAGAAAGCCATTATCTCCGACTATATCAGCATCAACTTTGTAGAACGTATTTTTGATAATCCTACTCTCTATTCGGGTGTTGAGAATCTGATGGGAGTGTATGGTTATGCTTTACAGATTTACTGCGACTTTTCCGGATATAGTGACATGGCTATCGGTATCGCTTTATTGTTGGGCTTTCATTTTAATCTCAACTTTAATTCTCCTTATAAGTCTGCCTCCATTACCGAATTCTGGCGTCGTTGGCACATCTCTTTGTCCAGTTGGCTGCGGGATTATCTGTATATTTCTTTAGGAGGAAACCGAAAAGGTAAGTTCCGGCAATATCTGAATCTTATCATTACCATGTTTCTGGGTGGATTATGGCATGGCGCATCTTGGAACTTCGTTCTTTGGGGAACCTTCCACGGAGTTGCTTTAGCATTGCATAAAATGTGGATGACCATCACCGGGCGTAAGAAAGGAGAACAAAGTCATGGTTGGCGGCGTGTATTCGGAGTGGTTATTACTTTCCATTTTGTCTGCTTCTGCTGGATTTTCTTCCGTAATGCCGATTTTCAGAACTCAATGGATATGCTGGGACAGATATTCACTACTTTCCGTCCGCAACTGTTCCCACAGTTACTTGAAGGATATTGGAAAGTATTCGCATTAATGTTGTTCGGCTTCCTGCTTCATTTTGCTCCCGATAGTTGGGAAAATGCAGCTTGCCGGGGAGTGATCCGTCTACCGTTCGTAGGAAAAGCAGTGTTGATGATAGCTTTGATTTACCTTGTTATTCAGATGAAGAGTTCGGAGATTCAGCCGTTTATCTATTTCCAGTTCTGATCCGCCTTCTTTTTAATATCCGGTTGAAGCCGTAATTGGAATATTTTTCCTTTCTTTGTGAAAGGAAAATATAAACATTCTGCTTTATGGAAAACTCTTTCAGTTATCAGCCGGCAGCCGATCGTTACGAACAGATGCCTTATACATATTGTGGCAAGAGTGGCTTGCAGTTACCTCTAATCTCTTTGGGATTGTGGCATAATTTCGGTAGTGTGGACAATTTCAATGTAGCAACCGACATGATTAAGTATGCTTTCGATCACGGTGTTACTCATTTTGACTTGGCAAATAATTACGGTCCTGCTCCCGGAAGTGCCGAAGTAAATTTCGGACGAATCTTGAAAGAGAACTTTCAAGGCTACCGGGATGAAATGATTATCTCTTCCAAGGCCGGTCATGACATGTGGGCAGGTCCTTATGGCGGAAATAGCTCTCGAAAAAATCTGATGGCGAGCATTGACCAAAGTCTCTGCCGGACAGGTTTGGAGTATTTTGATATCTTTTATAGTCATCGTTATGACGGAGTCACTCCAGTTGAAGAAACCATTCAGACATTGATTGATATTGTGAAGCAAGGTAAAGCATTGTATATCGGAATTTCTAAATATCCTCCCGAACAAGCCCGTGTTGCCTATGAGATGATGGCAAAAGCCGGTGTTCCCTGTCTTATCAGCCAATATCGATATAGTATGTTCGATCGTGCGGTTGAGGCTGAATCACTTCCTTTAGCAGCGGAGTACGGTTCCGGCTTCATAGCTTTCTCTCCTTTGGCACAAGGATTATTGACCGATAAATATCTGAACGGCATTCCGGAAGGTTCCCGTGCTGCCCGTTCTTCGGGTTTTCTTCAACAATCTCAAGTGACGCATGAAAAGGTAGAAGCTGCCCGTCAATTAAATGAAATAGCCCGCCGCCGTGGGCAAACGCTGGCTGAAATGGCTTTGGCATGGGTGCTGAAAGACGAAAGAATGACATCAGTGATTGTAGGTGCAAGTTCTGTGAATCAGTTAGCCGACAATTTGAAAGCGCTGGAACATTTGGAGTTCACGGCAGACGAGTTGAAAGAAATAGAGCAAATTTTACCCGGATAAATTCAGCCTGATTCATAAGGAGGTGTCGTATTTACAATTTGAATTCAGCAGTCTCCGCTGAATTCAGCTTCTGCAAATGTTTTTTCATATTCATTTCTCATGTTCTCATAAATGATATGATAATAGTTTGTAAATCAATGATATAATACTATGAGAAATGAACTGTGAAATGGCATTTCTCATAGTATTTCCATCATTTACCCCTAAAAAAGATGCATTTCTCATAGGTTTCAAATCATTTCTCATACATGATGGCTGCAGCTTTTCCCGGACTCTCGCCGGACTTACGATTATTCCTTTCCCTATGTCGTTTATTAATCAACTTCCTATTGTTTACTGCTTTCCTGTGTATCATTCACCTTATATCTTACTGTTTTCCCTTACTCATTGCCATTTCTTCCTGCTACTATCTGTATCGTTGCACTCGAGTGAACAGATCGTTCCACTCTAGTGGACGGTTCTTTCTACTCTAGTGCACAGGCCTGTCCACTGGAGTGGAACGATATAGATGCCGGTAGAAAACAGGGCAGACGCATTATATTTTTTACTATATTCTCGTTTGTAATTTCCTTACTATATTGTTGGTTATTAACATATTATCATTTGCTAATGTCGATTATTT
>OLXJ01000447.1_pt1 | contig 22160 bp, 13 predicted proteins | sample 1644591 | NCBI WGS metagenome assembly OLXJ01 (sample SAMEA103958150, study PRJEB25191) | human gut metagenome | biome: human-associated habitat [ENVO:00009003]; feature: intestine environment [ENVO:2100002]; material: feces | place: Germany | collected 2013/2015 | reverse complement strand
TGTGCATCAAAAGAATTCAGGTATCTTGCCGGAATGATTACGTCTGTATCTACGACGTTATCGCCGTATTTAAAAACATGTCCTAAAGCTTTCATTATTTGTCACCTACTTTCTCTGGGTTAGCGATATATCCTGCGATTGCACTTGCTGCTGCTACTTCCGGTGATGCCAGATAAATCAGGGAATCTACATGCCCCATTCTTCCTACGAAATTACGGTTTGTTGTAGATACACATTTTTCTCCTGCTGCCATAACACCCATATGTCCACCCATACATGGTCCGCAGCTCGGTGTATTCACTGCACATCCTGCATCTACGAAAATATCCATCAGTCCTTCGTGGATACACTGTTTGTAAATCTTCTGAGTAGCCGGAATTACCATAACACGTACATCTTCGTGTACTTTATGACCTTTGAGAATTGCTGCTGCCTTTCTCATATCTTCCATACGTCCATTCGTACAGGATCCAATAACAACCTGATCGATCTTGATCGGCTCCATAGCCTCGATCTCATCGATCGTTTTTGCGTTTCCAGGAAGATGTGGGAATGCAACAGTTGGACGGACTTCTGCAAGATCAATCTCAACGACCTGCTCATATTCAGCGTCCTCATCGGCTTCATAGACTGTATATTCTTTCTTTGTATGCTCATTCAGATACTGGATTGTCTTGTCGTCTACCGGGAAGATTCCGTTCTTTGCGCCTGCCTCGATTGCCATGTTCGCCATTGTAAAACGATCGTCCATAGACAGATTGGCAATTCCGTCTCCGGTAAATTCCATAGATTTGTAAAGGGCACCGTCTACACCAATCTTTCCAATGATGTGAATGATAATATCTTTACCACTTACATACTTGCCCGGTTTTCCAGTTAATACGAATTTGATTGCAGCCGGCACTTTGAACCACAGCTCTCCCATAGCCATTCCTGTTGCGATATCTGTTGTACCCACACCTGTTGAAAATGCTCCAAGTGCTCCATATGTACAGGTATGTGAGTCTGCTCCGATAATCAGTTCGCCGGCTGCAACAACTCCTGCCTCCGGAAGGATTGCATGCTCTACTCCGGATTTTCCCTGTTCAAAATACCAGTGCAGTCCCTGTGCTTTTGCAAACTCACGGATTGCTTTTGAATTCTCTGCGGATTTGATATCTTTGTTCGGTGTAAAATGATCTGGTACAAATACTACTTTATTCTTATCGAATACAGTGTCGGACATCTGCTTTAAAATCGGCAGTGCCATCGGTCCTGTAATATCATTTGCCATTACTACGTCTAATTTTGCTTCTATTAACTGTCCGGCTTCTACATGATCCAGTCCAGCATGCGCAGCTAATATTTTCTGCGTCATTGTCATTCCCATCACGACAACCTCCTGTTCTTTCCATTAGTGCTTTTTATGATGTTTCTTAGCTTTTCGCCATGCGTTCATTGTACCACACAGCACAATCACGGTGCAAGAAAGAATCAGTATTAGGATAATTCCTGTTATATTTGCTACATCTCCCGTTTTCACAGTTGATGCTTTTAATGATTTCGCCGATGTAACTGCCGGTGTAACAGGTATCTGCGGTTCTTCTACTTTCGGTTCTTCCACTTCCAGTTGTGCACGGAGCGTATCCGTTGCCTTCTGTCCGGTGGTGACGATTGCTCTGCATTCGGGAAGTTGGCGGAGTAATGCGGCAATGTCCGTCGGCTGCACCACTTCCAGAAATTTGTCCGAAGCGTTATCCTGCAGACGCCGGATAGATGAGGCTGTATCGAACAGGGCGATTCCTTTTTCATTCAGGAAGTCAATAATCTGTTCCCGGCAGAATGCTTTCCGCGTATCGTTCAGAAAGTGATCTTTATCTCCGAAAAACAAGAGTCCGACAATGCGCCACATATCATTGTTCAGGTTCGGATAATAAAAATCCATCGACCACCGTTTTCTTTGTGGCGGAAAACTTCCCAGCATCAGCAGCTTTGCTTTTGGCGGGAGAAAGGGTTCTAAAGGATGTTTTTCGATTTCAATCTCCATATTGATGTAATTTCCTACAAAAATAACGAATCTATTCTTTTCCCTCAAAATAGTTACGGAAAAAAACAAATTTAAAAATATTTGGCTATTTTTGCACGGAGATGGTGAAAAACAACTTATTGAAATGCTGTTGAAAACAAGAATAATTATAAGTTGCTGTTTTATAAGCTTGTTAGCTTTCTTTGAAGAAGATTGTTATGCTTCACGGCCGGGGTCGAAAGAATGTGTGAAAGTTTCCTCTGCCAGTTTTACGGTAAGGGGGCGGGTCATTGATACCTATGGTGAACCACTTATCGGAGCGACAATCAGAGAGAAAGGCGGAGCGAATGGAACAGTGACAGATGTGGAGGGGAATTTCTTTTTATCCGTTCCGGATAGTGCTGTTCTGCAAATTTCTTTCGTAGGTTACGAGTCTCAGGAAGTCAGTGTAAAGGGTAGGTCAATGCTTGAAATATGTCTGAAAGAAAATATTCTGCTGCTTGACCACGTGATTGTAACTGCTTTGGGACTTGAAAAGAAAGAATCCTCTTTGGCTTATGCCGTGCAAAAGGTGAGGGGAGAAGAACTGAATCGTGTGAAAGAAGTGAATATGATCACGGCTTTGGCAGGAAAGGCAGCCGGTGTGCAGGTCAGCAAGAACTCTTCCGGCATGGGCGGATCGGCGAAAGTCAGTATCCGTGGGGTACGATCGGTGGCCGGTGATAATCAGCCTCTGTACGTGATAGATGGTGTTCCCATGCTAAATTCTACTTCGGAACAGGCTTATTCGGCTATCGGCGGTACGGCAAATGCCGGTAACCGGGATGGGGGAGACGGAATCTCGAATCTGAATCCGGAGGATGTGGAAAGTATCAGCATCCTGAAAGGAGCTCCTGCCGCAGCCTTGTATGGTAGCCAGGCGGCCAACGGAGTCATTCTTATTACTACAAAGAAAGGAAATACCGTAGGACGGAGGGATATTCATTTCTCTACCGGACTGACTTTTGAAAAGGCTTTCTCTCTGCCCGAAATGCAGAACAGCTACGGAGTAAGTGATGTAACAGACAGTTGGGGAGAAAAAGAAAATCTGACGGTTTACGATAATTTGGGTGACTTTTTCCGTACCGGACTGACGTCGATTACTTCTGTATCCGTCAACTCCGGAAATGACAAGCTACAAACATATTTCTCCTATGCCAACACCACCGGTCGCGGTATTCTGAATGAAAATAAACTCTCCAAACACAATATCAATCTGAGAGAGACCGCCGTCCTCTTCAACAGCAGGCTGAAACTGGACGGTAACGTGAATGTCATGAAGCAGACGGTGAAGAATAAACCCGTATCGGGAGGCTTTTATATGAATCCTCTGGTAGGTCTCTACCGCTTTCCTCGTGGCGAGGACTTGTCTTATTATAAGGAGAACTATGAACGTTATGACGAGGACAGAAAGCTGAATACACAAAACTGGCATACTTTTACCGAAGACTTTGAACAGAATCCGTATTGGATACAAAACCGCATACAGAGTAAGGATGCACGTATCCGCCTGCTCCTTTCCCTTTCTGCCAATTTGAAAGTCACTGATTGGCTGACACTTCAGGCTCGTGGCAATCTGGATTACTCAGCCGATAAACTGCGTCAGAAATTTTATGCCTCCACCGCTACGGCACTCTGTGGGATGAACGGGCGCTATATTGAAATGGATTATCAGGAAACGCAGATGTACGGAGATGTGATGGCGATGGTCAAGAAGCAACTGAATGACTTCACATTGGATGTAGCCATTGGTGGCAGTATCAATGACAGAATAACTAACTCTACTCGCATTGATTCGAAGAATGCTTCGTTGAAATATGCCAATGTGTTTAATCTTGCCAATATCGTGATGAGCAGTTCTGCCAGTATCGATCAGAAAATAGATGCCCATTACCAACTGCAATCGCTCTTTGCGACGGCACAGATTGGCTATAAAGAAGGAGTCTTCCTTGACCTGACCGCACGTAACGACTGGTCGTCTACCCTACCGAAGAGCAACCGTTCCTTCTTCTATCCGTCGGTCAGCGTCAGCGCAGTGATGAACGAACTGTTCCTAATGCCGGAACCAATCAATTTGTTGAAAGTAAGAGGTTCTTTCGCCCAAGTGGGTAACGACACAGACCCTTACAAAACATCGCCCTACTACGGCACGAGCGATTTCCCCGGATCGGCCATCGTATCTTCTACGCTCTATAATCAGGATTTCAAACCGGAGATTTCGACCAATTACGAAACGGGATTCGACTTCCGTATGTTTCACAACCGCATCGGACTCGATTTCACATTCTATTATAACCGCACCAAAAACCAGATTCTGGATGCTCCGATGGACCCGACCACAGGTTACAGCAAAGCTACCATCAATTCGGGATGCGTCCGCAACCGCGGTTACGAAATCCAGTTGGACGTTACTCCGGTAGTCAGCAGGGATTTCCGATGGAATGCTACTTTCACCTGGTCTAAGAACGAGAACCGGATTCTCTCACTGGCGGAAGGGGCGGATGAGAACCAGTTAATCAGCAGTATCGGTAGTGTGTCTATCATCGGACGTGTGGGTGGAACTACGGGCGATCTCTGGGGATATAAACTGGTACGCGACCCGGAAGGAAATGTGGTCATCAACGACAACGGATTGCCCGAACGTTCGGGAGAGATCGAATACGTCGGCACGGCCTATCCGAAATGGAAAGCCGGACTGTACAATGAATTTTCTTACAAGAACTTCACGCTTAGCGTCCTGCTCGACGGACAGGTGGGAGGTAAAATGTACTCGCACTCGCACCACAAAATGACGGAACAGGGAAAACTGCAACATACCCTGAACGGACGTCTGCCGGGAACGGAATTTTATATGTCGAAAGACGACCCGCGCATCGCTGCCGCCGGACTTTCACCACAAGACGGGATGTACATGATTGCTCCGGGAACAGTGAAGAACGATGACGGAACTTACTCGCCAAACACCAAAGTGGTGACCGTGGAAAGTTATTATAAGGAATATTACCGGATGGCCAATGTGGAAACTAACACGTTCGACACTTCATTCCTCAAGTTGCGCGAAATGAGACTGGAGTACAAGTTGCCGAACAGCACACTGAAGAAAACACCGTTCAGCAAAGCATCGGTGGCACTCTACGCACGCAACCTGTTCTGTATCACTGACTATCCTCTGTTCGACCCCGAATCTGCCGCCCTCAACGGAAGTTCGATGGTGACCGGTGTGGAGACGGGCTCACTGCCTACGGCACGTACTTTCGGACTGAATATTAACGTATCTTTTTAAACACTGACTTATGAAAACCAATAAACTTTTCAAAAATATAGTATGGGGAATGACTTTGTGCGGAGCTCTCTGCACGACTTCCTGCACCAGCTTCGACGAACTCAATACAGACCCCACCCGCATGGATGAGGTGAATCCCGGCACGCTGCTCAACCCGATTTTATACGAAACATCGGTCTACAACTGGAAACGCTACAACAGCTATACCTACGACCTGATGCAATGCGCCGTATCTACCAGCAGCACCAACGGTGTGGGATGGTGGTATATGACGGACAGCGAAGGAGACGGCACATGGACTACTTATTATAAATGGATCAACAACGCCAAAGAGATGATGCGCCTCACCGGAAAATTGCCGGAAGCCTCCAAACAACCCAACTACGATGCTATATCGCTGACTTTGCAATGTTGGTTATACCAGATTCTGACGGATGCCTTCGGTGATATTCCGATGAGCGAAGCCTGCTCCGCCGACGAGGGAATACTTGCACCGAAGTTCGACACCCAGCAGCAGGTGTACCAACAGATTATCGACAATCTGAAAACAGCTAACGAGTTGTTCGACAAAGCTAACGGGTTGATCTACAACCAATCGGGCGAAATGTTGTACAAGACGTCCAAAGGGGATGCAACCGGTATTTTGAAATGGAAGAAGTTCTGCAACTCGCTCCGTCTGCGTGCACTGCTCCGGGTGATCGACGTGCCGGAATTCAACGCGAAACAGGAGCTGCGTACCATGCTGACCGATCCCGCCACTTATCCGGTATTCGAATCGAACGATGATGCTGCCCTGCTTGCCATCAGCGGAACTTATCCGGAGGAAGCTCCGCTCACCCGTCCACAGGATTTCACTTCTTATGTTCAGATTTCAGAGTTCTTTGTTAATCTGCTGAAAGGTTGGAACGATCCCCGTCTGCAGGTGTATGCAACACAGGTCACTCTCCCCGACCAGACTAAAGATTATGTGGGTTTGCCCAGCGGTTATCAGACGTTGCCTTCAATCACTGCTTCGGGACTGAATCAGGAAATGGCGAAGGCACCTATGAAACTTGCCATGATGCCTTATGCCGAAGTGGAATTCATCAAAGCGGAATTACTGAAAAAAGGAGTGATCGACGGAGGAAGTAGCGCTGCCAAAGAGGCTTATCAGAAGGGAGTGCAGGCGGCTATCGAACAGTGGGGACAGAAAATGCCTGACCATTATTTTGAAAATCCGGAAGCTGCTTATGATGATACGCTGGAACGAATCATGAACCAGAAGTTTGTCGCACTGTTCTTCTGCGATTATCAGCAGTGGTTTGAATATAACCGTACCGGTTTTCCTGTGTTACCTGTGGGGCCCGGCATCGCAAATGCTAATAACAAAATGCCGAAACGCTTTAAATATCCATCTGCTCTGCAGCGTACTAATCTGAAGAATTATCAGGCGGCTAAAGCGAACATGGGAGGCGATGACTTCCATATCCGACTGATGTGGCAGCAATAAATGAATGTGTCGGTCACCAAGATTGCGGCAATAATTATCATTTCAATCAATCTTTAAAATTCAATGAATATGAAAAGAATAATCAGTATGGCTGTTGTGTTAGTTATAACGATGGCAGCAACGGCGCAAAAAGGAGAGCTCGCCATGAACGAGAATATCTCCGGAAAAAACCATATTTCCAAAAACGAAAAAGAAGCTACTCCCGTAGGCAAAAAGCCGAAAGCGGTGTTTATATTCGACGTGTATGGAGAAATCCCGACTACCAAACCAGTGTTTGAAGCGGAACATTATCTGGGGAGTGACATTACCGGAAAATGGAATACTTTCATCCAGAATTATACGCATGAGTATGATGTAACAATCGGATTTACGGATTCTTCGGTCGAAATTTTGAAGCCTTCTATTTACAAGGCGGTTAATAAGGTGAATAAATATTATAAGAAGGCATTGAAGAAAGAAGAGGTGAGCCGGGAAGTTGCTACATTCAACATGGGTCATATTCTGGATTGCGCCAATGTGATGTGTTTCGATGATAACAGCAAGTCTTTTGAGGAGGCTCTCAAGTCGGCAGATGAACCGGAAGAAATTATCGCATTATTCAATCAGGTTACTTTAAGAAAGTTATAAGCAATGAAAAAGATCAATTTTAGAAAAACGCTGTTTGCAGCGGTTTTGCTTTTCCAGCTGAACGCTATTGCCGCCTTTGGTCAGACGGTGGTGAAAGGTAGTGTGAAAGATAATACAGGTAAACCCATCAGCGGTGTAGTGGTGACAGACGGGGCACATTTCAATACGACTGATGCAGAAGGAAATTATGTTCTGAACACTGATCCGACACGTTATCCAATGGTTTACATCTCTACTCCGGCAGCGTATGAGCTTCCTTCCAAAGAGGGGGTAGCCGATGGTTTCTATCAATATCTGGATGCCGGGAAAAGCGAGAACCAATATGACTTCGTATTGACTAAACGGCAGAAACCGGTGGATGAATTTGTCTACATCGTCCTTTCCGACCCGCAAGTGAGAAACGAAAAGCAACTGGACCGCTTCCGCACGGAAACAGTGCCCGACCTGAAACAGACTGCCGACTCACTAAAGAACTTCGAAATCGTCGGCATGGGACTGGGGGATCTGGTGTGGGATGCCATGAACCTGTACGCTCCTTACCGGCAAGCGGTGTCCAACTTGGGAATGACGATGTTCCAACTGATGGGAAACCACGACTTCAACCTGCTCTACAAATCTATAACGCAGACGGATCATCCGGCGGATGGTTATGGGGAACAGAATTATTATCAGTCATTCGGCCCGGCTAACTATTCATTCAATATCGGTAAAGTTCATGTGATAGCAATGAAGGATATTGATTACGACGGCAACAAGAAATACACGGAACGCTTCACGCCGGAAGATTTGGACTGGTTGAGAAAAGATTTAAGTTATGTGCCTAAAGGAAATATCGTGTTCCTGAACGTTCACGCTCCAGTAGCTAATAACACGGTAGCTGCGGGGGGAAATGCGCGCAACGCCAATGCGCTTTTCCAACTGTTGAGGCCTTACCAAGTACATATTTTCTCCGGACACACGCACTTTTATGAAAATCAGTTGCCCGCCCCTACCATTTACGAACATAATATCGGAGCGGCCTGCGGCGCATGGTGGGCAGGACACGTGAATCGTTGCGGAGCACCAAACGGTTATCTGGTGGTACAAGTGAAAGGTGATGATGTGAAATGGCGTTACAAGGCAACAGGGTGTTCGCCGGACTATCAGTTCCGGCTTTACCAACCGGGAGAGTTTGAAAGCCAGAAAGACTATGTGGTAGCCAATATCTGGGATTGGGACTGGACGTATACGGTAAACTGGTACGAGGATGGAGTGTTGAAAGGTGCTATGCAGGCTTTTGACGATGAGGATCAGGATTATATCAATATGGTAAAGGGAAAGAAAACGGGTTATCGCACACGTCATCTTTTCCGTGCACAGCCTTCTAAAGATGCAAAATCTGTCAAGGTGGTGGTTAAGAATCGTTTCGGGGAGATATTCACGGAAGAGATAAAACTCTAGTTTTATTTCGGTCTGTTTATACTGGTAGTAATTATAATTATACTGGTAGTAAATTATAAAAGTCATGAGGGAGTTTAAGCTTTAACTTCCTCATGACTTTTATTTTTGAAACAATCTCACTTTAACGGAAAATCCGGCACATTGCTACTTTCATCGGTACTTTCCTCATCGCCCATAGTGCACAAAGCAGGGAACAGATGGCGCAGACCACAAACGTAACTCCGGTAGATACAAGGATATTTCCCAAGCCGACCAACGGAGAAACAATACCTCCGGAAGCAAAACAGAGTGCTCCCAACAGGGCGGAAGCTGCTCCGGCGTAACGGCGTTCGCTATCCATCGCCAAGGTGGTGGAGGAAGTAAAGGTCAGTCCCATTGTGAAAAGTAATGCGAACATCAGCAGTTCATAGGTCCAAAAGCCGCATCCGTTATACAAGGCAATCATCACACAGACGGACAGACACAACATACCGATGCATCCGGTCAGCGTCCCAGTTTCAGGTTGGCGGAATTTCACGGAGATAGCTGCTGCCACCCCGATAGCTACCGCATTCACCGCGAAGCAAGCTTCACCTTACGGTACATATTATATCGCATCTTTACTTCAGGAGTGGTTGTGCTTCTTTCTATTCTTTCTCCTATTTGATATGCTAGCTGCCATTCGTTAAAAAACATTATATTTGAGCCTATATAGGGTTACAACTTACTTGTTTTTTTTCATAATTTTGCAAACCAAAAATAGAAAAATAGGTATCAAGATGAAACTAAGATATTATCAAATCGCCATTCGTTACAAGAACAAAATGCATGACTTTCACGGTTGGGGTGTAGCAGCGCAGATTTGATAACCCTCCTATTTTCACTACAGAGAACGCCAGAGGACACAGCGTTCAAATAATCTTCATTAACTTGTGTCAACTGACATATTTCAAAAGAAAAAAACTCTGTGTTACTCTGTATTATTCCGTGGTGAAGAAAATTCAAAATTCTACTATTAATTAAATTTCTTTTCACTTTATGAGCAAAAAAAGATGGCTCATAGTGCCGCTATGTGCCGTGCTATGCAGTCAGGGACTGTTTGCCCAGACGCTTGACAGGAGAGTGTTGGGCATTGACGAAATGTTCCGTCTGGCAGACGAGAACAGTCAGAGTATTCAAACGTATAAAACCGGAAAGGAAGCAGCCGATGAAGCTTTGAAGGCTGCCAAGTCACAACGTTTGCCGGACATAGGTGCCTCACTCTCATTTAGTTACCTGGGCGACGGATATATATGGGACCGTGACTTCAAAAACGGGCAGAATATCCCTATGCCACACTTCGGCAATAACTTTGCGTTGGAAGCGCAACAAGTGATTTACGCCGGAGGAGCCATCAACAGCAGTATTACTCTGGCTGAACTCGGTCAGCAAATGGCTGCATTGGACTGGCAGAAGAACCGTCAGGAAATCCGCTTTCTCCTGACCGGCTATTACCTGGATTTATACAAGTTGAATAACCAGCTGCAAGTGTTACAGAAGAATCTGGATTTGACGGAACAGGTGATCCGCAACATGGAATCACGCCGCACACAGGGAACGGTCTTAAAAAATGACATCACCCGCTATGAGCTACAGAAAGAGACGCTGAAACTGCAACTGGCAAAGGTGCAGGATGCCCGCAAAATAATGAATCACCAACTGGTGACTACCCTACATCTGCCTGCCGGAACAGAAATCGTTCCCGATTCTACCTTGCTGAACGAGGAAGTGACAGCATTAGCCGAAAACGACTGGCAAATGATGGCCAGTCAAAGCAATGTCGGACTGCAACAAGCCCAGCTGGCTATGAAAATGAACGAGCAGAAAGTGAAATTGGAACGCTCGGAACTGCTTCCGAAAATTGCACTTGTGGCCGGTGAACATTTAGATGGTCCTATCACCATCGAAGTCCCGGTGCTCGACAATAACTTCAATTACTGGTATGTGGGGGTCGGTATCAAATACAATCTTTCTTCTTTATTTAAAAACAACAAGAAAGTGCGCCAGGCAAAACTGAACGTCCGCAGAGCACAGGAGGAATATTCACTGGCACAGGAACAAATAGAAAACGGTGTACAGGCGAACTACGTCAACTTTCTCACCTCTTTCACAGACCTGCGTACACAGGAGAAAAGCGTGGAACTTGCCGACCAGAACTATAACGTAACCAGCAACCGTTATAAAAACGACCTTGCCCTGCTCACCGATATGCTCGATGCCAGCAATATGAAACTAAGTGCCGACCTCGGTCTGGTCAATGCACGTATTAACTTGATATACAGTTATTACAAAATGAAATATATCACACACACTCTCTAACAGAGAAGTAATGACTTATCAAAAAGAATCCAATTTATAACAGAATCAAATTCTCATCTCTCTTAAAATAGAACAGATTATGATAGCTAGAAAAACCCAGAAGATAATATACAACATTGTAATTATCTGTTTACTTATCGGTGGTGTCACTTATGTTTGTTCCCGGTTTATCCACTTGGGAAATATCGAATATACGGATAATGCGCAGGTGAAACAACATATCACACCGATCAATACCCGTGTACCGGGATTCATCAAGAAAATCTACTTTGACGAGTATCAGCAAGTGCGCAAAGGCGACACGCTTCTTATCATCGAAGATGCGGAATTCCGTCTCCGTGTGGCACAGGCAGAAGCAGATTTGGCGAATGCCACCGCAGGACGCCAGGCCACTACCATCGGTATCGCCACTACGCAAAACAATTTAAGTGTGAGCGACGCAAGTATTGAAGAAGTACGTGTACAGATGGAAAATGCCAAACGGGAACTGAACCGTTTTGAGAAACTGTTGCAGGAAGACGCAGTGACGAAACAGCAATATGACAACGTACATACAGCATACGAAGCTGCCAAAGCCCGTTATGAACAGGTGTCACGGGCTAAAATGTCTACTTCTTTAGTGAAAAGTGAGCAGACTCATCGCCTGGGACAGAATGAAGCAGGTGTCCGCCTGGCAGAAGCTGCGTTGGAACTTGCCCGTCTGAATCTCTCTTATACAGTCATCATTGCTCCGTGTGACGGCACGACAGGAAAGAAAGAAATCCTGGAAGGGCAACTGGTGCAACCGGGACAGACTATGGTTGATATCGTAGACAGCAGTGATTTGTGGGTAATCGCCAATTACCGCGAAACCCAGCTTCCGAATATCAAAGAAGGTGCAGAAGTGGAAATAACCGCAGACGCCGTGCCGAACGTCACATTCAAAGGAGTAGTAGAATCCATCTCCGATGCAACAGGAGCCGCCTTCTCAATGATTCCGCAAGACAACGCCACCGGAAACTTCGTGAAAGTGGAGCAACGTATTCCCGTACGTATCAGTCTGAAAGGAAACAAACCGGAAGATTTAAAACGCATGCGTGCCGGTTTTAACGTGGAATGTGAAGTGAAATATTAACCGCTTTAACCCTTTATCGTTTTAATCATTGTTTTAATTATCAATTGCTTTAATTTTTAATTTCTAATCTTTAATTCTTATGAGTGCTCCTGTTCTGAACGGTCCTTTTGTTTTGCCGATGTTCCGCAGCTTCGTGCCGCGGAAAATGCAACCGTGGATTTATCTTTTCATAGCCGTCACCTTCCAACTTTCGGGAGGTGTCTATTTGGGTGCATTGAATCAGATGATCGGCAGCATGTCACTGATGCGGGAGGATATTTTAATGTGCATGTATGCCAACCTGGCCGGTATGGCGATCTACTTTCCGTTACTGTTCCGCATGAAGTTTCGTTTTACCAATAAAACCCTGCTTACATCGGCCGCACTGGGAGTATTACTCTGCAACCTGATAGCACCGCATATCACCTTTCTCCCTCTATTGTGGTTGGTCTGCTTCATCGAAGGTATGTGCAAAATACAGGGAACTTTCGAGTGTATGTCAAACATTCAGCTGTGGATGACTCCTAAACGGGATTTCACCGTTTTCTTTCCCTGGCTTCATATTGTTATTTTGGGAAGCATCCAGCTATCCGACCTGATTACGACCCGTTTGATGTATCATTATCACTGGACATACATGAACCTGTTCGTTGCCGGTCTGATGCTGATTGTCTTATTGATACAGTTCACTTGTGTGAAGCATTTCCGGTTCATGCGCAAATTTCCTCTGTTTGGTATCGACTGGCTGGGCGGGATACTATGGGCTGCCTTATTAGCGGAAATCGCCTTCCTCTTCAACTACGGAGACTGGTACGACTGGTGGAACAGCCCGGTCATCCGCCAACTTACCATCGTGATTTTCATCACTTTAGGAATTTGTATTTGGCGCATGATGACCGTTCGACACCCATTTCTCGAACCAAAGATGTGGACGTACCGCCATTTTTTGCCTTTATTGGGATTAGTCACTTTAGTGGAAGCGTTCCTCGCCACGGAGCACGTGCTGGAGGAAGTCTTTTACGAGGAAGTAATGAAATATGAAGAACTGGTCAGTTCCCAACTCGATTGGCTTGCCATTGTCGGTATCGTATGCGGTTGTGTGTTTTCGTATTGGTGGATGCACGTCAAGCAGTATAATTATGTACGCCTGGTCATTGTCGGCTTTATCGGGTTGATCGGTTACCTGATCGGTTTCTACCTGACTTTATCCACCGACATCCATATTTCACAGCTTTACCTGCCGACCGTATGTCGGGGCTTCGCTTATGCCGTATTGAGTGCTACTTTTATGGTGTGTCTGGAGGAAATCATGACTTTCCAGCATTTCTTCCAGGGATTAAGTGTGTTCAATATGCTGCACATGGTAGTAGGCGGCGTAGTGGGAGCCGCAGTCTATGCACAGGGATTGGCGTATTATGTTCCCGACAATCTGGCCCGTTACGGTTCAGCCATCGATCATGTAGCTTTCAGCAGTAGTCCGTTCAATCTGGGTCACTATATGGAAGAGTTTATCAGTCAGATGATGGAGATAAGCATCAAGCAGATTTACGGCTGGGTGGCTTATGCCTGCATTTTCCTCTTCCTATTGTTATTGCTCTACGATTTCCCGGTTCGACGCTCATTAAAAAGTATGCCAAGCTGGAAAGAGGTGGCAAGGGAGGTGAAAAATACGTTCTGGCGGACAACACACATGCCGTCGGAGAAAGAAAAATAGGAAGACTGTTTACCTGTATATTTATTGAACTGATAATCAATAGAGTTTATGCCACCCGGCTACGAAAACAAACTGCCGTAGCTATCCGGCATAAACTCTACCTTTTTCTAACTAGTCACTTACCTTCTATATCTTTATAAATAGTTGCTTTTTGTACAGCCCCCATACAATCAGATAATTGAATCCGATAAACAGAAGGCCGTAAATCAGAGAGGCCAGATGAGCATCGGCAAGAACGCTCCAAATGGAAGTGTAAATCTTCTCCTGCAAGCTACTCTCCCCAACTGTAATTACCTCCAGCAAAGTAGCTAACACACCGGCCACTATATAAATAAACAATGGATTCGTACCAAAAACATGGAAAGGATATCCCCATTTCTGCTTTTTACGAATATCAATCAGCCAGGTGAGAAACACAAGCAACAAGGAAGCAAAACCACAAGTCACCAGCACAAAAGTCGGACTCCATACTTTCTTATTCAACGGGCAGCCGTAACTCAACAACCATCCTGCAAACAAAAGAGCAATACCCAGTATGGAGATCTGCAACAGCCGGTGATGGATTTCAGTCTTCTCCCGCAAAATATTTCCGCAGAAATAACCGATAATCACTTGCGCAATGCACGGCAAGGTACTCAACAGGCCTTCCGGGTCGAAAAAGATACGCCCGCCATCCGGCAACCACTCCCGATACAAATGGGCTTCTCCGAATAGTGTGCGATCTGTAACGGCAATAATATTCTGTTCGGAAAGTTCAAATCCGTGTCCCAAAGCCAGCAAGATGGAATAACCTGCCAGAATGATCCCGGAGATCCATGCCAGATTTGCCGGACGCCGGACACCCACAATCAGCAAGGAACCAAAGAAATAAGCCAATGCCAACCGCTGCAACACTCCCAGAATACGTATGTGCGAGAAAGGTTGTTCTACTCCTGTGCACACCAACGAGAACCAGGAAAGAAAAAGTCCCAACAAAAACAAGATCACCGTGCGCCGTACCAGTTTGATGATAAAACCGCGACTGAAATGATGATCGAACCGGGATAAGGCAAAACTCATGGAAACGCCCATTATAAACATGAAGAACGGGAAGACCAAATCAGTCGGAGTCAGTCCGTTCCATTCGGCATGTCGCAAGGGTGCGTAAATGGATTCCCATGTTCCGGGGTTGTTCACCAAAATCATTCCGACAATGGTGATTCCCCGGAGTATATCTAATGAAAGTAAACGTTCTGATTTCATATTGTTCTTAGTGTACCGGGATTAAAGAAATCCCGGTTTGGTGAAATAGAATCCATTCGCATTCAACCATTTAACATGCCATTTCAGGCGATTGGTAAAATCAATCCAGTTACGGCTACTTCCCCACGCCAACTCCGAAAATGCTTGAAGAGAGGGAAACACGTGCTGGCCAAACTTCCGTTCATTAGGAATCATCTCCGTCCATACACAAGCCTGGAAGCCTAACACATTTTGCTTCACGATGCCGGGAAACTGGGGTTCGAACTCGAAGTTATACAAAGAGCTTAATCCTTCGTCTGAAGGCGTTGCACTCAAATAGAAACGGGACCATTCCATGAATATAATCGGATACCCTTTCTGGGTAATCTTTCCCGGCTGATCGGGCAGCCAGTCACGCCAATAAGTATAAATCAAATCCTGTGGCTCTTTTTCAAGAAAAGCATCGTCCCATCCCATCACTTTCTTGCCTTTACCCTTCACATAGTTCGTCATAATCTTCACAAAACGGTTTTGCAGTTCATCCACTTTCTGATAACCTTCCTGCTGCATCAATCGCTGACAAACTTCACACTGTTCCCAGTTATCTTTCTCCACTTCATCTGCTCCGATATGGAAATATTCCGAAGGGAAAATCTCGACCATCTCATCAATGATGGACTGCACGAACTGATAGTTCTCCGGGCGCGAGGGACAGATAGGATAAGAGAATTCTTCTCCCCATCCGGCTTCTCCCGTGCACGACAACTCGGGATAGACTTTGATAGCCGCCGAGAAATGACCTGGCATGTCAATTTCGGGTACAATATCGATCCCTCTTTCCAACGCATAACTTACCAAACCTTTCATCTCTTCCTGCGTATAATGACCGCCATATTGAGAACCGTTTCTCACGAAACGGGGATCTATCTCATAGTTATAATCCTGTTGGGAAAGTTCTACGCATCTCTTGTCATATTCGTCAAAGTCGCGCCAGCTGCCTTCCTGCGTCAGCAACGGATATTTTTTCACTTCAATGCGCCAACCCTGATCGTCCGTCAGATGCAAGTGAAGCTTGTTTATCTTGTAGAAAGACAAACAGTCTATCACCTTTTTCAGATAATCAACCGTAAACATGTGGCGGACTACATCGATATGAAATCCGCGCCAATCATATTTGGGAGCATCTTTTATATCGACCATCGGAAGATATTTAGCACTTCCGGAAGTGAAGAAATTTGCTTGTTCGAGCGCTTGTCTCAATGTCTGGATTCCCCAGAGAAGTCCGGTTTCCGTTGAATAATAGACGCAGGCTCCCTCTTTGGTAACGGTGAGCCGGTAAGCCTCTTTAGCCAGATCCGCTTCCTGTTTCACACGGATAAAGGCACGATCGTTGGAGGCATCACTGACGGAAAGAGAAAGTTTCTCTTCCAGGGTGGATTTCAACAGTTGCGACGTGGAAGCCGGAATGTTCTGGCTGACAGTCACATTCTGCGGAAGAGAGACAACCGATTCTTTATAATCGACTCTTTCCGGCAAAGGCATCACCGACAGGCGGGTGGGCACTCGCTCCGGGTAGTTCGCGTTATCATTATCATTGCACGACAACGATGTGATCGCACCTATTCCCAACAAGAATAATATTCCGGTTCTTTTTATCTTATCATAGTTCATAACTTATCTACTTTTGTGGATTAATCTACTTTGAGAGTGCTTGTTACACTCTCTTTATTTAAATAAAACAGTTTCGCTTTCACAACGGAAGCATCACAGGCTACGGGAGCTTTCCAAAGTTCCGAACGAAGGGTCGGTTCCGTGCCATCGGTCGTATAGCGTATTTCACCTCCCCGGATAGGGGTACTGGCATGGAGTTGCCCTTCTTTGATGCAAAGTCCGGGATGAGGTAAACGGAAATTGATACTTCGGGACGCCCAGTGAGGCATTTCTTTCTCACTCACTTTGGAGTAGAACAGGCCCAGTTCTTTATTGAAAGCCTGACGTTCTTTCTCTCCTGTTAAAGTGCTCCAGGCGGGAAAAGCGTTCCAACCGCGTTCCACCAATCCGAGGATTTTGGGGAAGGTGTAATATTCCACCCATTCAAAATCACGGATGGTTTCAGCAAATAATTGTGCCTGCACTCCCTGGATATGTTCCTTTCCGGAAGCGGTCAAAGTCGTTTTTCCCTTTCCTGCGATGTCAGGATCGACCGGATTGCCTGCCATATCGGTACGCGAAGAACGATAAATGCTATATGGAAGCATGGAGAAACCTTTGGACTCGTCGACATATCCCGCCCACGAGAGACCTCTTTCGTCGGGATGAGCGTCATAGGCCAAATCCAGATAGAAATTGTTCACGTTGCAGAGAATCACCGGATATCCTTTGTTAGCTATCTGGTAAGGTATTTCATCCGCTTCCCATTCAGGAACCGTATTCCAGCAATACACTCCTGCTGCAAGTTGGTTCAAATGACGATCGGTTGTTTCCGGATGTCCCAACGCTACTTCCTGCCAGCCGCTGAATTGCAAATGATATTGTTGCAGATAGTCTGCCATCTTCGTAATATAGTATTCAGACAGTTCGTGGGCACTTGTCATCCCGTTTTCATCCATAAACGTCCGGCAGACAGGAGAACCCATCCAGGCTCCTTCGGGTACTTCATCGCCACCTAAATGAATCGTAGTCAAAGGTACCTCCGCTTCCTCATACATGGCTATCAACTCACGAATCACTTTTTCCATAAACCGGTATGTAGAAGGCAATGCTACATTCATGACATTATCCGTATAAGACTGCGCGGAAACATAACGGGAAGTGTCTTGTGCGTCACTTAATAAATATTCGTTGGCCTTTTCAGGGGCAGTATTCACATACTTATGATAGCGCGCTTTCATGGACACGATTGCCGCACGGGCATGTCCCGGAGACTCAATCTCCGGAATCACACGCACATGTCTTTGAGCTGCATAACGCAATAAATCGATAAATTCTTCACGGGTGTAATATCCGTTGCCGGAGGTAGCTGCAGACGGATCATAGTTGCCATCGTAGCCCGGATATAAACATTCCAGTTCATCCGTGGTATGTCCCCGGCGTGCGCCAACCGAGGTCAATTCTTCCAAGCCGGGAATCTCCAGACGCCAGCCTTCATCATCCGAAAAATGGAAATGCAGTACGTTCAGTTTATAAGAAGATATTACATCTACCAGCTTTTTCAGATGTTCAACAGTCGTAAAGTTCCTGGCAATATCGAGCATTTGCCCGCGATACGGCAAATCGGGATAATCGCGGATGGAGAGAGCTTCCAAACGGAACAGCTTTTCCTGACCTTTCAACAGGGAGAGCAAGGTTTGCGTCCCATTGAATATGCCATGTGAAGTGGAAGCTGAAATATTTATTAGCCCGTTTCCCGTATCAATCCGATAATATTCGCCGTTCACTGCTGTTTCCCGTTCCGGCAAATAATCCAGATGAACTGTTACCGGTGCTTCGGATACAACTTCCAGGCCATGGATGGTTGCCAGCTTTTCTTTCAGTAATTCAGCTTCGTTGGCAAAATCGGGATGGAAAGTCAGTTTTACTTTATTTTCTATAGCAAAACCCTCTTTGCCGGTAGCCGGCACCGCTTCTTTCACTGACGGAAAAATATCAGTTTGCTGCAACTGGGCTGTAGTCTCCAACGCCAAATTCGAAGCATATATCTTATCAGGTGCGGGATACCAGTCTTCTGTCTCCATTCCTTTCAGCGGCTGTATGGTCAGTCCGACAGGCAAGGGAATACCTTGCTTACTGCCTGACTGACTCACCCAGTAAGTGCCTTCGGGAGCATGTGACATTTTTTTCAATCCGTTGGTACAACAGAATTTGACGGTCAACGAATCTCCCGGAGCCAGTGGTTGAAAATTTTCTGCCGGATACATCCGGAAGAAGTTCGCATTCACCACTTCCACTTTGACCGGAGCAGACTCTTCCTGCAGAATCTCACGAGGCAGCTGCGAATAATAGATGATCCAATCCTTTTCTAAAGGAACATCTGAGATGTTCTTCAGGACAAATGAATTCTCATAGTAACCGGGCTGTACTTCCACAGCTCCCATCTTCCAAGTCAATGACACGGGGGCTTTCGCCCCGTCAGTCGATTTACAACCGGAAATGACCAGCAGGAGGCACAGACTTCCCCATATTATATATAGCATATTTCTCATAGGCTTTCCTGTTTTTCTATATATCATTCTTTTAGGTATTAATCACTCAATCGTTCGATGTGCAAAGTTTCTTTGCCTACTCCCTGCGAGGCGTCGAAAGTCAGACGATAATAGCCGGGAACGAAACCGTCGCCACTCGTTATTCCATTGGAACCAGATAGTTCAATTCCATCCGTATCGCCGGACAATGAACCCTCTTGCAGTAGCATGCCTTTATCTTTATTCCATTGCAAATCGCTGTAAATTTCAATTTCGAAGGATTCCCATTCATGAGTGTTACTCAAATACACGGTGGTCTGGTATTTCTGTTCACCGATTGGCACAATATATCCTAACTGTGATATGTCTTCCAAATTCCAGCCTCCACTATTATATGCTTCATTCCAGACGGGTGCGCATGTAAATCCGTGTCCTACCAGCCAGAAGCAAGTGGGAGCCGTATCACCCATCCGTGCCACCCAGATATAATTATACTTAGAAGAATAATAGATCTCCCAGGTTCCTGATTTGCGCAAGAAGGTAAACTTGCCATTATCCGGATTATAGTTAAAGAAGTCGCGATTGTAAGCGTGTTCCACATCTTCAAATCCACTCATTTCGAACTCTTCCCCCTGCGTAAAGCTAATCTGTGCACGGAAAAATCCCTCACTGGCTATCAACTCGGTTTCTTTAATTTTCAGGTTCTTTTGGTAGCCGACTACTCCCAGTTCAAAAGTCATCACATTGAAAGTGATTTGTTCGACAAACCAATCCCGGTAATCAAAAGCAAAGCTAGGGCCCGACGCTTCAATAAGGACTGCCGTATTGCTTGCTTCGGCAGCTCCCCAAATCAGTTTTGCATCATCCAATGATGCTGTGGTTGAGATCTTTCCGGATAGCTCCATCGGATAACCCTCTTCCGAATCGGAAACTTCCGTAAGGTACAGGTAAGGATTGTCCTCACTCCGGGTCATTTCTACCACCTCACCGTTATAGTGAAGATAAAGCACTTCGGGAATCTGCGGACGGGTGATATGGAAATCAAATGTTTGAGTGACTTCACTACCTTCCACATTAATGGCTGTCAGAATCACCTTCGCTTCCTGATTCTCTTCAAGTCCGGCTTCAAACGGGATATAAATCCCTTTTTCAACAATCGAAACATCAGTGCCTTTCGTACGGATCGACTGCGAACTGACCAAAGTTTCACCTGTCATCAATTTCACTTCCAGCGTAGACAAAGGAGTCTGCGGATCGTGAATCTTCACAGAAAAATAAAGAGAATCGGCAGCAGGTGTCTGATCGGTAGTTGAGAATTGCAGTTCCGATATTTCGGGACACGAATATGGATACGTCACCCGGCCATCTTCTTCGCTGCATGAAGCCAGCCAACAAACAGTCAGCCCCAGCAGCCATAAAAACAGATTATTGTGTTTCATCATTTTTTCTTTTAAAGTTTTACGTTCCTCTTTTCATTAATAGCCTTCATTTTGAGTCAGATTGGTGTTCTTATCTTTCTCTCCTTGAGGAATCGGCCACAACTGCCGAAAAGCCTGCAAACCTGCAAACAGCAATCTGCCGTCTTTGTCTTTATGCTTCTGCATCACTTCCAGCAAACGATTATTGCGTACCAGGTCGAACCAGCGCTGACCTTCCATATACAACTCTAATTGGCGTTCGTTCTCTACCGCCAGGCGTCCTCTGGCCTGCCCCATATTTTCATCTAAAGAAGAAGGAGCAAAACCGGCACGTTCTCTAATACTATTTACAATCCGGATGGCTTCCGGGGTGCGGTCCAACTCTACCAGTGCTTCGGCTTTCAACAGCAGTATATCTGCCAACCGCATCAAAATGATATTGGAAGTCTTCTCGCGAATCTTATAAGACAACGGGTAACTGTCTGCCGGCCAATAGGTATCATAAGGCACTGATTTCCAAAGAATACTGGATGCATAACGGGTATCTTTCTCTTTGTCAAATTTAGCAACCAGATCATGAGTAGGTGTACAATAACGTCGCCAGGTTACTGATCCGTCATCTTCTTTCAGCAATACCCAGTAAGCCCAGTTGGGTGCATCGGAGGTGTAATAGACTTCGAAGATGCTTTCTGAAGAAAATTTCTTGTCGGGTTGCCACAACTCGTCAAAATTGCTGACCAGCGTATAGCCTTCTGCTATTACTTTGTCACAAGCCTCAACCACTTTGGTATAGTCGCGTGTTGATTTCTCCCCTCTCGTTGCTAACACTTTGGCACGTAAGGCATAGGCTGCTCCCTTAGTTGCCTGGAAAATTCCTTTATTCTTGCTTACCAGGTAACGAATGGTATTTTCTTCATTCAGGTCGTCCAGGATCTGGTCATATATTTTATCTGTGGCAGAACGTTCCGGATACATCACCGGATACCATTTATCGAGGTTTTCGGCTGTAATGGTCGGAATCAAATCCAGCACCATCGGGGCATCACCCCATAAACGGACAATATCAAAATACGCCCATGCCCGCAAGAACTTGGCTTCTGCAATAACACGATTACGTTCTTCTGCTACGGTAGAAGTAGGATCCATCATCTTCGTATTTTCAATCACACTGGTTGCAGTGCCCGCCATCGAATAATACTGTGACCAGACCAGTTCTACTTTATAATTGGTAGAGGTCAGTTTCAACAAATCAAACTCCTGTTCGGCCACACCATCTCCGCCGAGAAGGCTCGCCTGTACCTGTTCGACGACCT
>OLXJ01000404.1_pt1 | contig 23472 bp, 18 predicted proteins | sample 1644591 | NCBI WGS metagenome assembly OLXJ01 (sample SAMEA103958150, study PRJEB25191) | human gut metagenome | biome: human-associated habitat [ENVO:00009003]; feature: intestine environment [ENVO:2100002]; material: feces | place: Germany | collected 2013/2015 | reverse complement strand
TATTACCCTGATGATCTTTCAAATAATAATGATACTTACTGTCAGTAAGGGACACATAACCGACTTCTGTCAATAGAATCTGAGGTACTCCATTTTCATAGACCACATTGCCGCAGTAATCCGTTGTAACACTGTCTCCTTCCAGAAAGTGCACGGTACGGAGTTTCCTACCCGCAGCATCATAAAGATAAGATATACTGTTACCATTCGCAAACATTACACGACTAGGCAAATTTAAACAATTATACTGAATAGCAGTTTTCTTTTTGTTTAAATCTTTAGTCAGGTTGCCGTTTTCATCATATTCATACTCTGTGGACAAATCAATGCCGTCCTTGAACTCGAAGCCGTTATTGAAGGCAGAAGTGCCCGAACGGTCTGCCACCTTCTTTAACCGGTTACCGGCATAACTCAAAGAAAGGTCATCAATCACATCATAACCCGTCGCTGAAGTCTGCCAGTAGCGCTTCAGACCCAAGATATTACCCATTTTATCATAGCCCGTCACCTGCTCATTAAAACGGTTAGTATTTACAGAAAGGCTCGGCCCTTCACCATATTCCGCATCAGTCAGGCGACCCAGACGGTCATAACTGAATTTATAACCGCGGGGAGTGGCCCCGGCTCCACTTTTCCAAGTCATACTGCTGATATTACCATTATAACAAGGGACTCCCAAACCGTCGGTATAATGCAAAGACTGGCTAAACTTACCGCCTTCAATACCGGTCAGCCAGTTACGGATATTGTAGGCATAGTCTGTTGCATAAATACCGTTATCCAGTTTGTCTGTCTGCAATCGGCCCAACTCGTCATAAGTGTGTTCCACAAGCAGGACGGAAGGATTGTTATCGTATTGGTGGCTCACTCGTGTCAGGCGTGACGAATGGTCATAAGTATAGGTATAACGTTCCGTCAATGAATACCCGGAACTATCCGTATGGGTGTGAAGGACGGACAGAGGACTTCCTTGAAAGGAGTACTCAGTGGCGTATGTATCCATGCCTCCATTGACACGGCTTGACAGGCTTTTCACTATCCGCTTATTGATGTCATAATAGTCCGCAGAATAAATGAATCCCGAAGAGCCATGCGTACAAAGTATGCTACCCGTAAGATTACCGGTCGCACTCACAGTTCCTTCCGGAAAATTATATGCAGAAAAGCCATTTCGTGTTCTAAAATCATACGTATCATAGTAGTTCACCACATATACACAAGGATCAACCAGATCAAAAGAACTCTGATAACCACTGTACGCCAGGCCGGTGTCGCCTTCCATAAGAGTACCTAAAACAACTGTCTCACCGGCAGTCCGAACATGTTTATCGCTGTTGCTACATTCGCCCTCCACGACGACACGCCCATAGACATCATAAACAAAGAATGACCAAAGAGAATCATTACGCTGACAGCCATCCTGAGAGAAAACCAAACGGTGTGCCGCGTCATAAACCAGGTAAGAAGGGGCGCAACCGGGAAGCTTCTTATAAACAAGACGATCCAGATAGTCATAACGATATATGTAAGCATAAAGATCCAGATCCGGATGATCCTGGTAACCCGGAGGAAGCACAAACACCAGATTGCCATACTCATCGTAGACAAAATAAGTATCAAAAAATGTATCACCATCCAGAATGCGTGAAAGGACCAACTGATTTTCACTATTATAAAATTCCCAATGCATGTTGCCATCTTCGTCCTCGCTGCGTATGCCGCGAAGGCTACCGTCTGCATAGGGACTATCGCTCTCTACCAGCTCGCCGCCGGCGGATACCAGATAACGCTTGCAACGTTGGGCGGGTATACTCTCAAGATTACAGCTATATTTTTTGGATACGGCTTTACCGGTCCATTCATCACCAACACCAAACTCTTTTAACAGTAAACTACGGTGGGAAGCCTCATACGCGAAACGTGAACAGACGTTGCTGTGCCCGTAATACTCCTGTGCCGACTTTAATATTTGCTTATAGTTCCCGGAAGCCCCTTCCGACAACACAGGAACCGGAAGAGTACGGGACTGTAAATTTCCCAATGAGTTATATTCATAACTTTCAGTCAGGTCTTTGCCCTGCGGGGTTATTCCGACGTGTATCTTCTGAGAAACACCGCCAAAACCATCCCCATAGGACACATCAGTCAGGGAGCGCACACCGTTCGTTTTCAACAGCGAGGCTGCTCCGGTATATTTGTCAAGCGGAGTTACCGTAAGTATACCATAACGGTCACTCATGTTCACAGTCTTCCTCTGAGCGCAAAGAAGACCGGAGCTTGCACTTATCAATACAAGAACAATGATTCTTTTTATATTCATAATTTTTCCTTTTAACAGTTTCTTATTCATTTCTTATACTCATTATACTCCAGCACAGCGCCGTCCTTATCACGGATTTCCGTCAGTCTCCCGAAGCCGTCATAGCTGTATGTAGTTACATTCCCGTTAGGTTCATTCATATAGACAACTCCCCGTTGCGGAGCATATCTATAAACGGTCACCCGGCAAGGGGCGGGGAAAGCATTACGCAACGGAAGCAATACATTTTCAAGGGCACTGCCGTCAAGGTTTTGAAGAGACTCCACACTCACGCGCAGCCCGGAAACGACTTCCTGATATGACGCCCCTTCCACAATAGCCACCGGACGACTGTAGTTGTATCCCCAGAGCAATGCGACCACAGGAGCATCCGCACGGCGGATCTCACAAACATTGCCATAAGCATCGTGTACAGGATAAGATTCACTCATTGAAAAGAGCCCCTCATGCTTCCAGACGCTCACCTCGTCCAGCAAGGCCGAACCGGAGCCGGGATCCAGAGTATAGTCGAAACTGGTAAAGGAATCATCCATATAGCCTTCAGGACCTTCCACAGATTCTCCTATATGGGCAGGTCTCAATATATCATTGGCAGCCGTCATCGCCCTTCCAACGGCATCATTAACATGATATGGATAAGTATAATCACATTTCTTTTTCTTTCCATCGCTATACTTATAAATCTCCCTCACCGGAAGCCCGGATCGTATATCCCAGTCCGTAGAGCCATAAGTCCGGACAACCGTATCACTGACCAACTTACCAGCATAATAATCCGTATTCACAGTGAGCTGGTTTTCCACACGCGTATTCCCCCTGCCAATGCTATACCTGTACTCACGATAATAAAGGTCATCGTCCGTTTCCACACCGGACTGTTCTGCAACAACCAGATTGGCACGCCGCACTTCACGTCCCGCCACCAAAGGAGTATTATTGTTCAAAGATATTTCAGTATATGTATGCTCCTCATCATGCACAGGCTGCTCCGTATCTACATCATAATCCGTTCTCCTGACCAGTTTGCCCTTCTTATAATGGGACACCTCATCATGCACCATACCATTTATTATACTTGGAAAATAGAAATTCGTATTGTATTCATAGTCTTCACGAGATACCGTTTTTCCATAATCATCTTTCTCCACAACACTCACATTAGGATATAGGACAGAGACTCCCGCTGCAGCACCGGCATCGGCCACCGGCAGGGATGAATACAAACGATAACGCATGCTGGTACGAGAGTAGGTACGCAAATAAAGTTTCTCCATCTCATCGACAAAAGTCACTTGAGGAGCATAACCTGTCGGAATACCGTCTTTCTCATACAAGAAACGACGTTCATTCTTCAGCGTACCTTCCACATCACGGCATTGGATAGAATAAATTCGCAAACCACCGGCATAAGATGAAATTGCATTCCCATATTCATCTGTATCGGGATATGTATTGAGCTCATACACTAATTCCTCTCTTGCACCTGTCGGATATTTAATAGACTGCAACGAATAAACCTGGGCGAATAAAATGTCCGGTGTACGGTCCGCACCTCCAATATAAGCATAACATACACCCCGGTCGCCATCGTAAGGCATTCCAAACTCCACCAATTGTCTTTCTACAAGATCGGTATTACCGGTCCGTCCGTTATAATATCCGAATTTATCCACTGCTTTGGTCTGCGTCGGCGAATAGTCATCCACGTAGTCATTATATGACATTGTATAACTACGGCTTTGATTATTGACCAGCTCTGTAAAATTGACCTCAGTAAGCAGGCTGCGTCCCATGAACCGCAGTTGCTTATAATTCAATGTGACACGTTGGATTTCCGCCCCATTTTCATAAATATGCACGGTTTTTAGAAGAGAAGAGGAATAATCAAAAAGGACTTTTCCATTAGCGTACGTGATTTCTTTGGGATATTTTGCATCAACCGAATTGTAAGGCCGGTTATCATACTGGCCAACGTTTTCGGCCGTAAAATCGGCCCAAAGAGAATCATTATGCAAAGCATACCCGTTCATCCGGAAAAACTTCAGTTTTCCATCCACTCCCTGCCAATATCCGTTACGGTAACTTTCACCCATATCCTCCACTGCATAATAGTCATAACTGTCTGCATAAGTGAGCTTCTGTGTGACATACGAAAAAGAAAGCCTGTCCTGTTTCAGACTGGTGACATCCGTTAGTTTCCAGCCTGTAATCTTTCCCGTATTAGAGTATTCGGCTTCCTTAAAACGGTAAATATTACCAGAACCGTCCGTCACCTGAAATCCCGAACGTATGTCTGACGTTTCCACCTTATCAGAAGTCAACGGTAAATAAACCGGTATATGCGAGCCGCTTTCCGAGGATTTCTCCGGACGCCGGAACACGAAATTCCCCTGAGCATCAAATGTATTATAAAAAAACACATCCGGTTGTTCGTGCGCCATACCTTCGGTCATCTTATGCATATAAGAAGTGTCCCAACTGCCAAAGTCCGGGTTATAGATCAAATACCCTTCTTCATCAGGATTTCCTTGAATACTCCGGGTTACGGTGGGACCGAAATCCACGTTCCAGCCCAAGCCTGCCACGCCGTTTCCCGCACTGACCTTGATGCCTCCGCTGTCATATTGCAATCGTAAAGGCAGCGTGAAATCTCTTGTACGTATCTCATATATCGGGATACTAAGTTCAACTTTGCCTGTATTATAATTAACAGGACACATAATATGCTTCATCAACTCCTCCGATACCGGAGACACAGGAACATAATTATATTTGTATTTTCCTTCCGTATCAGCCAAAGCCGGCGAGGTGCCCTGGCTATATACGCTGCCCACACAAGTGAGCAGCGCAATTATTAAAATAATAGTCTTATTATTCATTTTAGATAACAGTCATCTGGTTTTTATAAAAAAATATTAATCCCTCTCATTACAGATTCATCGCATTAGCGCCCAAAACGCCTGCCAAAGCCGAAGCCACTGCGATAACCACCTTCAGGATCATATCCCATACTGATTTCTTCATTGCCATCATTTACCTCCTTTCTGTTCTTTAATGTGTTGTGTTACTCTGTGTTTCTCCGTACTTCCAGTCTCATCAGTTCTATCGGCAAATGCTCCGAACTCATTGAATTCCTTTGCCACCTCAAAGCACGGGCACTGTTTAATCCATTCTTCCGGCTCTATCTCACCGTTTCCGTTCAAGTCCGGTGAAAGATCCCGGTGTCCGCATACCCGGCAGCCAGGGAATTTCTCCTGTAGTTGCCCAACGAGTTGCCGGAGCGTAGCCCGTTGTGCCGGAGTCCGGGTATCTGTCGGGCGTCCCCGGCAGTCCAGACCACCTTCATAGCAGATACCTATTGAATGAGCGTTGAAACCTTTTGCATGTGCGCCGATACGTTCAAGCGGACGGGTGAGGTGCACTGTTCCATCCTTGCGGATGTAGTAGTGATAGCCTGTTCCGTTGAATCCACGCCGCCGGTGTAACCGGTCCAAATCTTCCGGAGAAAGTGTACAATCCTCCCTCGTGGCGCTGCAATGCACCACAATCAAGTTGATAATCCTCATGTTAGTGGATGATTTCTAGTTTAGTTAAAAGTCAAATGTTTAGTTAAGCCTACGAAGTTTGTCGTTTACATTTTGTGTATTCTTCACTGCCGTGACGTCATTTATGCAGCCGGATCGGGCGCTTCTCCGCCTCCTTCATTACCGCCTCCACCGGGCTTGTCGCTTCCACCGGAGTTGCCACCTCCTGCACTACCTGCATCGGAAACAAGTTTATCATAACGGGCACACTTCGCACCGGTCACCATCGAACGGGTAGCGGTAGTGCGGTCATGATTCTTAGTCGTTGTCGGTTGGAAGCGGACGGTAAGCGTAGCCTGTGCAGCCGACACTTCGTCAGAAGTTTCCACACCTTTGCCACGAGCCACCATCACCATACGGAAGGTACCAAGACCGTCCACGCTTACGCTTTCCGAAGATTGCAAGTGTTGCCCCATCACCGTCACCAGGTTGTCGAGTGTGTTTTTTACGTCACCCGGAGAGAGGGAAGAGTAGGCTGCTATTTCTTTCGAAAGTTGTGCGGAATCCACGTTTCCCGAACGTACAACTCGGGGATAGAAGAGTTTTTTACCGCTTTTTTTGTCTTCCAGAGTTGACTGGAAGGGTTTGTACAATACTGGCATAATTGTAATAGTTTTTAGTCGTTAATAATTCTAGTTTGTCTGTGTCTTTAAGCTTATCGACAATGCAAATATAAGACCTTATTTCTGTCTGTGCAAGAGATTTTAAAAGTGTGCGTTAATAAATTCGTTAATATGGAAAATTGTTACTATACTACTAATTTACAATACATTACACAACATAATAGCATCATATTCCTCATTAATTCAGTTATTCAGGACACTCAACAAATAATGGCCGGGCAGTTTGATCTTTCCGGCACTTGCCCGAATGACACCGAAACCCTTCCAAACCTTACCACCGATTTCTCCGTAATTACTTTTCAGCACGATTGCATACTGTTCGGAGGGAGGAATATGATAAAGGCGAAGGTTATCCAATAGTCCGGAAAGGTTGCGCGGGTGTCCGTCAGCAGGAGCTTGCATCCGGTCAATATCCGACTGTGTCAGTTCATGTTTCTTCTTCGCCGGTTTTCTGTTAGAAAAATCTCCTCCTTCTTCTCCCTCATCCCCTCCTTTGGGCAAAGGAGGGTTAGGGAGGATGTTTTCTTTCCTTTCTTTTTCTTTTCTTTTTATGAAGGTGCTTTTTGTTGCAGTACCCGGGGATTCTGTTACAGTATCGAGGGTTTGCGTTACAATATCCGGGGTTTCTGCAACAGCATCCGGAAGGGTGGAGTGTACGGTTTCCTCATCCGGCAGCAGACAGTAGTCCGGAGAAATATGACGGCGGCTGCGGCGTTTAGTGATAAAAAGGAACTGCCGCTGAATGTCGGCGGAAGTCAGGATGCCGTAACGTTCGTAGAGAGAGGAATCGAAGAAACCGTACTCCACAAACAGACGAAGCACCCGGCGGACACTATCGTTATCCGTGCTGAAGAGCTGGTCGGAGAGTTCGTCATAGAAGTCATCATCGACATGAATATAATAACCCTCGCCCGAATATAGATAAGACAGGGTATAGAGCAGGATCGTGAAGGCGGAATCGCCTTCACGCTTCATCACACGGCGTACGACACGGTCGTGCATAAAATCGGTATTCAAAGGGAAATAGTCAAGCCCTTGTTTTATTCGTCCCATGATATAAATTGTTTTTATAAATCAGTCTGCCAATTCTAATTTTGATCCTGATTTTAATTCTAATTCCAATTCAAAGACTGATTCGGATTGGAATTCAGAACCTGATTCGGATTCAAATTCCGATTCACGGACTTTCCGCCTTTTCCGTTCAATGCTGGCAGCTACGGTTTCAAGGGCATGCAGAATAAGTTCCCGTCGCAACGTGGGATTTTCCGTAGAGGTTATTACCGGATAATTGCTTTCCCTGTCGCATGCAAGGGAGCGTTTCTCGTTTTCCGGTAGTTCCGGCTGACAGTTTTACGACATTCCTTACAGTAGTTGCCGGGAAGACCGGTTTTCTTATTGATATAAAAGGCACTTGCCGGAAGAGAGCGTTTGCAACATCCGCAAACGCACAGTGTTTGTACTTTTGAGCTTTTCATTTTGTTATCCAATTATAAATTATAAATGCTAGTTTTTATCAGTCAGGTCTGTAATCATTCAAATACGGAGTATTCGTATACAATATGTTATCCTTTTGTTATCCTATTGCCAGGTATTAACATCTGGCGTTTCAGATATTAATGGTTAGAGAAATAGCTATTAACACTTGAGAGAATAGCTGTTAACAGGCATCAGTAAGCTTTCCGCAGGTGGCGGATGAGAAAATTTCAAGTTTTTTGTGTTTTTCTTGAAGTATTGCATGGCATATCCGTTTTTAATTTATATTTTTGAAACGTTTTCTATTAATCAATGGGACAAAGATAGAATATTTTTCATAAATAAAATAGCAATTTTCAATATTAAATCTCAACTATTTCATAAATCATTGATTATAAACATATAGTAAACATATTTTTGAGGCAGCCATTTTTATAGCTGCCATTTGTAAATCCGAGATTAGTCTTTTAAATAAAAAAACAGAATGGATACAAATTTGGATGTATTAGGTATCATCAAGCGTGCCAAACAGGCATTGAACTTAAAGAGAGACAGCGAACTAGCTGAATACCTGGAAGTTTCGAGAGCAACAGTTACCAATTGGGGAGCACGAAACAGTATTGATTTCCGTCTGCTGCTTGACAAATTCGGAGACAAGGTGGACTATAACTGGCTATTATTGGGAAAAGGAAATCCGAAACATCAGACGAGATTTTGCCAAAGCGAGCTGGTACAGGGAGAAGTCGAAATTATACACAATCCGAAAACGCCCGAACCAATAGACGACCGTAGCGTGACATTATACGATATTACGGCGGCGGCGAACCTGAAAACATTATTCACCAACAAACAGCAATATGCACTGGGGAAGATATGGATTCCCAATATTTCCGTCTGCGACGGGGCGGTCTACGTCAACGGAGACAGCATGTATCCCATACTGAAATCGGGAGATATTATCGGATACAAGGAAATTAGCAGTTTCGACAACGTGATTTACGGGGAAATATACCTGGTGTCGTTTATGATTGACGGAGACGAGTATCTGGCGGTGAAGTACGTGAATCGTTCGGAAAAAGAAGGGTATCTCAAGCTCGTGAGCTATAATACTCATCATGAGCCGATGGATATTCCATTCGCGTCCATCAATGCGATGGCGATTGTGAAGTTCTCCATCAGGAGACACATGATGATGTAAGTTTTACCACAAAGAATGCAGAAGACACAGAGTTTCAAGGAAGAAAAAAGACCTCCGTGTCCTCTGTGGTGAAATCAGATTTCTTCCCCCTTCAGCGTAGCCGAGCTGGCCTCCGTGACACGCACATTAACGAAATCACCGACACGGTGCGTACCTCTGTCGAACACCACCACACGGTTCTGCTCCGTACGGCCGAACAGCTGGTCGCGCGAACGCTTGGAGACTCCTTCCACAAGCACTTCATACGTTTTACCGATGCAACGCTGGTTGGATTCGGCAGACAGACGGTTCTGCAAAGCGATAATCTCGTTCAGGCGACGGACTTTCACCTCTTCGGGCACATTATCTTCGAGATGCTTGGACGCATACGTTCCCGGACGTTCGGAATATTTAAACATGAAAGCAGCATCATATCCACATTCTTCCATCAGCGAAAGTGACAAGGCATGATCCTCTTCCGTTTCAGAATGAAAACCGGAGAAAATATCGGTAGTCAGTCCGCAATCGGGGACGATACGTTTGATAGCTGCCACCCGGTCCAGATACCACTCACGGGTATACTTACGGTTCATCAGTTTCAGAATACGCGAACTGCCGCTCTGCACAGGCAGATGGATATGTTTACACACATTCGGAACTTGCGCAATCACTTCCAGCGTTTCATCACTCATATCCTTCGGATGGGAAGTCGTGAAACGAATACGCACTCCCGGAGCAGCCTCGGCCACTGTTCGGAGCAACATCGGGAAAGTAACCACTTCGCCTGTCGGTCTTTCAAAACGGTAAGAGTTGACGTTCTGCCCCAACAGGGTGACTTCCTTATAGCCTTTCGCCACGAGGTCTGCTACTTCATTCAGGATGCTTTCTACGTCACGGCTGCGCTCGCGTCCACGAGTATAGGGCACGATACAATAGGTGCAGAAGTTATTGCAGCCACGCATGATGGATACAAAACCCGAAATATGATTGCCGCAGATACGCGACGGAATCACATCCCGATAAGTCTCGGTAGTAGATAGTTCCACATTGATTGCTTTTTCACCGGTTTCTACGGCCGCAATCAGGTCGGGCAACGTCAGGTAAGCATCCGGCCCCACAACGAGGTCTACATGATGATTCGTTATCAGATCATCCTTTACCCGTTCGGCCATACAGCCCAGTACACCTACAATCAGATGCTTTTTCTTTTTCTTCAGCGAGTGGAAAAACTCCAGGCGATTCAGAATCTTCTGCTCCGCATTGTCGCGGATGGAACAGGTATTCATAAACACGGCATCGGCTTCCTCCAGCGTTTCGGCTACGGAATAACCCGCCATTTGCATCACCGAGGCAATCACCTCACTGTCGGCTACGTTCATCTGGCAGCCATAGGTTTCGATAAACAACTTTTTGTTGTCATCCTTCATTTCAGTTGCGGATTTAAAGTCCGCTCCCGTTAATTCGTTCATACTCAAATCTTAGTTTAAAAATTCGGATGCAAAGATACGGCTTCGCTTTCAATAAGTAGTGAATTGATATCAAAATAACGCAAAAACTTATGATTTGGCAAGCAAATTTGTAATTTATGTTAAGAGAATAAACATTTTTAGGCGATATGCTTGGCATATTTAAATTTATTTTTCACATTTGTGCAATGAAAGAAACATTAGATTTTTTCATAGTTAAGGTTTAGGTTAAAAAAATTAAGGGGAGCTGTGAAGCTGCCCTTTTTTCATAATAAAATGTTAGCCTGAACCAGATAAAATACGTAACTTTGGCAGATAACTAATTAGCAGTGAAACACAATGGAAGATTTTTTGAAATTTCTCTTGATAGCAGGTGTCATTCTTGTGGGAATATTCAAAGAGGTGAATAAGAATAGTAAATCGAAAAAAGCTAAGAATAAACGCCCCGTTTCCCCGATGCCATCCCCCGTTGAAGTAGCTCCGGATGCAGTTCCTATGCCCGAGGCATGGGGTGGCCCCAAGTCGCTGGAAGAATTATTCCAGCCTAAACCCCTGAAACAGACGCCACCGCAACAGTCTCCCAAACAGACGGCGAAACCAGCGGCGCAGCAGAAAAGAAAAAAAGAAGAAATATCCGTTTCCGCATCCCTGGCAAACAGTGCCGCGCAAGATAAACGAAATTCCCAACAAGGTTCTCATTATAACTCTCACACCGAATCAACTGATAACGAACATGATTTCACGATTCACTCCGCAGAAGAAGCCCGCCGCGCTATTATCTGGGGAGAGATACTTCAACGGAAGTATTGAGAGAGCCCGTAAACTCATTGAGTTTCGAATCATTATGTGACGAGTCATTGCCAAGCATTGGTACAAGGCCGTACAAACAGAGAATTAATTATCAATAAAAATATCAACTGTATTTAACACGAAATTTACTATTTATGTCACTCAATCGTATTTCGGCAGCGGAAGCTGCAAGCCTAATCAAACATGGCTACAACATCGGCCTAAGCGGATTTACTCCCGCCGGAACGGCCAAGGCTGTAACAGCCGAACTCGCAAAAATTGCTGAAGCAGAACATGCGAAAGGAAACCCGTTTCAAGTAGGAATTTTCACAGGCGCATCGACAGGGGAATCCTGTGACGGCGTACTGTCACGTGCCAAAGCCATCCGCTACCGCGCTCCTTATACTACCAACGCCGACTTCCGCAAAGCTGTGAACAACGGAGAGATTGCCTACAACGACATACACCTCTCACAAATGGCACAGGAAGTGCGCTACGGGTTCATGGGCAAAGTGAACGTAGCCATCATCGAAGCCTGCGAAGTAACTCCGGACGGAAAAATTTATCTGACTGCCGCCGGCGGCATCGCCCCGACCATCTGCCGTCTTGCCGACCAGATCATCGTGGAGTTGAACAGCGCACACAGCAAATCCGGTATGGGTATGCACGACGTATACGAACCGCTCGACCCGCCTTACCGCCGCGAAATACCGATCTATAAACCGAGTGACCGTATCGGACTGCCTTACGTTCAGGTAGACCCGAAAAAGATTATAGGCGTAGTGGAAACCAACTGGCCGGACGAAGCGCGTTCTTTCGCTGCCGCTGATCCGTTGACCGACAAAATCGGCCAGAATGTTGCCGACTTCCTTGCAGCCGACATGAAACGCGGTATTATCCCGTCCAGTTTCTTGCCTTTGCAATCGGGTGTAGGAAACATCGCCAACGCCGTACTCGGTGCATTGGGACGTGATAAAACGATTCCTGCATTCGAAATGTACACAGAGGTAATCCAGAATTCCGTGATCGGATTGATTCGCGAAGGACGTATCAAATTCGGTAGCGCCTGTTCACTGACTGTTACAAATGATTGTCTGGAAGGCATCTACAACGATATGGATTTCTTCCGCGACAAACTGGTTCTCCGTCCGTCGGAAATCTCAAACAGCCCGGAAATAGTACGCCGCCTCGGTATCATTTCTATCAATACAGCCATCGAAGTTGACCTGTACGGCAACGTAAACTCTACCCATATCGGCGGAACAAAAATGATGAACGGTATCGGTGGTTCGGGAGACTTTACCCGCAACGCTTACATCTCTATCTTCACTTGTCCGTCTGTGGCCAAAGAAGGGAAGATTAGCGCGATCGTACCGATGGTATCCCACCACGACCACACGGAGCACGATGTCAACATCGTTATCACCGAGCAAGGTGTTGCCGATCTTCGTGGCAAGAGCCCGAAAGAACGCGCACAAGCCATCATCGAAAACTGTGCACATCCTGACTACAAAGAGCTTCTTTGGGATTACCTCAAACTGGCCGGTAACCGGGCACAGACTCCACACGCTATTCAGGCTGCACTTGGTATGCACGCAGAGTTGGCTAAGAGTGGCGATATGAAGAATACTAATTGGGCTGAATACTCAAAGTAAATATAATATATATAGTATAGAATTTACAGTATTCGATTCAAAACAAGTATAATTGTATTCTCTGGTAAACAAAATCCTACGATTTTTGCTTATTAGAGAATACAATTGTCTTTTTATAGAAGAATCAATAAAGAGCCCTCCATGGAAAATAGTACCTGCCCCTTGACAACATAGAAATCGGATTCAACAACGGAATTCCACTTTGGTTGTACGGGCTAATGTATTCATATCAGCCTATTTCCCAATAATCACCTCACACACTTTATCCTGAAATGCTCTCGCTTTAGCCGCCGAAAGTACATTCTGGTTCATAATGGCAAATGCCACTTCATGTCCGTTCTTCATCTTCAGATAGCCTGCAAGCGCATTTATTGCCGTAAACGAGCCTGTTTTGGCATGAACATTCCGAAAAGCAGGAGTACCTTTCATCCGGAACTTCAAAGTTCCGTCCACCCCGCCAACAGGAAGTGATTTATACAACATCTGAAACACTTCTGTTTGCGAGTACGCATATTTTAGAAAGTCCACCAGCAGGGCAGGAGAGAGGTAATTATAATTGGACAGTCCGCAACCGTCGGCAATCTTATAATCTTTCGGGTCATGCCCCAGGCGGCGGATCAGCTTCATTATTTCGACAATACCATCTTCGGCAGCTACTTGCTTCTTTCCCGTAGCCTGCGCTCCCAGGCGACAGAGAAATGCTTCCGCATTGAGGTTATCACTCTCTTTCATCAGTTGGTTCAGCACTTTCTGCACAGAAGTGTTCCAGCAAGCCATACGCTCTACTCTCACACTGTCGCGAGGTAATTCGGCAAAGCCATACGCCTGGGGAGTCGTGATTCCTTTCCCACGAAGGCGTTCCAGGAAAGTGTGCATAAAAAAACGGGGAGAATCATAGATGTTGACATCATCTTTTCGAATCGAAGTGACATTACCCGAAATAAGGAGATTGTTTCCATTCGTCAGCCAGTCTCTTGTGAAAGAGAATTTCCCGGCAGAAGAGGTACGTGTTTTCGTCTGATTCGTCACTGTATAATAGGAAGACAGAGGCTGGCAGGAAACACTTGCCGTATCGCCCTGCACCGTGGATGGAACTACGGAAACCTGTACAGTCCCCTTGCAGAACATCAGCGGAGAGAGATAAGGCTGATAACCCGCAGGTGTATCGTCCCACGCCCATCCGCTGCCCCAATAAAGGGAGTCTTTCATTGAAACGTCACCATAGACCTGCCCGTTAATAACCGAAAAAGGGAAAGTGATTACCTCTTCTATCAATGAATCCATCGACTGGCTGTCAAATTCCGGATCGAATCCGCCTACCACATACAGGTTGCCTTGCAAGGTATCATGCTCTATCACGCCATCGTGCCATACTTCGGTGCGGAAAGGCTCGTTGGCTTCGGGGCGGGAAAGTGCGGTAATAGCCGTCAACAGCTTCATGGTAGAGGCAGGACGTGAAAGTTTCTCCGCACGATAGTTATAAAGTGATTTCTTAGCCGTCAGATCGTAGACGGATATGCCGACTTCGGATGCTTCGGGGAGCATCTTCTTGATAAGCGAATCTATCCGGGAGAAATTCTGTTGTCCCCAAAGTGGCAACAAACAAACTGAAAGGGCGACTAACAAAAGACTTTTTTTCATATAACACTGTTTATGACATCAACAAATGATCGTATCTTACCTCTATCTATTTCAAGTTTTTCTCTACCTGTCCAAGAAGCGAACCGGCGCCATAGCCGGACCATACATCCTGGATTTTTCCATCAGGGGCAATCAATACATAATGAGGGATTCCCCGTACCTGATAGTTTAGGGCAAGACCGGTACGTCCTTTACGAAGTTCGTTCCACTGGTTACCGCCCATTCCTTTCGTCTTGATATACTCTTTCCAACGTGCTTTCGGGTCCTCACTAATACTAATCACAGTCATTTTATCCTTGTACAGATCCATCACCTTCTCCATTTCAGGTATCGACTCCACGCAAGGACCACACCCGCTACTCCAGAAATCGAGTAAGATGAATTTTCCTTTGAACTCGGAAATATGACGGAGAGAATCATTCGCATCATATAGGTCTCCATCCACCATCATATCTCCAACTCCTACGGTAGCGGGAGGATAAACATAGGCTGTAATCTCCTGTCCGTCGCCTGTTTGTTTATCGGCTTCAGACATTCGGGCATAGAGTTTTTTCACCTCTTCTTTATAAGGCATGATGGTTTCATATTTCATCATGGAAGCAAACAACAATAATCTATCCATCCACACCGGGGAGACGGGAGCTTCTTCCATGTATTCCATTTCCTTTTTCCAGATTTCCTGCTGCAACGGCATGGACAGTTTCCGGATAGAATCTATCTTGGCCCACGCCTGACTTTCAAACTCCCGGTCGCCCGGATGGTCTATGAACATCATCCGTTGCCAGTCATATTCCGCTGCCATGTATTGCATCAATTCTTTCTGTTGGGCCATCGCGCAAGCCGTAAAGCGATTTTCTTCCTGCTGTTCCGGCACATCGCTTACTACTTCCCATGTTTTCACTAGTTTATCCTGCCCCTTGATTTCGATGTATTCCCCCGGTGCGATCCACACTTCCAGCCATGTACCCGGGAAGCCCCGGTTATCAGACATAATCAGCATTTTCCGTGTGGTAGAAACCGTGTCGCGGAAAGAGAACTGCCCATTCATAAGCGTATCTCTCAAGACACAGTTGAGAATATTTCCGTCTTCCTCGTACAGGCCGATCACAATGCTGTCAGGAAGATTGGCCAGTTCGCCCTGAATCAAATATTCATTGGCAGCAACTGACGCTTTACGATTGGATGTACAACGACACATCACCATACAAACTATTGCCAATAAGACCGGAGTGATTATATATTTTCTCATCATATATTCGATTTATAAGTAAGATACCCGCATCAATGACTGATGCCAGATATCGGAATCCATTTATAGAGCTTCCCGGAAGATTTCTCCTACCGTGGGATGTGGGAAAACAATCTTTTTCCATTGCGCTGCCGTCAATCCGAGCTCAATGGCAGTGCCCGCAAGAGTGATAATCTCCGAAGCCGGATTTCCCAACACATGAGCGCCAATCACCCGCTGCTGTTCATCCAGCAATACTTTGCAGACTCCGTTCACGCCTTCATTCTCCGCCACAAAACGGCCGGAGTAAGCCATCGGAAGTTTGATAACCTGATAATTGATTCCTTTCGTTGAGGCCGACTCCTCCGTTTCACCCACTCCGGCAATCTCCGGATTGGTATAGACTACGCCCGGAATAGCCCGATAACTCATGGCATCTTCCTTTCCCAAGATGGAATGTACGGCAACTTCCGCTTCACGAACAGCCGTATGGGCGAGCAAAGAGAATCCTGTCAGGTCACCACAAACATACACGTCCGGCACAGAAGTCTGCATCTTTTCATTAACTCTGATAGCACCACGCTCCGTCTGCTCCAAATTCAGGTTTTCGAGCCCGAAACCTTTCGTCACAGGACGGCGACCGACGCTCATCAACAGCTTTTCTGCAATGACACTGCCGTTTCCCTCTGCGTTCTCATAAGAAACAACAGCTCCTTCTTCCGTTTGCGACAAGCCGACCACTTTCGTACTAAGCAGGAATTTAATACCTCGTTTGGCATATTCCGCACGGAGCAAAGCGGAAAGCTCCTTATCCATTCCACCCAGGATTTCGTCCATCATCTCAACCACCGTCACCTGTACTCCCAAACTATTGAAGAACGACGCAAACTCCATACCGATTACCCCGCCACCAACAATAGCCAAAGAAGCCGGCAATTCTTTACTGTCCAAAGCATCCCTGTGCGTCCAGTAGTTCACCGCGTCCACTCCCGGAATAGGGGGAATGAAAGTTTCCGAGCCTGTACAAAGTATCAGGTTCTCCCCTTCGTAAATTTCCTCCCCGCAGCGAACCGTATTTTTATCAATGATCTGCGCTTCTCCCGATACGATTGTAACATTGTTGGCAGTCAGCTTCGCTTTCACTCCCAGCACCAGTTTACGCACTACCTTACTTTTACGAGCTATTATCTTAGGCAAATCGAAAGAGACTTCCGGGATATTGACTGCATACTTCGATGCATGTTTTGCACTGTCATAAGTCTTTGCCGAATACAACAATGTTTTCGTAGGAATACAGCCTTCGTTCAGACAGACGCCACCCAGACTATTCTTTTCGATAAGCAATACGCTCAAACCGCCTTTACCGGCAGCTTCGGCAGCCGTATATCCCGCAGGACCGCCACCGATGATAATCACTTGATATTTCATAGTATATAATCAGTTACTCTTTTATCTTCTTTTCAAACATTCTCTTTTCGAGTAGTTCTGCAAATTCCTGTTCCTTGACAGGCATCACCGAAACAAACTTTCCTTTTCCGTATTCTATCAGGATATAATCCGTCACCGAGAAACGGCCGAATTTCATGGAATGGTATTTCCTGACTGCAGTAATTTCGGAAAGCGGGATGATCTTCTTGCGAATAAAACGACCACGTGAGACTTCCAGATCACCATTTGTTGTCAATGTATAAGTAGTGTGTATAATTTGTTCGATCACTACAATCAGCATCAACATAAACAGTACTGCCACCAAGATATACTTACACCACAATGCGCCGACGGCATTCACAGTAAGCACCACCAACAGGAAATATTGGTACCAGGCGATGCGCGCATGAAATATTCGATTCATTTTGTCAGATTTTTGCCTGCAAGGTAGCAATTTTATGAATTAGTGACAACGAAAAGTACAACGAAGTAACTTATTTTGTAGCTTTGCGGTGAGAAATAACAAGATTATGGTAAGAAAATTCGATTTCCTCGTTATCGGTTCCGGAATTGCCGGTATGAGTTTTGCGCTGAAAGTGGCGCACAAAGGTAAAGTTGCTCTTATCTGTAAAAGTGGGCTGGAAGAAGCCAATACGTACTTCGCCCAGGGAGGTGTAGCCTCCGTCACCAACCTTCTGGTGGATAATTTCGACAAGCACATTGAAGACACAATGATTGCCGGCGACTGGATCAGTAACCGTGCCGCAGTAGAAAAGGTAGTGCGCGAAGCTCCCGCACAAATTGAAGAACTGATTAAGTGGGGAGTGGATTTTGACAAAAACGAGAAAGGCGAATTTGACTTGCACCGCGAAGGCGGACACTCGGAGTTCCGTATTCTTCACCATAAAGACAATACAGGAGCAGAAATTCAAGACAGCCTGATTAAAGCCGTACAACGCCATCCGAATATCACGGTCATCGAAAACCAGTTTGCCATTGAAATCCTGACACAGCATCACCTGGGAGTGACTGTAACCCGCCAGACACCGGACATCAAATGTTATGGTGCTTATATCCTCGATCCGAAAACGGGAAAAGTAGATACCTATCTTGCTAAAGTGACGCTAATGGCTACCGGTGGAGTAGGAGCCGTTTATAAAACAACCACTAACCCGCTAGTCGCTACCGGAGACGGTATCGCCATGGTGTATCGTGCCAAAGGTACGGTGAAGGATATGGAGTTTGTACAATTTCACCCTACCGCCCTGTATCATCCGGGAGACCGCCCTTCTTTCCTGATAACGGAAGCAATGCGTGGTTACGGAGGTGTACTGCGTACAATGGACGGCAAAGAGTTCATGCAGAAATATGATCCCCGTCTTTCACTCGCTCCGCGCGATATCGTAGCCCGTGCTATTGACAACGAAATGAAAAATCGGGGTGATGACCATGTTTATCTTGACGTCACCCACAAAGACCCGGAAGAGACAAAAAAACACTTCCCCAACATCTATGAAAAATGCCTCGGTTTAGGCATAGACATCACACGCGATTACATTCCCGTAGCACCTGCGGCTCACTATTTGTGCGGAGGTATCAAAGTCGATTTGGATGCCCGCTCGTCCATCAACCGGCTCTATGCCGTAGGCGAATGTGCCTGCACAGGACTTCACGGAGGAAACCGGCTGGCATCCAATTCATTGATCGAAGCTGTCGTTTATGCCGATGCCGCAGCCAAACATAGTCTTAAAGTAATCGATAACTTCTCCTATCAGGAGAACATTCCCGAATGGAACGACGAGGGGACACAATCGCCCGAAGAAATGGTACTTATCACTCAAAGCGTCAAAGAAGTCGGACAAATCATGAGTACCTATGTAGGTATCGTTCGCTCCGACCTGCGGCTTAAACGGGCATGGGATAGGCTCGATATTCTGTATGAAGAAACCGAAAGCCTCTTCAAACGCAGTAAAGCCTCCAAAGAGATATGCGAATTGAGGAACATGATCAACACCGGATATCTTGTCATGCGACAAGCTATGGACCGAAAAGAAAGCCGGGGACTTCACTACACGATAGATTATCCCCACACCGATAATACCCCGCAAATGAAATAAAGATTGTCTACACGACAATAGAAGAGCCGCACGACAAAATGCGGCTCTTTTTTTGAACCTTTTTCATCGCATACTGTTTTTACTGTACAAAAACAACATGCGATTATGAAATCTATTCAAGGAACAAAAACCGAACAAAACCTGCTGAAAGCCTTCGCCGGAGAATCACAAGCCCGCAACCGCTACACATTATTCGCCCAAAAAGCGAAAGAAGAAGGATATGAACAAATCATGGGCATATTCGCCGAAACAGCAGAACAGGAGTTGGCACATGCCACCCGATTCTTCAAATTCATGCAAGGCGGAATGGTCTCCATTACGGCCGAATATCCGGCCGGACGTATAGGCAATACGGCTGAAAATCTGCTCGAAGCCGCCGAAGGAGAAAAACTCGAATGGTCGGCTCTATATAACGATTTCGAATCGGTCGCCATAGACGAAGGGTTCAAAGACGTAGCGACTGCATTCAAAATGATTTCCGAAGTAGAAGCCTTCCACGAATGGCGTTATCGCAAACTTCTGGAACGTCTCGAAAACGGATCGATATTCAAGCGCGAAGCGCCTATCCGCTGGCAATGCCGTAACTGCGGATACATCTACGAAGGCAGCGTAGCTCCGGCACGATGCCCGGCTTGCCTCGAACCCCGTGCGTTTTTCGAACCGGCAAGAGACAACTATTAGACAAAACTATCTATCTTTTCATACGACCATACTCGTGGCGGACGCCTTTGTCTGCTACGGGTATTTCTATATTCGATAAACTATCTTTGTCACCATCACTACCCCAACTTCATCGCCGAACGAGAAAGTAATTTATGACCTATCCGGCAATAAAGGCATTTATGGGTTTGGCAATACTCGTTGTTCAATTGTATGACAGCTTGGCTTTCCATAGCATTCGTCACCCGTATTCCTATATCGGAAAAACGACGCACGATCGAATTCTTTTCGGGACGTAGCGATTCGAGTAACGAGAGAGCCCGGTCGGTCATATCTTCATTGCCGACAGACATACCGTAGGCATACAATAAGGGTGCTACCGCATTGATAAGCACAATATCGATAGCCGACTCACCCAAAACGACCGGGGATTCGGGCGACACATGTCCGAACAGATAATGCGTGGTCCAATACCCCGAAAGTTCCACCTTGAAAATTCGGCGCAATTCTTCTTCGTTACCCGCCTCGCAAATCCGGGAAAACAGATTAAAACCCCGATGAATATATTGAGCCAGCATCGCCAATCGTCTGTGAGGGAAATTGGCCGGACGCAGCCGGAAGAATTTCCAACTGTCCCGGTTAATCGGTGTCAGCCCGAATTTATTTTTCAAAAAAGCATATTCATTGACTAATCTCGCATAATAGTCGTCTCCGGGACACTCGCCCTCGGCCAACAGCCCCGCCTGCCCGAACAGGAAAGCCTCGACTTGCGACAGAGAATCGGCATGTTTTTGCATAAATCGCAACGGAAGACTACGTGCCAACCGCTCGAAAGCATCGCTGTTGATACCGAATCCCATACTGCGGGAGACGACAATATAACAGACCTCCTCCCAATTTCCTTTATACAATTCCAACCAATCGTGCAGCCGCTGCGACTTCGACTGTAACCGCTCGATAGCGAGAGAAGAAATCCAGTCGGACAAGACAATCGGCCCCAACTCCGCAATATGGGGGGCGCAAGATTGCGAGGAAGAATGAGAAACCAAAGTTTCATAATCGGAACGAAACGACGGAGAGCACGACAACACCAACGTGGGAATCTCCTCTCCGTTCATGCGATAAACCGGCGTATCGGCTACCTCGACCACATGCAGAACTACCGAATCGTAAGCCGGGTCGAGATGGTGATTGTGCCGCCGCCAGTCCGATGCACGTCGATGCATCTCCACATTACCTGCCCATACGCAACCGTCGATAGAAATTTTCGCATTGAAAAAGTCGGGACCCGAATCGGTATTTAATTGTCCGTTATCGATTATCCTCAATTTACGACCGTCCGTCGTGACCAACTTCGTATGGTCGAACAACCGATGTTGCCAGATATATTGCATGAGCTTTTCCATAAAAACGTTTTAAGACGAAAATTTTTTGACTTTCACTATCTTTGTAGAATATAGGATACGGTTCGGCATAGTCAAGTCGGAAATGTGATTTCCATTTGCCTTTGCGCTCACCTTTCACTATCTTTAAGTGTATAAATGAAAAACAAACAAGTTTGTTTTGTCCTGCTCCCACCTTTCGCTATCTTTGTCACTACGAAGATAAGATACGATTCGGCATAGCCAAGCCGGAAACAAGATTTCCGTTTGCCTCTGCTTTCATCTTTTATTATCTTTGCATTATCTGCAAATTAAACAAACCTTGTTGAATTAATCGGTACAAACCGAGATGTTTTGTAACAGAAGTTCGATATGAAAATAGCACTCATAGGATATGGAAAAATGGGACATGCCATCGAAGAAGCGGCTCTGTCCCGTGGGCATGAGATTGTTTGTCGCATCGACAAAGACAATCAGGAAGATTTCGATTCAGTTTCATTCAAAAGCGCCGATGTCGCTATCGAGTTCACGGCTCCGTCGGTCGCCGGAGTTAATATCTTCTTTGCCGTTAACAAATATCTGGCAGGTATCATGAACCATTTCCCCCAATATTCGGTAGAAATAGAAGAGATACACCACATTCATAAACTCGATCACCCCAGCGGGACCGCTATTACTTTGGCCGAAGATATTATCGGCCAACTCGATGCGAAACATTCGTGGAGCGAAAATATGCCGGTCACCGATGACAGTATTCATATCACCGCCCGACGCGAAGGGGAAATACCCGGTACACACACCATCGTCTACGACAGTGCAGTGGATACGATACGTATCACCCATGAGGCAAAAAACAGAAAAGGGTTTGCCCTCGGAGCCGTCGTCGCCGCCGAATTTACCGTCGGGAAAAAAGGATTTCTCACCATGCAAGATTTATTCTCATTCCTCAAATAACACATAACCGTTATGAATCAAACGACAACCAACGACAAATACAGTCTGGCAGAACGATTGAAACGTGTGAAAAAAACTCGCTGGATACGTTTCTCCATCGTAGCTTTGTTATATATAGGGTGGACTATTTGGCTAAACAATTACTATGTATTGTTCGGCCTGTTGCTACTTATCGACATCTATCTCACTCAATATATTCCGTGGGGGTGGTGGAAAACCAGTAAAAATCCGGTCGTTCGAACGGTGATGGAATGGGTCGATGCCATCGTCTATGCCTTAGTGTTGGTTTATTTCATCTTTATATTCGTCTTTCAGAACTATCAGATACCCTCTTCTTCTCTCGAAAAATCGCTATTGGTAGGCGATTTCCTATTGGTCAGCAAGATGAGTTACGGCCCTCGTGTCCCCAACACACCGTTACACTTCCCGCTCGCCCAGCATACCATACCCCTTCTCAACACGAAATCTTACATCGAATGGCCCCAATGGGACTACCACCGTCTCAAAGGATTCGGTCCGGTGAAACGCAACGACATCGTCGTCTTCAACTTTCCGGCAGGCGATACGGTAGCCGTGAAACAACCCAACCCGGATTATTACACCCTGTGCTTCCTCGAAGGCCGGGAAGCCGTAAACCGCAACAAAGCTCTGTACGGCGATATTATTTACCGTCCGGTCGATCGTCGGGAAAACTATGTGAAACGATGTGTGGGCTTACCGGGCGACACGTTCAGCATTGTCAATAACGACATCTACATCGACGGAGTGAAACAACCCCGTCCCAAAAACATGCAGTTAAACTATTTGGTTAGAACCAACGGACGCTATCTCGGTAACAATGACTTTGAAAAATGGGGTATCAGTGTCGAAGACCGTGTACCTATCGACGTATCGAGCCTCAACGCCCGTATGAACCTCGAAAGCTGGGGGCTTCTCCCCAACCCCGACGGAAGCATGAATCCCGTTTACGAACTG
>OLXJ01000400.1_pt1 | contig 23659 bp, 13 predicted proteins | sample 1644591 | NCBI WGS metagenome assembly OLXJ01 (sample SAMEA103958150, study PRJEB25191) | human gut metagenome | biome: human-associated habitat [ENVO:00009003]; feature: intestine environment [ENVO:2100002]; material: feces | place: Germany | collected 2013/2015 | reverse complement strand
ACCGGATTCCGGTTCCGACGATATGAGTTCGATTCTCATCGGGTGTACAATTCAGTAACCTCTTTGCAAAGAATTGCAAGGAGGTTTTTCTTGTTATATCTTCTCCGTATGAACTTTTTTTTCTTTTTTGAGTTATTCCCTTATGTAACTTTTTAAAATATGCCTTAATATTTAGTTTATTCTAAAAAACAAACACTAATAAAGGATATAGTTCCTTTTATTCCTTGTATATACTAAATATGCGTGCATATATTCGCTGTTGATTTTAAAATTATTTTCTTTTTGAGGTGTTTTAAAACTAACGCTTAATTAAACTTTTTTATTTAAACATTAATTTATCAACCAAATCTGAGATTCATGAAGAAAGCTCTCTTTTTTATCGTATGCCTCTGTTTTGCAATAAACATGATGGCGCAAACAAAAACGATAACGGGGGTAGTGGTAGATGCCACTGGTGAACCTGTTATCGGAGCGAGTGTCCTGGAGGTGGGGACAACAAATGGTACAATAACTGATGTAGACGGTAACTTCACTATCCAAGTACCTGTGGGGGCGAAACTGGATGTAAGTTATATAGGCTACAAAACACAACAAATTGTTGTGGGAGTGCCAAACATCTACAAGGTTGTTTTAAAAGAAGATGCAGAAATGCTGGATGAGGTCGTGGTGACTGGTTATGGAATGAGTCAGAAACGTTCGTTGATGACGAACTCTATTTCGAAGTTGGACGATAAAGTGTTGCAGAATGCGGCTATGAGTAATGCGGCTCAATCCTTGCAGGGGACTGTCAGTGGGCTGCGTGTGACAAATACTTCGGGTAAACCGGGTAGTTCGCCCAATATCGTATTGCGTGGTGGTGCTTCCATAAACAAGAATCTGGAAGGTCCGTTGGTCGTGGTGGATGGCCTTGTGCGTTCTATGGATGATATCAATCCTTCGGATATTGAATCCATACAGGTGTTGAAAGATGCGGCTTCCACAGCTATTTATGGTGCCCGTGCCAATAATGGTGTGATTCTGGTGACAACCAAGAAAGGGGTGGAAGGCAGAACACAGATTACTTACAAGTTCAAAGGCGGTGTGAACTTTGCGCGTGAAGGATATAAATATCTGGATGCCGGTGACTATTTGTATTATCAACGTTTGGGATGGCAGCGTACCAATGGCGGTACAAGTATGGAGAACCAGAAAGGTTTTGGAGTTAACTCCGGAGTGGATCTGGCTTTCATGACAGAGGCCAACAAGCATTTATTGAATGAAGGATGGCAATTTATGGCGGACCCTACAGATCCTGATAAAACTTTGATTTTTAGAAATCATGCCGGTGAACTGCATGACCTGACTTTCCGTAATGCCGCGTTTACCCAAGATCATTATTTGAATCTGTCGGGAGGTAATGACAAAGGAACATTTTCTTCATCTTTGGGATACTATTCAGAAGATGGTCAGATTATTTCCACCAATTATCAGCGTGTGAATGGAACTATCAACGGCTCGTATAAATTGTTACCTATTTTGACAGTGAATGCCGGTGGTAGTTTTTCATGGTCCAAGATGCCCGATTTATGGACTTACGATCTGAAAAGCCCTTGGAATGGAGAAACGGGAGAGTATGAGTTGTTCTATCGTACTATGAGTATGTTTCCCACTTGGAACCCGTGGAATGAGGATGGAAGTCCTGCTGCCGGATGGAGTAATCAGGATGGTAATCCTTATTATTGGAAAGATAAGCTGACTCGTTCTACGACGAACCGTAAGACTTCGTTTAATATTGGTTTTGCTTTAGAAATTATTCCGCAGCAATTGTTTCTGAACGGAAACAGCTCTATGTATTATACCGATTATCAGTTTGAATTGTTCGAAAAGAAGTATCAGCAGATAGGTCAGGCTCCTAACACCAATCGTAATGCTTCGCAAACAAATACAAAAGTATTTCAACAACAACATGCATTGACTTTGGAATATAAAAAAGGTTTTAGCGGACATAATATCAATGCTATGCTAGGTGGCGAGTATTTTGATTATCAATATCAGAACTTGGAGGCGCGTGTCTCCGGTGCTCCTACAGATGATATACCTACTTTGAATGCGGGTACTAATCGTACTTATACTACTTCCATCAAGACCGGTTATCGTATTCTTTCCGGTTTTGCCCGTGTTAATTATGATTATAATTATCGTTATATGGTGTCGGTGGTAGCCCGTTATGACGGTATCTCTAAACTATCTGACAATCGTTGGGGATTCTTTCCGGGTATATCCGCCGGTTGGAATGTGCATGAGGAAGCTTTCTTTAAAGATTCAAAGTTTGCGGAAGTAGTATCCTTGATTAAACCGCGTATCAGCTATGGGTTGAACGGGAATGTAAATGGTATTGGTAACTTTGATGTATATGGTAAATACGGTTCGGTGGGTGCTTATAATGGTAATCTGGGTTATTTGAATACCGGAGTGGTTAATAGTAAATTGCGTTGGGAAAAGAGTCATACGTTTGAACTGGGTCTTGATCTGGGCTTTTTCAATAATCGGGTTCACATGATTATGGACTATTATAACCGTACGACTTCCGATTTGCTGACTGATGTGAATTTGCCGGAATATACGGGATTCCCTTCGTTCAAGACGAATCTGGGTACTATCAGTAACCGTGGCTTTGAATTGGAAGCCAAGGTGAATCTGCTGACAAAGAAGGACTGGTCATGGGATGTCACCGCTAATACTTCGTTTGTGAAGAATATGGTGAAGAAGCTGCCTTTTAATGGGAATGCGAACAACCGTCAGGGGGGGTGAGCAGATATGGGATCCAAAATCCAACTCATTGGTTTGGGTAGGCGGTATTCAGGAAGGAAAAAGCTTGGGTGATATCATTGCTTATAAACAAGTACGTATCTTGCGTGACTGGGATGATGTGAGAAACCATGCCGGTGATTTTGTGGATGAAGTTGCCAACCTGTATGGGCCGAATAAAGCTGCCGAATATGCAGGAAAGCCGGGATGGAAGCCTATTGAGCCTGGAGATGTATTGTGGGATGACAAAAATGGTGATAACATAATAAACTCATACGACCGTCAGGTGGTGGGTAATATCTATCCGAAATGGACCGGTGGTTTTTCTACCACGCTGAACTATAAAAACTGGTCTTTGTATGGTCGTTTTGACTATGCGGTAGGTCATACCATTTACAATGATTTGAAAGCAAGAATCTTGGGGCAGTATAACGGGTCGTTCAATTTGATTACGGATGTCGGAAATTCGTGGTCTGAAAACAATACGGAAACTAGTATTCCTAAATTTTATTGGGCTGACCAGAATGCGAAAAAGAACATTACCCGTTCCAATAATGGTACAACGAATCTGAACAATAATAACTCTACTTTCTATGAAAAGGGGGATTATTTGTGTCTGCGTGAGGTAACCTTGAGTTATAAATTCCCGAAGAATCTTATAAATAAGGTGTTCTTGACCGATGCGTCCGTGTATGTTACGGGACAGAATTTATTCTATATTACCGGATATGACGGAACCTCTCCGGAACCGGTTATGGATATTCAGGCAAATGGTCGTGGTGGTATAGACAATGGACGTTATCCTACACCAAGAACCGTTTTGTTTGGTTTACAATTGTCATTTTAATATGTAAAAAAGAGAAAGTATGAACATAAAAAAGGTAATATTGGCTTTTGCCGCATCGGCTATGTTGGCCGGTGGATGTACTTCGTTGGATATGGACCCGGTGAGCGATATCACTGACTTGAATTACTGGAAAACTCCGGAACAGTTTGATTCATTTGTTTTTGGACTGCATAGTCGCTTCAGAAGCCATTCGTGGAATATGTTTTTGTTGGGTGAGGCAAGAAGTGATGTCTTTGGGGGAACTCCTTTTGGTGGAGAAGCCACCCAGGGGATGGAACGTTTTCCTTATAATACATTGAATGCGGAGAATCCCGGAATCAGCGGATTTGGTGATTTGTATCAGAATATCAATCAGATGAATTTGTTTATCAGCAGGACCCTCCATGCGGATGTTCTGACTGAAAGTGCTAAGAACTATTATTTAGGACAGGTGTATGGATTGCGTGCCTACTATATGTATCAGTTATACCGTTCATGGGGAGATGCCGTGTTTACGGAAGAGCCCAGCTTGGGTTTTGAAGTGGGTAAATTGGCAAAAGCGGCGACTCCGGCTGCCGAAATCTTTGAGCAGGTAAAAAAAGATATAGAATCTTCTTTAAGTTATTTTGGGCCTGATTATACCATAAAGGAAAAAAAATCGCTGTGGTCAAAGGCTGCCACATTGATGCTGAAAGCGGATGTATATTTGTGGAGTGCCCATCGTGACGGGGGAGAAGGAGATGCCCGGACAGCAAAGAATGCGTTGGTTGACATACAGAATAATATCAGTCGTAGCAATCTGGACTTGATGGATACTTACCAGGGAGTGTTTGCTTATGATAATAAAGGTAATAAAGAGATTATCTTTACCATTCATAATGAGTTGTTTGAATACAACCTGTGGAATGGAAATAATGATTTGTTTCCGCAGGCGGATTATTTAGGGAAATTCTATAATGCGGATGGTACTTTGATAAATACGTCTGTCGAGAATAATTTCGGTATCATGCGCCTGATGGTGAAATTGGAAAACTTCAAGAAATTTCTGCCGGGAGACACTCGTCGTGACGTTACATTGAAAGATGTATATAATAAGGTGGAAAATGGCGAGTTGGAATTGGTGGGGCTGTATCCGCATAAGTATTGGGGAGTTATGAATGGAAGTACACGGGTGAGATGTGATGATTATCCTATTTATAGATATTCGGATTTGCTATTGATGCTGGCTGAGGCGAAAGTGCTTTTGGGTGAGGATCCGGCTACAGAGATAAACCGGGTGCGTCAGCGTGCGTTTGGTGATGCGTATGATGCTTCAACAGTGGGATTCCCCAATCAGGAAATTGATAAGTATCCGGCGGATGCTGTTCTGCAGGAACGTTTGTTTGAATTTATGCTGGAAGGAAAACGATGGTATGACTTGCGGCGTTTTGGCGATTCGTACGTACTTGACTATACTCCGGCGGAGTCTGCCCGTCTGCTTTGGCCTATCAACCAAGGAGCTCTTACTAATAATCCATTGTTGAAACAGACGGTTGGTTATTAAATTTTTGTCTGATAAGTATCCTTAATTGCATAAAAAGACGGTATTCTTTATGAAATTAATAAAGAAACCGTCTTTTTATTTTCTAATTTCAATAAAAACTTTTATTTTTACACCCGTAAAATTATAAATATTATGAGAAACCCTAGCTTATTACTGCTAATTGTTGTTTTTATATTAGCACCCTTCAAGTTAAGTGCGGCGGCAGATACGGTTGCTGTCCGCGAAACCCGGATTCCTGTGTTGATTGAAAGGCAGGATAATGAGTTGTTTCATTTACGTATAGAGGCTGCTCAAAGTCAGATGCTGAATGAAGTGAAGTTGGACTTCGGCAAAGACGTGAATTTAAATGAAATTGAATCTGTGAAACTTTATTATGGTGGAACTGAAAGCGTGGAGAGGAGAGGAAAGACTTATTTTGCTCCGGTAGATTATATATCTAATAATACTCCGGGAAAAACATTGGCTGCCAATACTTCTTATTCCGTTTTGAAGTCGGAAGTAAAGGCCCCGAAGTATAATCCGCAAATCCAAATTTCCGCAGAATCCGAAACGAAGCGTTCGATTTTCAGGAAAAGGGACAAAACGAAGCGTTCAAAAAAGGAAAGCGCGCAACACTCAAAAAGCCGAAACAAAAGTTTTGTAATGACCTCTGTTTCGGCTTTATAATTTCATAAAAAATGGCTTTATAACGGCATTAAAATAAGGCTCAAAAGTTTGGCCTTCTGCTTGAAAAATTGTATCTTTGTTCAGTGCTAAGCAGCTGTTTTATGAACTAATTTTTCCTGTTTCTTATACAGCATCATGTCTGTATATTCGGCAGAATAATTCATGTGGGCATTGAATTCCTTTTTTGTACAACCCTCAAAAGGATTGCCAATGGTTCTGTTTGCTCCAATCCATTCACACAGTTCAAGTATGGAGGATTTATTGGATGTGAAATAAACGAAGGAATGCTTTTCGAGTATCTTTAAAACATCCAAATAATCAGACAAGCGCCAATACATATTGTACGTACCAACATCAGTGGAAAGATAAGGCGGATCAATTAAAAAGACGACTCCGGGAACATCCTTATATTGGTTGAATACTGCTTTGTAGTCGCATGATACAATTTCAAGCCCTTTTAAGTAGTCAGAAGACTCCGGATAACCGGTCTTGCGAATGTTGTTATAAAGGACTTCCTTGCGCATTTCGGCTACAGACAATTTATACTTCATGGAGAACATAAGTGAGGATGATAAGGTTATAAAATCCACGTACCCAACATTTAGTTCTTCTTCCTCGATACGTTTAAAAATGCGTTCTCTAAGTTCCCCTTTAATTGGTTTATGTTTGGGTATCGAATTACCCACCAGCTCCCTAATATCGGCAAGCAGTTTATTTGTCTGTGGGATATTTTTCAGTCTGAACCGGTAGTTGTCGAAGTCATTGTAGACAACAGTAGCATCGGGCTTGCTTCTTTTGGCTATATGCGAAAGAAGTCCGGAACCGCCAAACAAGTCCACAAACACGGTATCTTCAGGGAACTGTTCCAAAACTTTAATAAACTCTTTAGCAAACATTCTTTTTTGGCCTACAAATGGCAGTGGTGCAGATAAATTCATATTCTTCATACGTTCAAGTCAAATTTAATGTTTTCAACTCCGGATAACAGTTCCAGAGTCCGGTCAATGTTATTTTCATATATATGCACATTTCCAAGGTCAAGGGTTATGGACTTCAGGGGAAGCTCCACCTGCCTTGCCATCAGATAAAGATGATAAATATCAGCCGGAAGCCCAAGGTTCGCATCAGAACTACGCTGATATGCAGATAGCACCAGTTCTCCCTCATCAATTTGGAACTGCACAAGGCTCAGGCAGGGTGCCTGGTTGCTTTCCACCCCGGTTTCTCCAAGAAACAGGACATAATTCTTGCTGTTGCGCTTTTCCCGGTTAATCCTGGTTATGAGGGGTGGAAGCTTTTCAAAGTAAGTTGGATAGCTGTTTACAAGGGTATGGCCGCAATAATCCCACCAGGTAATCCCTGCCTCTTTGTATTTTTCCACATCCCGGACTCCTTGCATAAACAGTTTCAATTCCTCTTTCAGCTTTTTCCTGGCTATCCCGTGGCTTTCAAATATGTCAAGTAAATCAGCGGGGGTCAGCATGAGCCTTTCGTTTAATAGATACTTGATACGGCCTTTCCTATTGGTCTGGATTTTGCCCGTTTGGAGTATCTTGTTTAATGTCTGGTAATACTTATTCATGAGCTTTATTTTTGGTTGTACAAAGGTAGCTCTACCGGACAACACAAGGCATCCCCGGCACATCAATCACACTGCACCGAGCGTGCAGTGCTTTCCAAACCGTTTGATAACATCATACACCTTACGTTCGCTTACCGAATATTTATTTGCCAAAAACGCCACTGCATAAGTGGTCTTTTCACCTTGTTTTTTCATGACCTCATACTCCGTATATAAGTCTATGAATCGAAGGTCATCCTGCTTGCCGCCCAAATTTATAAGCATTTCAAGCGGTTCTCTGTTAAATTTAAGTGCTTCAAACAATGTCATATCCAATCATTTTTGTACTTTTGCAATGCCAATCATTTATTTAATGCGTAAAAACGCCACGAGAGTGCGGCAGAGGGCATTGCCCCCGGTCGCGCACTCTCGTGGCGTTTTGTGTTAATAAATGATTGGCGTCTATATTAACAGGCCGGGGGCTTTTTTTATCCCTCCCCCGAAGGGATTGTCAATCACTCAATCCGATATAATTCCAAATTGAACTTATCCTTTTTTTCCCAGCCTTCAGCCAGAACCTTCTGGATATACCTTACCGCTTTCGTATAGAAGTCTTTCAACTCATCTAACCGACTAAAAGTATGGTATTCGGGCTGTTCATCCGAACCAAACTTGAATGTGACCGGTAGGGTTTCTCCGCCCGTCTGAACAGCCAGATCGTATGCTGCCTTATAGTTGTACTGGTTCTCCGTGGAAAGCCATACAGGGGCACCATTATAGGCGAATCCGGATAGGATAGCTGCATCAGTCTGGCTGTTATACCAGGACATAACCAATGTGCGGATTTCCTCATCAGTAGGCTTATGCCCGAACTCCTCTTCCATGTAGGAGGCAGAGCCGTTCTCTTTTTCCTGCACATCCCATCGGATGCGCCATTTGTCTTTAACCGGGTTCGTGCATTCCATCAGCGAAACCCCGGAACTTCCTTCAACTCTTCTCATGTAAACACGTATTTGGTTCTACCTTTGCCGAATGTCTCTGTCTTGATGGTCGTTTCAAACGGGAAACCATCCGGCATTTCCTTTACTTGTGCGAGAATATTCTTCATTTCCTCGCTGTTGGTGAAGAACTTCTTTGCCTCGCCGTTCACTTCGATGGCCACAATACAGCGGTCTTCTCCCTGCTCGGTTTTGATACCGGTCTCAAAGTCCTTCACTACAATGGGTAAGTTTACCAGTTCCCGGATGCTTACCACCACTCCGGGGAATCGCTTTTTACCGTCTTCCGGCTTGTAAGCGACATTCAAGTCTTTAAAACTTCTCATTTCTTTGCCTGTTAATTTTTTAAACAACTTATTACAGTCGGCGTGCTTCGTCATGCCGTAGAAACTGGCAATCAGTTCCCGCCGTCTTTTTCTCGATTTTACCTCGTGCATCTTCCGGGCAAACCTCTGTTTGATGCGTTTCCGCAATCTTACATAGTCGGGACGGATAACATAGCCAAGGAAATCAATGCCTTCTTCTACAGGGAACACCCGTTCATTCGGCTTTATTTCCAAGTCTATTTTTCCCATTTGCCCGTGAACAGCATCACGAATCTTCCACAATTCCGCTTTCGTTTTACCGAGTACCAGTCCGTCATCGCAATAGCGATAGTAATAACGAACCCCGTACTTATCCTTCAGATAGTGGTCTAAAAATACAGACAGAAGCAGATTTCCTGCCCCTTGTGAACTGCGCAGTCCGAAACTGATACCTTCCGGCAGCAGCTTAACAAACCGCTCCAACAAGACCAACAGCCTTTTGTCCTTGAACACCCTCCGGAAGCACCATATAACAAAGTCCTGCCGCGCATTGTCGTAAAACCTCCGGATGTCAAATTTGTATGCGTAAAGCGTGCCTTCCGGATCTTTTTGCAAATCGGTACGTATGCAGTTCATCAGGTCATGAGTACCGCGCCTTTTGATGCTTGCACCGGTTGTCCGGATATAACGTTTTTGCAGGTGGCGGTCCACCACATTCATGATGGCAAACACAGCGATGCGGTCTTTCATGGACAGGATCTGCAAAATACGTTTTTTACCGTATTCTTCAATTTCCCTCTCATGGTAGCCGCCCAGCCGGAATGAGCCGTCCGCAATGGAAGCCGTCAGTTCGGCGATAATCTTCTCCCTATGGGCAAGCAGGAATCGTCCCTGCCTTGACCTCTTACGATCGGTTCCGCGAAGTACCGAATCGAATGCCTCCGACATATTGGAGTATTCGATGATTTCCTCGATAATATATCCTTCCCTGCGCATAAGCTATTGGTTAATAAACATGGAAGATGAGAGCCTTCCTTTCCCCGGGTCTGACTTCTTCGAACTGATAACAGCCTACCAAACTCCACCCGACGCGTGATTTTTCAGCTTTCCACCTTTTCTGGTGCTGTTGCTGTGGCTTGCTCCCCTCGGCACCGCTTCGGGGACACGTCCCCGCTGCTGTACGCCGATTTGTTAGATTTCCAGACGCGAGCCGATATTCGCATTCGTATTCGAAGCATCGTTATTCGCATTCGCATTCGACACACCGCCATTCGCATTCGCATTGTTGCAGCCGCGATAGACCACACGGACTATTGGGGAACTCTACCGCTTGCAAAGTTACTGATTTAACAGGCAAAACAGATAAACAAATTACACTATCATCCAAAATAAAACGGATATACTGCCACCCGCGATGGTGAGCCCCCAATCAATCCAGTCCCAAGGACTTCCCCGAAGAGTATCTTTCAGTTCCAGACAGGAAGCTGCAATGGCCGCAGCATAAAAGGCCGTCCAAGGAGTAAATCCCAATAGACCTACCATCAAACCACCGATAAGATGTTTGTAACGGTTACTCATTTTTAAAAATGCGATAATCTTTTTCATATATCTCAAAATTCTATTTTTTCGACCGGCTTCGCCGGTATTTGAATACCTTTTAAATGGAATTCGGAAACCATCCGAATCCCGTTCTTTCGTTTTAGTCGCTTCGCTCCACGCTTTGGCGCTTTGCGCTTACGCCACCTCGCGTATCGCCTTATACGCTGCCACGCTTTGCGCCCGGACGATTTTGCCGCGGAAGGCCAGACGCGAGCCGATATTCGCATACGTATTCGAAGCATCGTTATTCGCATTCGCATTCGACACACCGCCATACGCATTCGCATAGTAGCAGCCGCGATAGACCACACGGAAGGCAGAGCCGCTTATCCAATATTTATCGGTATAGAACGTAGAAGATGATCCGTTCAGATTACCCACCGGAACCATGTCCATATACTTGCCATGTGCCACACCTGTTATCCATTGGTCACTGGTCGTTTTACCCTTCACCCAACGCACCGTGCCGTCCGGCATCCAGATGCGCCATTTACCCTGGTTGCCGCTGTCATTCGGCAGGTCCACGCCGTCCATCATGTCATACTTGTTGCCGTAGATGTCCTCATAGCCCAGGCAGCAGATATTGTTCACCTGCACCACGGCCACCTGTCCGTATTCGTCCCGGCTCTTATACCAGGCATACTGATGCACCAGGCCGTCAACCAGCGAATTCGTGATTTTGTTGTTGATGGCATACGCTTCATCGTATCCGATGGTATCTGTCATCCCGTGTTCTGCCGTCCCGCCTGTTATTCTATTGTAATTATGCTGTCCGGCACCGCACTGTTCCTGCATGTCCCTGCGCCCGTACCGTGCATAGCTCAGATTCGCAATGCGGCTGTGCATCAGCGCATCTATCTGCTGCATACCCCGCTGCTGGCTGTAGTAGTGGAAGTCCGTCCAGGTCATGCTTCCGGATGTATAGGTACCGGTTATGCAGGCACGCAGCTTGCTGCCCACCACCGAACTGCCCACAACAGCACAAAGATGCTCCTCGTTGGCCACCCAATCCGGTTCCATGTCTTCTATTCTGTCGCTGTTGCTCAGCACTACGCAGTCAAACTCTGCCGTGTTCAGGATGGAGAAATGCAGGGCCGTTGCACGTTCCGGAACATCCGCTATCAGATACATGCCGGCTTCAAATTTCAAGCCGATGGTCGGCACCACGATGCTCTTCAGAATGTTTCCTGCATCATCCACAAACACACTGCCGATAAGCCCTGTTCCTGGAACGCTCGGAAAGCGCACGCGCCTGTAGCCGGATACATCCACCTTACATACCGAATAGGCCTTGTCAGTCGTATAGGATTCCATCAGCGTAGGCTTTCCGCTCATAATCTTGCGTTCACCCAGCCAGCCGCCCTGCGTTTCCTTGATGGCATCCAGCGTCAGTATAGTTGCCTCCGGGACAGGGGGCATTTCATCCTCCGGGTAGCTACTGTAGCAGGCATACTTCTTGTTGTTCAGATAGTCATTGATACCCTTGCTCCAGTAAAACGGCTCATACATCATCCAGTCTCCCTCGCTGCCGTCCAGCTTCGCCACCGTACAGTCGTTCATATCCTCCGCATCGGCATAGAAGTTCGAACTTTCGTCATGCAGGGGGAAATAGGTCATCTCCCCGTCCGGGTTGTTCACTTCCACCTGCTGTCCGGCTATCTCCACCTTCCGGCTCGTAGGCATCCTGGTCACCTTGGCCAGTACGCGGTGGCGCTTGGACAGGATGGCATTCACATGCCCGCTCATTTTGTACGCATTCCCGAACTTGTATCCGGTCTTGTTGTCCAGGTTCGAAATATTGGCATCGTCGGCCACACTGTCATCAAACTCGATCATCGTATAGGGCGGCTGCTTGATGGTCAGTTCCGGATAACGGGCGGCATACTTCTCCAGTTCCTCATCGGCCAGATACTTCGTCAGGGTCAGCTTGCCCCTCAGTCCCGAATGCCGGTCATCCACGGCACCCGTCTGCGTATACGTTCCGTAGTCGTAATACTTCTTCAGCAGGGTTCCGTCGTCTTCCCGGTCTATCTCCAGCACGAAGCGCTCCAGCTTGCCGCTGCCGTTCAGTCTGGCCTGGTGCAGGCGTTCCAGCATAGCGAACCCGTCGATGCCGGGGCAGTTGGTGTAGCGGTAGCCCCGCACATTATTGATGCCTTCCAGTATCAGGCCACTGTCGGACAGCTTGGTCAGATATTCCAGGAACAGTTCCTCAATCGTGTCCGGCAGGCATAACTGCACAACGGGCGCACCGGTGGCCAGTTTCACACGGGTCAGCCCCGTACCCCTCACGTCCAGTTTCTTCAGGCGGCCCTGCCAGCTCAAGTCCAAAGTAGCCACATTGCCGTTGTCCCCGTTCCGGGCCAGCCGGTTGTTCCGCATGTTCACTTCTTCCAGAAGCAGCATGCCGTTCGTCGAAGCCATGAACGAGCCGTTCCGGTAACCGCTGGCTTTCTCCACGCTCATGTCGAGTTTTACCAGTGAGGTCAGCAGACCGAAGTTGAAGCCGATTGCGAACGCATCCTCGTGCCATACCAGCTCCTTGATTTTGGCTGCACCGATAATCTTCAGCGGGTCGTTCTCACCGAAGGCACGGGTCAGCTGCAGGGAATGGAGCACGTCCGCATCCACCACGCCGCTGTCGGCCTGCACGCCGTTACTGGTGGAGAGCTGCACACGGTACGGGATGGTCAGCCGGTACTGCATCGGTTTCAGTTTATAAGCCTTGTCCAGCGATGCCGTACTCTGGTAGAACTGGGCACCCAGCGTGGATACATAGCCGTACTCCACCTGCTTCAGGTCATACCGGCGTTGGATGAAGTAGTTCCGGTGTGCTTTCAACGAACCCTTCAGACCGTAGATTTGCGGATAGGTCTGTTTGGCTCCGTCCGCACCCACCGGCATTTCGTTCAGGAACGGGTAGATGTATTTGAAGATGCCGGACTTGTTATAGAGGCGTGAGCACCACTTCTTCATCTGTTCGGTATCGAAATGGTCTATGGCTTTCTGGATACTGAAGGCACTCATGAAGCTTGCGCCTCCGTTCCATCCGCTCACCATAATCTCCACAATCATGTCCCAGCAATTGGCCACGATGAGGTTCCACAGCCACGAGTTATGACCCTGCATCACATAAGCCCCGTCGCGCTTCGTCTGGCGGTTGTCGTCATACTTCCCGGTCAGGAACGACTTGTTGTCAGAACCCAACTGGCAGTCGCCGTCATAATAGTCAATCAACCATTTCACACCGTCCCATGTGCGGATAAGCATGTTCTTCGCAAGCTGGTCCACGCCGAGGTTGAACTGCACGTACAGATAGTAGGCAATCAGGTGGGGAAGGTCGAAATACTTCCCGGCCTCTTTCCTGAACGTATCGCTCTGCCACTTGGCGGTAGGGAACTTGTCGCCGTCGTCCTCATAGTCCACCCCCTCGAACGAATGGGATTCCGTACTGTAAACCATGTTCTTGCCCGCAGCCGTTTCCTTCACACACCGGTAGACAAAACTCATCATGCGGTCGGTAGCCTTGTACATCTTGTCATATACGTCACCCTTGCCTAAATGCTCATCCAGATTCGGTTCTTCCTCTGCATCCCCTCCGCCGTCTGTCCAGAAGGTGTCTTTCGGGTGGTTGAACTCCAGTCCTCCGTCAAAGTTGTAATCCATGAAATCCTTATGCTCCGGTTCGGTACTCGGCAACCAGTGGAACAGGCACAGCGGATTGGAGTTGTTCAGCGTCTCGAAGCAGACGGGCAGGTACTGCTTGTGTCCTTCCTCGTCGGCTTCCAGATAGTTCAGCGTGTCGCCCTCGCCCCATTTCTCGCCGCCGATGGTTTCATCCTGGCCGAAGATGGGGTAGCTGTCGCTCTTCTCGTTGTTCATGTTGTACTGGCCGTAATAGGTCAGGTCTTCATCAACACTCTTCGCTACGAACAGGTCGCACGGCAGGCCGTCGATGGCCGAACGGTAATCATCCTCCAGCCCATGGTCTTTGGCGTAACGCTGGGCAGGAGTAAGCAGCCCCATCTCTTTCAGTCCGTCATTGATAAGCTTCGCACCACCGGTATTGGTGGTCATGGACGAGTCCGAGAAGTCGCATTTGGAACATGCCAGCTTCGCGCCTACGGAGTTCCTGCGCAACTTGAAGAGATTTTTCTTGCCGGTAGTTACCACCGGATTCTTCTGCCTGCCGTTTCCGTCAATCTCCCCGTAGCTTAATGTAACCGTCCAGCCGCTTGCCGTCTTCTGGAAGTAGAAACGGAAGTTCTTTCTGGCATAGTTCACGGAAGAAGTACCCTGAATACGGACATATACGTTGGTAAGGATAAAGTCAAGCGTCCTGTCCTCTCCGTTATAGAAACGGACCTCCCTTACCAGCTTGTTGGCCTTCTTGTCGTTCAGCTGGGCCAGTGCATCCACCACGTTCAGCGTGTCGCTCTCGCTCGGAACCTCACTGCCCACGCTGCCCGTGCCTATCAGTACCAGGATCGAGTTCCGCCGCTTCTTCATCAGCCCCATCAGCTTCTCCATGCTCACCGTGTCTCCTTCGTTCAGCACGCGGTTGTCCTCATCCAGCGAGCGCACGCCCGGTTCCCCGTCGGCATCCTCCAGGTGGTTGCGGTCCACGATGTAGTTGTTCAGCACCTCGTCCGAGGTCAGCGCCTTGTTATAGATGCGCACGCTCTTCACGTTCAGGTCGGCACCTGCAGACTTAAATTCCAGCTGGCTCTGGATGTCAAAATTCACCTTGTCGAGCCACTTGGAAGCAGCCGACTCTTCACCGTTCACATAGAAACCGATCAGCGTGCGCTGTTCGTTGGTCTGCACGTTCGGATAGAACACGTAGGTAATGCGGATATTCGTGCCCGGCTCGAACTTGGTACCCACCGAGTCCTCATAGCGCAGCACCTGTCCGGCATCCATCGCCTCGGTCACCACACCGGTCAGGAACTTGGCCTCTTCCGGAGTCACAATCAGCCCGTACCGGTTGCCGTTGTCCAGCTGCCCCAGGCAGGTGATCAGCTCCGCATTCGTGTCCGTCACGTTGGCCGTGCTGTATTCTATCTCAAGTGTCATGCCCACATCACGAATAGCAAAGCCTTCGGGTTTGTCCGCCTCGTTGAAGGGGCGGTACCCACCGTCAGCGGTCAGGGTCATACCTGCACCACCGGCCAGCAGCAGGCGGTCCTTGTGCCAGCCGCTACCGGCACCGTATTCGTTCACGCTCCACAGCACGTCCCGGAACTCCATGCGCTTGTCACCGCTCACCCAGCTTGCCGGGTTGTTTTCCGTGTTGCTTCGCCCGAAGGCGTCAAACGTACACACGGCATCCGGTGCCAGCGTGGCTTCAATGTCTGGGTGCGATGTGGTGTTCACCTTCACCTCAAGCACGGCATCACCGCACGACACACGATAGTCCAGCGGTTCCACGTTCACGTTCGTCCGTCCGTAGCTGCCGGTCTCACCGCGTTGCAGCAGGTCTTCCTTCACCACGCTGCCCCGGTCGGTCACTTTCACACGGGCCGTGTACGCATCGCGGTCATAGCCGGCATACGTGAAGTTCCATGCCGTGAACTGCTCTGCCTCCAGCACCGGGTGTTTCCAGTCACGCTGGAACCCCGCTGCCCGGTGGCTGAACATCATGCCGGCATACGCTGTCACACCTCCGCCTGCCTTCAGCAGCGTAATGTAATGCACCCGGCTCACCACACCGGAGTTCTCATGCTGCGCGTAGGCTTCCACCACGTTCGTACCCTCCTGCATCTGTGTCAGGGGGATGGTCACGTTCTTCTGCTGCACACCGCTGCCGACCGAAAGACCGAGGGTAAAGGCCTGTCCGCCGTTCACGCGGTAGTAGATGTTCTTCTCCCCGCTCGTGCCCTTGGCAGTAAAGGGGATGTTCACGTCATTTTTGTATCCCCCGTCGGCCAGCCCGTTGCCCGCCGAGTAGGTGGTCTCCAGCTCCATGGCCACCATGGTCACCTTGGCCGTGGCCGTCTTCATCAGCGTGCCTCCCTGGTAGGTTGCCTGCGCTTCCACCTGCACGGTATAGGCGGTGGCATCCTGAAGATAGGGCGAAGCGTCAAAGGTATAGCTCTGTCCGGCTGTAACACCCACAAACTCCGCATCCCGGAACTCACTGATGACGGTCGAACCGCGTTTCACGATTACGCGGGCTTTCAGGTCGCTGTAGCCGTCCACCGTACCGCCACCGGCAGTACCCACACCCACGGAGTATTTCACCACAAAGCCGCTGCCCAGTGCCAGATACTGCGAGGCGGGAAGTCCCGCACCACCGCTGTCCGTCAGGTCGATGTTCACCACCACCTTGTCGTCATCCGTGTACTTGGAAAAGCGCACTTCCTTCGAGCTCTCGCCGCCCTGGTTGTCCTTCTGTTTGACGGTCATCACGTACTGGGTGCCGTCCTCGCTGTCCTGCACATCCACGTCCGTCACCGTACCCACCATCGCATCGAACACCGTTCCGGATGTAGGAGGCTTCGTCTCGCCGCCCACCAGTTCCTCGGTAGGGGTACGGTTTGACAGTTCCTTCTTCAGGAACGCTTCGATGTCATCGCCTGCATAGGCATGATAGGTGCCGTCCGGCTGTTTCTGATTCCATGGTGTTTCAAGATTCATCGGATGTTCAGTCGCGTTGATGATTCCGCTTATTTTCCTTTTTGCCATAATACTGTCCTTTTATAATAATCATTCATTTATCAGTTTTACTGCTACCGTTCCATGCGTCCGATCCGTTCCACGGCTCGTCGCCTTTCCAGTATCCAAGTCCGAAACAGCTGCTTATCGCAGACCATACCAGTCTTGCCCCGGCATAGACAGCCGACAGGGCACGTTTCCCCACATACGCAGCCGTTATTTCCTTACCGCCTATGGTTATCATCGTCAATCCTCCTCATAAATCAGATACAGCGTATTCGCATCCTTGTCCTGCAGTGCCTCGTAAGCTTCCCCGCTCATCACCTCATGCCGGTAGGCCAGCAGTCTCAGACTGCCTCCCGTTCCGGTATATACGGCATCGCCCAACAGGTAGAGCTTGTCCGGCAGGATGGCTGTCCGGTCAGCATTCATGAACATGCCGGCAGGAGGCACACCCGCCACGTCCCAGTCACCGTACAGGGTGGAATCCATGTGGTAGGCGAACTTCCCGGCATCCGCCACATACACCACGCTGCCGCCCGGTTTGGTACTCTTGTCAGGCAAGACATTGCCTGTTTCCATCCATGAGGAAAAGCGTGCGGTAGCTCCGCCGACGGCTGCTGCCGTAGTCTGTTCCACCTTGGCAGCGGCATTTTCTGCCTTGGCTGCCGCTTCGTTGGCCTTGGTGGCCGCTTCTGTCGCGGCCTGGGTCTTTTCCTCCAGTCCGGCTACGGCTCCTTCCGCTTTCTTGGCGGCAGCCTCGGCACGGGCGGCGGCATCGCTCGCAGGCTTGCCTATCAGTTCCAGGGGGACGTTCACCATCTTGCCGTCCTTCTCACCGGGCAGTGATTTCACACCGCTCAGCGAGGTGACGGTCTCCAAGTCCTCCACGCCGGTAGAAGATTGGAGTACACGGTCCAATACCTCCTGAACAATCTGTTCGATATTTATTCCTTCTGCCATAAGCCTATTTTTCTATTAGTTTTACAACTTGCGAATAGCAACCAGGAGTAAGACCGGAAACTGCTTCTTTTATTAGTACAGCATCTTCCGCCGTTATATCAATTTCCCCTTCTGCATCCATTATCTGCATACACAAGCGATACGCCCGTAACTTTTTATCAGTATCTGTCTGCTGGTTACCACTCGGACGAATGCTCGTCCCATTAAATAGGCATTGCGCTACAATATGACCAACAATTTGCGGCTCATTATTTATCCGCAACGGCTGGCCGTCAAAATCCTTGAAATAGTCATTAAGATTCACTTTCATATCCTTAAACTTTTAAATATATGTCATCTTTACAACAATACCATTAACAACCTCAAGGGTATATTTATAAGTTGCAAAATCACTCTTTACAATCCACTGGAAGGTACCAGAAACACCCTTCCGGTAACTGTAGGTTCCATCGCTGGTCAGACTCCATCCCGTACCGTAATTATTCGACAGGATATCGTTACAATACACCGCCCCGTTCACATGTACACCACCATCAAAATAGCCGGCATAAGTATTGGCACTGATAGGATAGCTCTGTCCAGAAGACTTGCTGGAAGCATAAATGGCAGCCCCGCCAGAATTGGAACCTACGGCCTTTACCCCAAATTTTCCCTGTGTAGCCGCATTAAAAGACACGTCCACAATGCCTTCCATATCTGACTGCGACACACCGAGTTTCAGGCTGCGCGAGTCATTGCCGAAGTAATCTCTTGCTTTCCAGTATAATCTTCCGGATTCAATAGTAAAACCACCGATTTTACCTTCGTAGGCATATACCGTTCCATAAATTTTAGCATTACGTGTTTCAATACTTCCGTCAGGCAATATTTTAAAATTATTATTCGCTGTTACCAGTCCTTCTAAAGTGATGTAATCTCCCTTTATCTTGACACCTTCAACGCTGGCGCCTATGAGGGATTTAAGATTTCCGTCACTGTCAATAGCAAACATTCCAGCCATATCACTCTTCGTAATCAATCCCGCTCCAGAAACAAGATTCCCTTTTCCATCAAAAAGGCCGGAAGCCAACAAGTTCATATCAGCCTTGGTCACTATTTGGGAAGATTCAAGAATGTTACCATCCTTGTCAAAATTACTGGCTGCTATTTTCACCAGAAGATCACTTTGTTCAAACAGTGTCCGATATTTGTAGGTAAGTGCATCCACTTTATTTGTGGAGAATACCAGCAGCGAAATGTAAATGACACCCGTAAACGACAGCTTGAAGTCTCCCGTACCGTTCCAAAGGCCGTCCAGCGTGAACATCTTCTCACCGCCAACGGGCAGGTCCTCTTCATGGCCGAACATGTTGAAGTTCTCAAACCCGGTCTTGTCGGCGTTCACAAATTCTATTTTCAACCTTCCGGCCTTGATAACCCGGTAGCTGAACGACAGATACACCACGCCGGGCACCCGTTCACCCTGGCTGTTCGTCTGCCGGTACTCCGGTACCAGCCGGAAGTCCTCCAGTTTCTGCATGATATAGCTGTTCCGGATATAGGCATAAGGCACCTTGCCGTCGGTCCGTATCTCGGCATGCCCGTCCGGCTTCGTACCGTAAGGACCGCCGTTCGCCCAGATCCAGCGTCCGCCCAGGGTGAACAGCGTAGCCTTGCTGCCCGTCTTCCATTTGTCCATGCCGTCGGCAAAACTGCTGTTGTCCAGATAGCTCTGTTCTTCGCGTATTTCCTTGCGCAAGCTTTCCACGGCTGAATGGATTTTCCCCTCGGTTATCTCAAACCGCGTCAGGATGTCCTCGCCCGTCATCAGCACAAACGTACCCTTCAGCCACACGTTGTCAGCATACAGGCCATTTCCTTTCGGCTGTTTGTCTGCCGGGAAAGCGCTGCTCTTGATACCGTCCAGCTTACCCAGCCGGCAACGAAGGCAGCCGTTGAAGTTCTTGGCCTTCACACCGTCCAGAATGTCGATACGGGGCTGTCCGTCCTCCGTGGCCGCAATGGATATAAGGTTCTGCCGGAGCGGGTTTTCGGTGTTGCCCATCAGCACGCACTCATCGCCTGCCTCCGGCTTCACCCCGCCAAACTCGCTTACCGGGACCAGCACACCGCCGGCTATCACCGAGGCCACCTCCACCCAGTATGCTTTTAGTTTCTTACCACCCGTAACCGCACAGCGCATCAGGTCATGGGCCACAAAACCCGATTCCTGCTCAAACACGATGCGGTAGTTGTCGCCCTGCTTCACCACGTCCTTGATCTTGCCGTTGGCAGCGGACACCACCAGCTGGCCGCACACGCTGCGCACCTTCTCTATCAGCAGTTCCAGCGCCACCAGGCTTTGCCGGGCAGTCACTTTGTCCACCGTCAGGTTCGTCAGTCCGGTCAGCTGGTCAATCCACAGCTGCCAGCCCTCACCGGTCAGCCCGTCCACAAACTCCGTGCTGCGAAGCAGTTCGCGGATCACGGCGGTCAGGTACTCGGCATTACCCTCACCGTCCACGCTGCCGCAGGGCTTGCCGCCGGCAACCTCGCCAAAGCTCACACCCTTCAGAAAGCGGATGGGTTCTTTGGCTGTGTCCGGCTGGTTCTTGCTCAGAAACTCTTTCTGGCTGCGCCGGGCGGAAAACAGGTTGTTGTCCGTGGGCAGCGTCTTGTCCCAGCTTCGTATGATGTCCGGAAGGGATGCACCTTCCGTCTTTGATCTCGTATAGCTTTTCAGCGCACCAATGCTGTCCGTCACCTTGTCGAACTTGCCCACCTGCAGCGCATCGCTTATCTCGATGTCCATCTGCCCGGGTTCGTTCACCTTGCGGCTGATCTTGGTAATACGGCTCTGACGGTAGCCTTTTTCCGGGAAATATTTCCGGCTCTCCAGCTTCACCCTCCGGCCCACAAACAGGTCGATGCCGTGCTCCTCGATGTACACCGGGTCTGTCGGGGCTTTGTAGGCGGCAATGTCCAGCCAGTACTCCTTGTTGTACTCGTCCACCGCAACCGCAAACTCCTCTTCGGCCAGCCGGTAATACTCATCCGGCATCCGGATGTTCCACAGGATATAGGTGTCGCCTGCTCGGGGCACCAGCTTGCCGCCCGGCAGCTGGGTGTCGTCATCGTAGGGCCAGATGGTGATCAGTTCGAATTCACGTGCCGCGCTGTCGTAGTTCACCTCAAAATAGTGGTCGTCACTCTCCCCGAGTCCGGCCAGGTCGCCTGTCTGGAACGACACACGTTTTGTCTCACCCGCCAGCTCGTACTGGTTGGGGTCAAAGTCCAGTTCCCCGTCCCGGAAATAATAGACGGTGAATTTGTTTCCTTCATCGTCCGTCACCTCCTCGCTGCGAACCGAGCTTACCGTACCGACCCGACGGGGGAAGATGCCGCTGAAGGCATCCTGCTCGTAATGGTCATAGATGCCATATTCCTCCACGCCCTGCTCGATGTACTTCCTGCCGCCGGGGAGCATCAGACGCGGGCTGCCGTATTTCTCCGCATCGATGTTGCGGGTCGAGCCTACCGGGAACAGGCGCGTATAGAATTTGGCCGTGTTGCTCGTATCTCTTTCCAGGGAGGTCAGCCCCTTGCCATAGCCAAGGGTGATTTCTTCCCCGTGTTCGCAGCGGCACACGTTCACAGTCTGCCCCTCAACCCACCATTCCACCTTGCCGCCTGCCTTTTCCGCAATGGCTTTCAGCGCTTCGTCGCAGTACATCCCCTCGTAGTCTATCGTGATCAGCTCCGTACCTTCCACCGTACCCGTCTTCCAGTCAGTAATGTGGCCCATGCCGTCATTGATAGCCTTCACCACCATCGCCACATGCTCGCGGGGCGTGGCCGTCAGGGTAAACAGGGGGTTGGTGTCCCCGTCCGTCGTCTCCAGCACCAGGAACCGCTTGATCAGGCTCTCGATACCGTACAGCTTCAGGTTATACTCCCATTCACCCTCGCTCACCTGCTTCGGCGTGTAGCGTTCCGTCAGCCAGTACCGTTCGCCCAGATAGTCCGTGTAGTCGTTCACGTCCAGGGGCAGGAAGGCATAATAGCTGAACGACAGGGAAAGCACATTGTCTCCCTGCACTTCCTTGCTTTGCGTCGAGCTGTCGTTCACGGCCACATCCGCACGCTTGGTTCCGGCTTTATCATATATCGTTAGAAGCATATTCTAATAGCGTTTGAATGGTTATATAATCGGTTTCGGTTCCCGGAACTTTACCCGGAACTTTCCGGCATGCACACCTTCCGTCCACAGATAGGTCAGCGGGGTGAACTTCGTACAGTCGGCATACTTCACCCGCAGCTGCAGATCCAGCTGGGGGAAACGGATCTCCAGCCAGCCGTCCTTCCCTTGCTTCAGGAAATTCACAAAGGCAAAGTACTGCTTCATCCAGCCTGCCTGGGTCTTGTTGTAAAGCGCAAAATGCAGCGTCACGTCACGCGCTTCATTCCGTGGGGTCAGCACGGGGCTGTATTTTTCCCGTGCTCTTCCCGTATGTCCACAGCCGTATCCTTCTTGGCCTTGCTCGGGGTCAGGATGGCCGTCAGGTTCTCCATGCCCCCGCGCCGGTCTTCCACCAGGAACACGCCGTATTCCGTCCAGATGTCCGTGCCGTTCACCAGCACCAGTCCGCTCAGTATATTGCCCATATCACTTCACTTTTAGTCCGTCACGTATCATTTTCTTTATCACTTCCTTCAGTTCGCCCAGATGCCCGGCGCTCACACCGGTGTTCTCGGCTATCCGGGCCAGATGCCCTTCAGCCGTGTCCATCTTCTCCACCACGCTTTCCAGCCGGTCGTCCATGCTGCTCCAGTGCTGCAGCCCGCCGGTGAACATGCCCTCCAGCTTCGTCCCCTGGTCCTGCGTCATGGCCGTAAAGCCGCCCGCTTTCGCACTTTGGCTCGTACCGCCCTGCTGCGTCTTGTCATAACCGGTGGCTGCCGCCAGGTTGTCACGCAGGGCAAGGGCTTCATCCATATACTGCATGTACTCTTCCATCAGCGCGTTCCGTTCCGCCTCGGTCAGTTCGTTGTCCTCCATGGCCTTGCCGAACTTCTCCCACCAGCCTTTCAATTTCTCGCTATACAGCTCGCCTATCTTGTTACTCAGCATGGCTTTCATAAAGTACTCGGATATATCCTCCGCCGCATCCTTGGCACCGTACTTCATGTTCATCAGGTTGTCGATGAAGCTGCTGTACATACCATCGAATGAAATGCCCGTCAGCCCTTCATACAGCTGGTCGGTCAGTTCCTCCAGCTTGCCGGCCTGGTCTATGTAGTCATCCAGTTTCTCGGTCAGTCGCCCGCCATAGCCTCCCTTACCGGTATTCTGGATTTGCGTCCACATATCCACGTTGCTGCGCAGTGCCTTCATTTCCTCCGGGCTCAGGCTCCACAGGTTCCCGTCCCACTGGCGGCCGATCTGTCCGCTCAGTTTGTCTATCTGTGCCTGGTTGAAACCGCCCCAGTAGTAGTTCCAGCTGTGGTGACTTCCGCTGTAGCGGGCCTGTTCCTTTGCTATCTGCAGATAGTTTGCATTCGTTTCTTTCTGGTATTTGTAAGCATCCCGGTAAGCTTCCACCGATTTTGTCCCCTTGCTTGCCTTAATGGTATCGGTCAGGTCTTCGATGGAAGTCTGCAGTTTCTCGTTCCGGTCCGTAAGACGGTCTATAGCCGCCTGCACTTCCTTGGCGTTCCCGCCGATGCCGAACAGTTTGTTGAAACCTCCGAAAGACACCGTGTTCAGCAATCCCC
>OLXJ01000390.1_pt1 | contig 24112 bp, 19 predicted proteins | sample 1644591 | NCBI WGS metagenome assembly OLXJ01 (sample SAMEA103958150, study PRJEB25191) | human gut metagenome | biome: human-associated habitat [ENVO:00009003]; feature: intestine environment [ENVO:2100002]; material: feces | place: Germany | collected 2013/2015 | reverse complement strand
CGGCGGCAGCCGATCCCGTGGCGGCCTATCGCCGGTGCGTGGAGGAGTTCGTGAAATAGAGTGTGCGACGGTAGGGAGTATTTCGGGCGGTACGGAAGGAAGGGCTGCTTTGCGGCCCGGATCGAGCGATACGGACGGGATTCGTGTCGTGCGGCAGTTGTCTAAAATGGGTTTGGGAGCGTGGAGTTCGCGGAACTTCGGTCGGCACGGGTGTTGCCGGATCGTGCGAACGGAATGCGCGCCGAATTGCGGCGACCGAAGAGGCCGATTGCCGCGACAGGCAAGAAATAAGTTTTACTCTAAATCAAGAAAGTTATGAAACCGGTTACACTTTTCTATCAGCCCCGGTGCCCCTTCTGCAAGAAGGCGCTGGGTTATCTGGAGGAACTGCAGCGGCAGGAACCGTACAGCCGCATCGAAATCAGGATGATCGACGAACTGGCCGAACCCGAAGTGGCCGACCGTTACGACTACTATTACGTACCGACATTTTACGTCGGGGACAAGAAAGTGCACGAGGGCGGTATTATGCCCGACGAGGTGGAGGCCGTACTCCGTATGGCCCTCGACGAGCGATAGGCGGAAAGCCGTTTTTGCGGAAAAAGGAATGACAATCTAAAGAATGTAGAAATAGTTATGGAAAGAGAAATTGCCAAAGGCCTGCTCTCGATCGGTGCGGTATTCCTGCGCCCCGAGCAGCCGTTTACCTGGGCGAGCGGTATCAAAAGCCCGATTTATTGCGACAACCGGTTGATTCTGACCGCCCCCGAGGTGCGGAAGAAGGTCGAGGCCGCGATTGCGGAAACGGTGAAGGCGAAATTCCCCGCGTGCGAGGTGCTGATGGGAACATCGACGGCAGGCATCGCTCATGCGGCCATCGCCGCGACGATCCTCGACCTGCCGATGGGATATGTCCGCAGCGGCTCGAAGGATCACGGTCGGGGAAACCAGATCGAGGGCAAACTCGAAAAGGGCCAGAAAGTCGTGGTAATCGAAGACTTGATTTCGACGGCGGGATCGTGCATCGAAGTGGTCGAGGTGTTGCGTGCGGCCGGTGCCGAGGTGCTGGGCGTAGTGAGCATCTTTACGTACGGCATGAAGAAAGGACTGGATCGGCTTGCCGCAGCCGACGTAATCAACCATAGCCTTTCGAATCTCGACGCGCTGGTCGAAGTGGCGGCCGAGGAGGGGTATATCAAGCCGGAGGATCGGCAGCGCCTGATCGCCTTCCGCGACAATCCTTCGGACGAAAGCTGGATCAATAAATAAACCGCTATGCGCCATTTAATCGACCCTACGGATCTGTCGGTCGCCGAGATCGGGCAGATCATCGCCTTGGCGGAGGACATCATCGCCAACCGGGCCAAATACAGCGAAGTCTGCAAGGGCAAAAAACTTGCGACGCTCTTCTACGAGCCTTCGACCCGCACGCGGCTGAGTTTCACTTCGGCCATGCTGGAGCTCGGCGGCAGCGTCATCGGCTTTTCGGACGCCGCTTCGTCGTCGGTGTCGAAGGGCGAAACGGTCGCCGATACGGTACGGGTGATTCGTTGCTTCGCCGACATCATCGCCATGCGCCATTTCAAGGAGGGGGCGCCGCTGGTCGGTTCGCAGTATGCCGGTATCCCGGTCATCAATGCCGGGGACGGCAGCCACAGCCATCCGACGCAGACACTTACCGACCTGCTGACGATCAAGCGCGAGAAGGGGCGGCTGGATCACCTGACGATCGGCTTCTGCGGCGATCTGAAATTCGGCCGCACGGTGCATTCGCTTATCAAGGCGATGTCGCGCTACGAAGGGATTCGGGTGGTGCTGATCGCCCCCGACGAGCTGCGGCTGCCCGAGTATATGCTTCATGAGATCGAAACCCAGACCGAAGGGGTGGAATTCCGCGAGGTATCGACGATGGAGGAGGTGATGCCCGAGTTGGACATTCTCTATATGACCCGCGTGCAGAAGGAGCGTTTCCTCGACGAGGAGGAGTTCAACCGCGTGAAGGACAGCTTCGTGCTGGATCCGTCGAAACTCCGCACGGCCAAGCCGGATATGATCGTGCTGCATCCGCTGCCCCGCGTGAACGAAATCACGCGTGCGGTGGACAACGATCCCCGGGTAGCCTATTTCCGGCAGGTCGAGAACGGCAAATTCGTGCGTATGGCCTTGATCTATACATTGTTGAAGTGGGCCGAAGGCGAGAAGCTCGCCGCAGTCCCCGACCTGGCCGAGGGGATGTTCATAGACCGGAGTATGAAATGTCCCAACTCCCGGTGTATTTCGGCTACGGAGGATGTCGATCCGCTTTTCGTCAAAGCGGGAGACACCTGCCGTTGCGCTTATTGCGAGGCGAAAATCCGGTAGCGGATTTTGTCGATACAATGTCGAAATAAAACTGTCGGGATTGTTAGGTTGTCGTTGAAATTATTCGTACTTTTGTGCAAGTAAAAGACGATGGGCCGCAGGTCCGTCGGCGGCTACGGCTTCCGAAACGATGGAAAGGATTCAGATGCACCATACCCGGCGAAAGCGACAGCAGATGCTGTCGGCTCGATGTGCGGTCGGAGCGTGCAGTGTCGTTCCTGCATCGGATTTTATCGACGGAACTATGCAGGAGGGCACGAATCGGCTTCCCGCAGCAATATAATCTTGCCGCTATGACGAATTCTGTCGTAGCGGCTCTTTTTTGGTTGATTTAGTACGTTTCTTACTATGAAAGTTGGAGTAATCATGGGTTCGACCAGCGACTGGGACGTTATGTCCGACGCTGCGGCGACGCTCGCGCAATTCGGTGTGGAGTTCGAGAAGCGGGTGGTGAGCGCCCACCGCACCCCCGACCTGCTGGTGGAGTATGCCAAAACGGCCAAGTCGCGCGGACTGGAGGTAATCATCGCCGGAGCCGGAGGCGCTGCGCACCTGCCCGGCATGGTGGCCAGTATGACCGCACTTCCGGTGATCGGTGTGCCGGTCAAATCTCGAGCCCTGAACGGGCTGGATTCCTTGCTTTCGATCGTGCAGATGCCCGGCGGCGTGCCGGTTGCGACCGTAGCGATCAACGGGGCGAAGAATGCGGCCCTGATCGCCGTGTCGATCCTGGCGTTGAAGGACGAGGCGCTGGCAGCCCGTCTGGAGATGTTCCGTGCGAAACAGACTGAGGATGTACTTAAAGCGGAACTTTAGACCGATGAGTGCGGTGAAGACGATCGGAATTATCGGTGGCGGCCAGTTGGGGCTGATGATCATCGAGCAGGCGCATCTGCTGGGTGCGCGGACGATCTGCCTCGATCCGGCGGAGGATGCTCCGGCGTTTAAGATCAGCGACGAGCGGATCGTGGGCCGGTTCGACGATCCGGCGGCGCTCGAAGAGCTTTGCCGCCGCAGCGACGTGGTGACCTACGAGTTCGAGAACGTGCCGGGCGATCTGCTGGTGGCTCTCGAGCAAAAATACAATATCAAACAAGGGTTCAGGCCTCTGTTCGACTCGCAGGATCGCCTGCGGGAGAAGAGCAATGCCTGCGATCATGGATTGAAGACGCCCGCTTTCATGGCTGTCGATGACGAGGAGTCGCTGCATCGGGCCATTGCGCGAATCGGTTATCCGTGCGTGCTCAAGACCCGTACGCTGGGCTACGACGGACACGGTCAGGCGGTGCTTCGCGGCGAGGCCGACCTTGCGAAAGCCCGCGAACTGCTCGCGGTGCCCTGCATTCTGGAGGAGTTCGTCCCGTTCGATTTCGAGGCCAGCGTGGTGCTGGTGTCGGACGGAGAGCGCGTGATCTGCTTCCCGGTAGGGCGGAATATCCACAAGGACGGTATTCTGGATCTGTGCATCGTGCCGGCGGAGATGCCGGACCAGGTGCGGGAGCGGATGGTGTCCCAGAGCAAGCGTTTCATGCGCGACTGCGGTTACCGGGGGATTCTGGCTATCGAATATTTCGTGAAGGGAGACGAGGTCTATTTCAACGAAATGGCGCCGCGCCCGCACAACAGCGGACACTGGACCATCGAGGGTTCGACGACCAATCAGTTCCGGGAGCTGTGCCGTTACCTGCTCGATATGCCCCTCGAAGAGCCGCAGCTGAAGGCCCCTACCGTGATGAAAAACATCCTGGGACAGGATCTGGAGCGGGCCGAGGCGCTTGCCCGGGAGAATCGCCCCGGTGTGTATGTCCATATTTACGGCAAGACCGTTTCCAAGCCCAAGCGCAAGATGGGACACGTGACTTTCGTCGGTGTGACCGGCGAGGAGTATGCCGCCAAGTGGGCCGACAGATTTGTGAAATAAAGTCAAAAATAAGATAATGAAGAGTTACCGTATTTTCGTTGAGAAATACCCCGAATTCCGGGTCGAGGCCGAGAGCCTGCTCCGCGACCTGAATGCCAACCTGAATCTTTCGCTCGACGGCCTGCGGCTGCTGAACGTGTACGACCTGTTCGGTTTTTCGGACGAATTGCTGGAGAAGAGCCGTTACAGGGTCTTCGGCGAGGTGGTTACCGATGCCGTGACGGATTCGTGCGATCTGGGCGGCAACAGCTTTCTGGCTGTGGAGTGCCTGCCCGGACAGTTCGACCAGCGAGCGGCTTCGGCCGTGGACTGCGTGCGGTTGATCGATCCTTCGGCCGAGGTGAAGATCAAGAGTTCGAAGCTGCTGATCTTCCCTTCGAAACTTCCCAAGGAGACGATGGAGCGTATTCGTCGCTATTATATCAATGCCGTGGAGTCGCGCGAGAAGGATTTGCGGGTCCTGGACGATTTGGAAAGCGCCCCCGTGAAACCGGTGCCGGTATTGGACGGGTTCCGGGAGATGGAAGATGCGGAACTCGATGCCTACTGCAAGAAGAACGGTCTGGCGATGAATGCCGACGACCTGCGCGAAGTGGTCGAATATTTCCGGAGAGAGGGTCGCGATCCGTTCGAAACCGAGCTGCGGATTCTCGATACGTACTGGAGCGACCATTGCCGTCATACGACCTTCACGACCGAGCTGGAGAACATTACGGTCGAGGAGTCGTTCGTGAAAGACGAGATCGAAGGCACGCTGGCGCTTTACCTGAAAATCCGCCGCGAACTGGGGCGCGAGGGCAAGAGCATCTGCCTGATGGACCTGGCGACGATCGGTGCCCGTTACCTGCGCAGCAAGGGACTGCTCGACGACCTGGAGGTGAGCGAGGAGAACAACGCATGCAGCGTTTTCGTCGATGTGGACGTCGATGACCGGACCGAGAAATGGCTCCTGCAATTCAAGAACGAAACCCATAACCACCCGACCGAGATCGAACCTTTCGGCGGAGCTTCGACCTGCCTGGGCGGTGCCATCCGCGATCCGTTGTCGGGTCGCAGCTACGTCTATCAGGCGATGCGTGTGACGGGTGCGGGAAATATCTATCAACCCGTAAGCGAAACGCTGCCCGGCAAATTGCCCCAGCGCGTCATCAGCCTCAAGGCCGCTGCCGGTTATTCGAGCTACGGCAATCAGATCGGACTGGCCACGACCCACGTCCGCGAGGTGTATCATCCCGACTATGTGGCCAAACGCCTGGAGGTCGGTGCCGTGGTCGGTGCCGTGAAAGCCGAAAACGTGCGCCGGGAGTCCCCCGTGCCGGGCGATGTGGTCCTGCTGCTCGGCGGCCGCACGGGCCGCGACGGTGTCGGCGGTGCGACGGGTTCGTCGAAAGAGCATACCGACAAGTCGCTCGAAATGTGCGGCAGTGAGGTGCAGAAGGGCAACGCCCCCGAAGAGCGCAAGCTGGAGCGGTTGTTCCGCCGTCCGGAAGTGACGCGCCTGATCAAGAAGTCGAACGACTTCGGTGCGGGCGGTGTGAGCGTAGCCATCGGCGAGCTGACCGACGGCCTGGATATTTACCTCGATCGCGTGCCGACCAAGTACAGCGGTCTGAATGCGACGGAGCTGGCGATCAGCGAGTCGCAGGAGCGTATGGCCGTTGTGATCGAAGCGAGTGCCGAAGAGGAGTTCAAGCGCTACTGCGCCGAGGAGAATATCGAAGTGACCCATGTGGCGGACGTGACGGACTCGCGCCGTATGCGGATGTACAACAAGGGCAAATTAGTGGTCGATCTTTCGCGCGAGTTCATCGACAGCGCAGGGGCCAAGCACTATGCCCAGGCCGCGATCGGTGCGGTCGAGGAACGCGATCCTTTCCGCCGCGAGGTGAAGGGCGGTACGCTGCGCGAAAAGATGCTTGCGAACCTGGCGGACGACAATGTCCTCTCGCAGAAGGGGCTGATCGAGATGTTCGATTCTACGATCGGCGCTTCGACCGTGCTGCTGCCTTTCGGCGGTCGTACGCAACGTTCGGAAACACAAGTGTCGGTGCAGAAGTTGCCGACGGACGGATATACCGATACGGCCAGCATTATGGCCTTCGGCTACAACCCTTTCCTGGCGTCGTGGAGTCCCTACCACGGTGCGGCCTATGCCGTCGTGGACGCTGCGGCCAAAGTCGTGGCGGCGGGTGCCCGCTACGATAAGATGCGCTATTCCTATCAGGAGTATTTCGAGCGCATGACCAAGTCGCCCCGTACGTGGGGCAAGCCGCTCGGGGCGCTGCTCGGTGCCCTGAAGATGCAGGTCGAGCTGGGACTGCCCTCGATCGGCGGCAAGGACTCGATGAGCGGTACCTTCGAGCAGATCAACGTCCCGCCTATGCTGATGGCCTTCGGTATTACGACTGTCGATGCCGGACGCGTCATCTCGACCGATTTCAAGAAGGCGGGCCATTCGATTTACCTAGTGCGTCATACCCCGCTCGAAAACCATATGCCCGATACCGGGGCGTTGAAGCGGAATTTCGATTTCGTAAGTTCGGCTATCGAGTCCGGCAAGATCGTTTCGGGCTATGCCGTCGGCTTCGGCGGTGTGGCGGAAGCGCTGGCCAAGATGTCTTTCGGCAACGGCATCGGTGCCGATGTCGAGGTGGATGAAGCGACGTTGTTCGACAACTCTTACGGTTCGATCGTGGTGGAGAGCACCGAGCCGCTCGATTTCCCGGCCGCCGAGTTGCTGGGACATACCGAGGCGGAGGAATCGCTCACGATCAACGGCGAAAAAATGCCGCTCGAAGAGCTTTACCGGGCCAATACCGAACGCTTTGCGACGGTTTATCCCGATAAGGGAATCAACCATGCGCCGGTCATGGAGGCGATGCCGGCTCTCCGCAGCTTCACCTATCCGGGCGAGGCGGTCGAGCGTCCGGTGGTTTTCATCCCCGTATTCCCGGGCAGCAACTGCGACTACGACACCGCGAAGGCCTTCCGCCGGGCGGGTGCCGAAGTGCGCAGCGAGGTGTTCTGCAACCTGACGGCGGAGGCTATTTTCGACTCGATCCGCCGGATGAAGGAGGCGATCGCTGCGTGCCATATCTTCGTGCTCTGCGGCGGCTTCTCGGCGGGCGACGAGCCGGACGGCAGCGGTAAATTCATTGCCAATGTGCTGAACAACAAGGATATTTCGGAGGAAATACATCGTCTGCTCGACCGGGGCGGCCTGATTCTGGGCATCTGCAACGGCTTCCAGGCGCTGGTCAAGTCGGGCCTGCTGCCCTACGGACGGCTGGGCCTGGTGACCAAAGAGTCGCCGACGCTCTTCCGCAACGACATCAACCGTCATGTGTCGCAGATTGTTTCGACCCGCGTGGCGACGACCAACTCCCCGTGGCTGTCGAGTTTCTCGGTGGGCGATATCCATTCGATCGCCGTGAGCCACGGCGAGGGCAAGTTCGTCGTGAACGAGCCTCTGGCCCGCGAGCTGTTCGAGAACGGGCAGGTGGCGTTCCAGTATGTCGATGCCGAAGGCCGCGTGACGGCCGAAGCCCCGTACAATCCCAACGGATCGTATTATGCGATCGAGGGTATCGTGAGCCGCGACGGGCAGATACTCGGTAAGATGGGCCATACGGAGCGTTACGGGGAGAACCTCTTTAAGAACATCGCCGGAGAGAAGGTGCAGGACATCTTCACGAATGCGGTGAACTATTTCCGGAAAACAAAATAACAATTATAAAATACCAACCACTATGCAACAAGGCGAAATGCTTTACGAGGGTAAGGCCAAACAGGTTTTCCTGACGGACGATCCGGATATGATCCTGATTCACTACAAGGATGCGGCGACGGCGTTCAACAACATCAAAAAGGCCACGATCGAGAACAAGGGCGTGCTGAACAACCGGATCTCGACCCTGATCTTCGAATATCTCAACAAGCAGGGGATCAAGACTCACTACGTGAAGACCCTGAACGACCGCGACCAGTTGTGCCGCCGTGTGCGGATCATTCCGCTGGAGGTGATCGTCCGCAACGTCATCGCCGGCTCGATGGCCCAGCGTCTGGGTATCGAGGAGGGAACGAAGCCTTCGAACGTGATTTTCGACATCTGTTACAAGAACGACGAGCTGGGCGATCCGCTGATCAACGATCATCATGCGGTGGCGCTGGGTGTCGTAACCTATGACGAGTTGAAACAGATTTATGCCATGACCGCCCGGATCAACGAGGTGCTCAAGGAGCTTTTCGCCAAGATGAATATCAACCTGATCGACTTCAAGATCGAGTTCGGCCGCACGTCGGACGGCGAGATCGTTCTGGCGGACGAGGTGTCGCCCGATACCTGCCGGCTGTGGGATATGGCTACCAACGAGAAGCTCGACAAGGATCGCTTCCGTCGTGACTTGGGTAAGGTGCGCGAGGCTTACGAGGAGATCCTGGCCCGTCTGGAAAAAGTAATCAAATAAGTTCCGATGCACAAAGAGAGCATAATGCAGCCGATCTGCGACCGGGAGCTGCACGAGGAGTGCGGCGTTTTCGGCGTCGTGGGAGTGCCCGACGCAGCTAACCTGACCTACTACGGCCTTCATTCCCTGCAACATCGCGGGCAGGAAGGGTGCGGTATCGTAAGCGTTTCGAAGGAAGGGGCGATGCGGCGTGTTCGGGGCGAAGGACTTGTTACGGAGGTGTTCAACGAAGCCAAGCTGGCAAACCTTGCGGGCGATATGGCCATCGGTCATGTCCGTTATTCGACGGCCGGTGGCGGCGGGACGGAGAATATACAGCCTTTTCTGTTCCATCATAATACGGGTGATTTCGCATTGGCCCACAACGGAAATATCGTCAATGCGGATCTGCTGCGCAACTACCTGGAGAACAAGGGCAGTCTTTTCCAGTCCACTTCGGACAGCGAAGTGTTCGCCCACCTGATCAAAAAGGAGGTACGCAACCACAACCGGCCCCGTATCTATTCGATCATCGAGGCGCTCAATATGCTCGAAGGAGCGTTCGCGTTTCTGGTGATGACGGCCAACCGCATCTATGCCTGCCGTGACAAACACGGTCTGCGGCCCTTGTCGATCGGCAAGTTGGGAGGCGGCTATGTCGTCAGCAGCGAAACCTGTGCTTTCGAGGTGGTGGGTGCCGAATTCGTGCGTGACGTAGAGCCTGGCGAGATCGTTACGATCGACCGGCACGGCATCCGCAGCAGCGACTATTCGATGTTCAAGCGCCACATGATGTGTGCGATGGAGTATATCTATTTCGCCCGCCCGGACAGCGACATCGAGGGTCGTAACGTGCACGCCTTCCGCAAGGAGTCGGGACGCTTGCTCTACAAGGAGGCGCCGGCAGACGCGGACATCGTGGTCGGAGTGCCCGATTCGAGTTTGAGCGCTGCCATGGGATACGCCGAAGCGAGCGGTCTTCCCTACGAGATGGGACTTATCAAGAACAAATACATCGGCCGCACCTTCATCCAGCCGTCGCAGTCGATGCGTGAGAAGGGCGTGCGGATGAAACTTTCGTCGGTGAGCGGTATCGTTTCGGGGCAGCGTGTGGTGCTGATTGACGATTCGATCGTGCGCGGTACCACCTCCCGGCGCATTGTGCGTCTGTTGCGTGAGGCGGGGGCCACGGAAGTTCATGTCCGCATCGCCAGCCCTCCGTTCAAGAATCCCTGTTTTTACGGTGTTGATACTTCGACGTACGAGGAGCTGCTGTGCGCCCGCATGTCGGTTCCGGAGGCGTGCGAGTATATCGGAGCCGATTCGCTGGCTTACCTCTCGCCCGATGCCTTGCTGAAGGCGGGCAATCGCTGCGAGTTGTGCATGGCCTGCTTCACGGGCAATTATCCGACGTCGCTTTACGGGACGATCGAGGAGGCGAACAAAAAAGAAAAATGTTAAACAAACCGCTTCGTTTTCGATCTGCGGTGTCAGGGAAGAACCTGTCCTGCATGCGTATTTCGAAAACATCGGGTGGAAATATTCAGGAAACAGCTAAAACCAACTATTGTTATGGCGGAAAGTTATGAAAAGGCCGGTGTGAACCTCGAGGCCGGATACGAAGTGGTGCGCCGCATCAAGAAACACGTGGCTTCGACCTCGCGGTTGGGCGTGATGGGTAACATCGGCGCCTTCGGCGGAATGTTCGATCTCTCGGCGCTTAATGTCAAGGAGCCGGTGCTCGTGAGCGGTACCGACGGCGTGGGAACCAAGCTCAAGCTGGCTTTCGAGATGGATAAGCACGACACGATCGGCATCGACGCCGTGGCTATGTGCGTGAACGACGTGCTGGCGCAGGGGGCCGAGCCGCTCTTCTTCCTGGATTATGTAGCCGTGGGGCACAACGAGCCTGCGAAGATCGAAGCGATCGTGGCGGGTGTGGCCGAAGGCTGCCGTCAGGCCGGCTGTGCACTCATCGGCGGCGAAACGGCCGAGATGCCGGGCATGTATGCCGGCGGCGAGTACGATATTGCGGGCTTCACGTGCGGCGTGGTCGAGAAGTCGCGCCTGATCGACGGTACGAAGGTGCGTGTGGGCGACGTGTTGGTGGGTATCGCGTCGAGCGGTGTCCATTCGAACGGTTTCAGCCTTGTGCGTAAGGTGGTTGCCGATGCAGGACTGGATCTTCGCAAGGCTTATCCCGAATTGGACGGCCGTGTGTTGGGCGAGGTGCTCCTGACGCCGACCAAAATTTACGTGAAACAGGTGCTCGAAGTGATCCGAGCCTGTAACGTGCACGGCATCAGTCATATCACGGGCGGCGGTTTCGACGAGAATATTCCCCGCATCCTGAGCGAGGGCCAGGGTATCGAGATTCACGAGGGGACGTGGGAGATCCTGCCCGTGTTCCGCCTGTTGGAGAAATACGGCAAGATCGCTCACCGCGAGATGTTCAATATCTTCAACATGGGTATCGGTATGGTGATCGCGGTTTCGCAGGATGAGGCTTCCGAAGTGATTGCCATTTTGGAGAAACAGGGCGAGAAAGCTTCGGTGATCGGCCGGGCGACGGATCGTCCGGGCGTGGAAATCCGATAGGGCGATGAAGACGATCGCAGTATTCGCCAGCGGAAACGGCTCCAACTTCGAAGCATTGGCTGCGGCTTGTGCCGATGGGCGCATTGCGGCCCGCATCGCCCTCATGGTCTGCGACAAGCCGGGGGCTTTCGTGAACGAGCGGGCTGCCCGTTACGGTATTCCGACTTTTACGTTCAACCCCAAAGAGTACCCTTCGAAAGCCGACTACGAACGGGAGATCGTCCGCAGGCTTCGGGCCGAAAGGGTCGAGCTGATCTGTCTGGCGGGGTATATGCGCATCCTTTCCGATGTGGTGCTGGAGGCGTACCGCGACCGGATCGTCAATATTCATCCCTCGCTGTTGCCTGCGTTCAAGGGGGCGCATGCCATTGCCGATGCCTTTGCTTACGGCGTCAAGGTCTTCGGCGTGACGATCCACTATGTGAACGGAGAGCTCGACGGGGGCCGGATCATCGCCCAGCGGGCTTTCGAGTATCTGGGGAGCGATCCGGAAGAGCTGGAAGCCCGGGTGCATGCCGTCGAACATCCGCTGTATGTGGAAACGGTGGCAAAGTTGGTTGCGGAGCAATAGGATCGCGGGAACGTCGCGGTTTAGTGCGGATTCGGACCTGGAAACACATCGTCGGATACCGTGAATAACGGCGACCGCGAGTCGAAAACGATAAAACTACGTATATATTAACGCGATCATATCCTTTAGTGTACCTCTTTGGAAATGCAGCGACCCGAGTCCCTTTCGAGAAAGGATTAGGGGAAGGCGGAGTGGTAAATGCGGTCATTGGACCGCGAATAAGCGACTCTCGGATTCGGTGTTGAGATCGTCGGAAATGGTATATTGAAAGATATGATTGCCTATATAAATTAGCAATATGAGAGCATTAATCAGTGTGAGCGATAAGACCGGCGTGGTGGAGTTCGCGCGCGGACTTCGAGAGCTCGGCTGGCAGGTGATCGCCACCGGCGGTACGATGAAACTGTTGGCTGAAAGCGGCGTGGAGGTGATCAACATCAGCGATGTGACGGGGTTCCCGGAGATCTGCGACGGACGTGTCAAGACGCTCCATCCCAAGGTGCACGGCGGCCTGCTGGCTCGCCGCGACGATCCGAACCACCTGAAAGCGTTGCGGGAGAACGGCATCGAGTTCATCGACATGGTGTGCGTGAATCTCTATCCCTTCCGTCAGACGATCGCCCGCGAAGGGGTGACGATGGACGAGGCGATCGAGAATATCGACATCGGCGGACCTTCGATGTTGCGCAGTGCGGCCAAGAACTACAAGGACGTGACCGTAGTGTGCGACCCGGCGGATTATGACACGATCCTTGCGGAGATTAGGGGATACGGCAATACGACTCCCCGATTGCGGTTGCAGCTCTCGGCCAAGGCATATACCCATACCGCCGAGTACGATGCGATGATCGCTACGTACATGCGTGAAAAAGCGGGGCTCGACGAGAAGTTGTTCCTGGAGTTCGATCTGGTTCAGCCGCTCCGCTACGGCGAGAATCCGCACCAGCAGGCCAAGTTCTACCGCAGCGGCGAACGGGTGCCCTATTCGCTGGCCTATGCCCGGCAGCTCAATGGCAAGGAGATGTCCTACAATAACATACAGGATGCCAACGCAGCCCTTGCGATCGTGCGGGAGTTCGATGAGCCGTTCTGCGTGGGACTCAAACATATGAATCCCTGCGGTGCTGCGGTGGGGCGGGATGCGGCGGGTGCCTGGACGAAGGCTTACGAGGCCGACAAAGTGTCGATTTTCGGCGGTATCGTCGCCCTGAACCGACCTGTGACCCGTGAGACGGCCGAATTGATGAAGCCGATTTTTCTGGAGATCATCATGGCCCCTTCGTTTACGCCCGAAGCCCTCGAAGTGCTCTCGACGAAGAAGAATCTGCGTCTGCTCGAAGTTCCGATGGAGAAGAGCGATGCGAAGCAGCGCCAGTTGGTGAGTGTGACGGGAGGATTGCTGGTGCAGGACCTCGACCTCGAAACACGTCCCGTGACGGCGGATATGTGCGTGACGGAGAAGCGGCCGACGGAAAGGCAGCTCGCCGATCTCGATTTCGGCTGGCGTATTGTCAAGCATGTGAAGTCGAACGCTATCGTAGTGGTGAAGGACGGTCGTACGCTGGGTGTCGGAGCGGGTCAGATGAATCGCATCGGCTCGGCGGAACTCGCGCTCAAGCAGGCCCATGCCCAGGGTGTGACCGAAGGGCTGGTACTGGCTTCGGACGGCTTTTTCCCCTTCGACGACTGCGTGAGCCTGGCGGCTGCGAGCGGCGTCGAGGCGATCGTGCAGCCGGGAGGCAGCGTCCGGGACGAGGATTCGATCCGGAAGGCCAATGAATCGGGTATTCCGATGTTGTTTACCGGGATGCGTCATTTCAAACATTAAACTGCGGATTTCGTGTCCGTCGGTCGGATTATTTTTTATGGACGATTTCCGAGCCGCTCTTTGCGGAAAGTGCGGTCGGGAATAAACGATAGGTTATGAAAGTTTTAGTCGTAGGCGGCGGTGGCCGCGAACATGCCGTCGTCGATGCGTTGTCGCGTTCGCCGCAGGTTTCGAAGATATATTGCGCTCCCGGCAATGCGGGTATCGCTCGTCAGGCCGAGTGTGTGCCGGTCAAGGATACCGATGTCGAGGGATTGCTTTCCCTTGCTCGTGAAAAAGAGATCGACCTCACGGTGGTAGGGCCCGAAGCGGCGCTCGTGGCCGGTATCGTCGATCGCTTCCGTGAGGAGGGACTTCGTATTTTCGGCCCGACGAAGGCGGCGGCCCGCATCGAGTCGAGCAAGGAGTTTGCAAAAGATCTGATGGGGCGGTACGGTATTCCGACGGCCGGTTACCGGGCGTTCGACGATTACCGGAAGGCTTCGGAGTACGTTCGTTCGCGCCCTCTGCCCGCCGTCCTGAAATACGATGGTCTGGCTGCGGGAAAGGGTGTCGTTATCGCCCGGACGATGGAGGAGGCCGATGCCGCGTTGCGCGACATGTTGCTGGACGACAAGTTCGGCAAGGGACGTGTGGTCGTGGAGGATTTTCTGACCGGACCCGAATTTTCGTTCATGTGTTTCGTGTCGGGGCGCAAGGTGCTGCCGATGGTGCTGGCGCAGGATCACAAACGGGCGTTCGACGGCGATGAAGGTCCCAATACGGGCGGTATGGGAGCATACTCCCCGCTGCCGTTCATTACTCCGGAAGACGAGGCTTTCGCATTGGAAAAGGTGATGCAGCGCACGGCCGACGCTCTCTGCGACGAGGGATGTCCTTTCACGGGCGTGCTTTACGGCGGTTTGATGAAGACCCCGCAGGGAATCCGCGTGATCGAGTTCAACGCCCGTTTCGGCGATCCCGAAACCGAAGTGGTGCTGCCCCGCCTGAAGAGCGACATTTACGATATTTTCAGCGCCGTAGCCGACGGACGGGATCCGGGCGAGGCCGAGTGGCACGACTTTGCGACTCTGGGGATCGTGCTGGCATCGAAAGGATATCCCGGCTCCTATGAGAAGGGGTATGAAATTACGGGAACGGAGCAGGTGGACGGCGTAGTGTACCACATGGGCACGGCGATAAAAGAGGGGCGGCTCGTTACCTCGGGCGGCCGGGTGATGATCGTCGTCTGTCGGGGTGCCGACCCGGAGCAGGCCAGGTGCCGGGCGCTCGAGGAGGTCCGGAAAATCGGTTGCGAGAATCTTTTCTATCGATCCGATATCGGTATGAAGGCTCTTTCGTTTTTAGTGAAAAAATAGTTATATTTGTCCTTCGAATCCCTGGATGGGACGGATAAGCAATCTTTAAAATCAAAACAATATATGGTAATCAGCGGAAAAGAATTAGCGGCGGCTTGCAAGGCCAAGATGGCCGAGCAGGTGAAGACATTCCCGGAGAAATACGGTCGGCTGCCCCATTTGGTAGTGGTGCTGGTCGGTGAGGATGCGGGCAGCGTATCCTATGTGACGGGTAAGACGAAGGCTGCCGACGAGGTCGGTATCCTGAATACGACGATTCGCAAGCCGGCGGACATCTCGGAGGAGGAGTTGCTGAAAATTATCGACGACCTCAATGCCGACGATACGGTGGACGGAATTTTGATCCAGCTGCCGCTGCCGAAACATATCGATTCGGATAAGGTGATTGCACGGATTCGTCAGGAGAAGGATGTGGATGGCTTCCACCCCCTCAATGTAGCGGCTCTCTGGCAGAAACAGCCCTGCGTGCTGCCCTGTACGCCGAAGGGTATCATGAAGCTCCTGAAGGATTCGGGCGTGGAGCTGGCCGGACGCAAAGCCGTTGTGATCGGCCGCAGTACGATCGTGGGGCTTCCCGTTGCCAAGCTGTTGCTCGATGAGAATGCTACGGTGACCATTACTCACAGCCGGACGAAGAACCTGGCGGATGTGACACGCGAAGCGGAGATTCTGGTCGTGGCAATTGGCCGTCCGAAGTTCGTTACGGCGGACATGGTGGGCGACGGTGCGGTGGTGATCGACGTGGGTGTCAATCGTGATCCCGAAACGGGGAAATTGTGCGGCGACGTCGATTTCGAGGCTTGCGAGCCGAAGGCTTCGCTGATCACGAAAGTGCCCGGCGGGGTAGGTCCGATGACGATCGCCTGTCTGATCGAGAATACGATCGAGGCATTCCTCAAAAAAGTTGCGAAATAGATTCCGGGTATCTGTGCAATCGTGCCGAATGAGGACGGATTGCCTTGATGCGGATTATATATCGATATCAGGGGCAGACGCAAGGTTTTTTCCTTGCGTCTGCTTTTTTATTTGTTTTACAAGGGCCGAACTGCCTGTTTTTTGTGAATACGTGGGAGGGGAGAGGTCCGGGCGGTCGGGTTTCAGCGGATTTCGCACCGGACATAAAATAAGGGAAGATTCGATCATCGAATCTTCCCTTATTTTGAAGAGCAAGTCCCCGGACTTACTTTTTCATCGTCTTCAGTTTCTCTGTCAGGATCGGAACGACCTTGTGTACGTCGCATACGATACCCACGTCGGCGACGTTGAAGATCGGAGCGAATTTATCCTTGTTCACGGCGATGATGAAGTCCGACTCCTCCATACCGGCCAGGTGTTGGATCGCACCCGAGATACCCATGGCGAAGTAGAGATCCGGACGCACCGTTTTACCGGTTGTCCGACCTGGCGCTCGTGTGCGAGAACGCCGGCATCGACCATCGCACGCGAAGCCGATACTTCGGCGCCGAGCACGTCGGCAAGCTCGCGCAGGGTTTGGAATCCTTCTGCCGTGCCGACACCGCGGCCGCCCGATACGAGTACTTTGGCTTCCGTAATGTCGATCATGTTCTTCTGTTCCTTGACCGTTTCCAGAATCCGTACACGGAACTTCGATTTGTCGAAATTGATTTTTACCTCCTCGACTTTTCCTTTGCGGGTCGGATCGGCCGCTTTGGCACGCATCACACCGGGGCGTACCGTGGACATCTGGGGACGATGTTCCTTGCAGATGATCGTTGCCATCAGGTTGCCGCCGAAGGCGGGACGCGTCATCAGCAGGTCGCCGTCTTCCGAAATGTCGAGTCCGGTGCAGTCGGCGGTAAGTCCCGTGCCGATGCGGGCCGAAAGGCGCGGACCGAGGTCGCGGCCGATGCTGGTGGCTCCGATCAGCAGAATGCTGGGCTTACGCTCGTGGATCACCTGGGTGATGGCCTGTGCGTATGGCTCGGTGGTGTACTGGGCGAGTTCATCGGCTTCGATCGAAAGGACCACGTCGGCTCCGGCTGCGATCAGCTCGTCGGCCTTGTCTTTGACTCCTTTGCCGAGCAGCAGGGCGATTACCTGCTCATGGAGTGCGTCGGCCAGTTCGCGGGCTTTTCCCAAAAGTTCGAGAGCGACGTTCTGAACGACTCCGTCACGCTGTTCGACGAACACGTAAACGTTTTTATATTGAGATTTATCCATCTTGGTAAGTAACTGTTTTTAATGAGTGTTTTCGATAATCGGGGCAGAATCGAACGGATTCGATACTGTCCGGTCACAAAAACGGCTGTTGTAAATGAACGATCGGTAATTTACAGCTTCGCAGTTGCCGGGGCCGATCAGATTATGAATTTTTCTTTCAGCTTCTCGACGATCAGATCGGCTGCTTCGGCCGGCTCCAGCTCGAAGACCTTACCTGCGGATTTCGCACCCTTCGTGAAGGATTTGAAGACGCGGGTCGGCGAGCCGGCAAGACCGAGTTTCGACTCCTCGACCGAGATGTTGTCGAAGCCCCAGACTTCCACCTGCTTGTCGTATGCCTCCACGATGCCGCGTACCGACATATAACGGGGCTGATTGGCCGAAGAGAGTACGGTTACCACGCACGGAGTCTCCACCTCGAGCAGTTGATACCCCTCTTCCGTCCATTTCTTGACGACCAGCCGGTTCCCTCCTTCGTATTTGATGCCTTCGAGGTAGGTCACCTGCGGCAGGCCGAGGTGTTCGGCGATCTGCGGGCCTACCTGGGCCGTGTCGCCGTCGATAGCCTGACGACCGGTAATTACCAGGTCGAAATCCAGCATGCGGAGAGCGCCGGCGATAGCGTTCGAGGTCGCCAGCGTATCGGCGCCGGCGAATTTGCGGTCGCTCAAATGAATCGCACGGTCGGCACCCATTGCGAAGGCTTCGCGCAGGATGTCATCGGCCTGCGGGGGACCCATCGTGATGACGGTGACGTGTGCGCCGTACTGGTCTTTCAGCTCCAGAGCCATTTCGAGTCCCGCCTTGTCGTCGGGGTTCATGATGCTGGGCACACCGTCGCGGATCAGCGTTCCCGTAACGGGATCGAGGCGGATTTCCGTCGTATCGGGAACCTGTTTTATACAAACTACAATTTTCATTCGAATATCTGTTTTTTATTGTTTTTACCTTATGTGTCCTTGCGAGGGGAGTACGACCGGCTTTGGGGTTTATTCCGAAACCGGATGCACGGTCGCCCGCCGCTATTTCAACAGTGCCGAGGAAATCACCATCCGCTGTACTTCGGAAGTACCTTCGTAAATCTCGGTGATCTTGGCATCGCGCATCATGCGTTCGACGGGGTATTCGCGCGTGTAGCCGTATCCGCCGTGGAATTGCACGGCCTTGGTCGTCACTTCCATTGCGGTTTCCGCTGCAAAGAGCTTGGCCCGGGCGGCATCGACCGAGAACGGGAGCTTCTGGTCTTTCTTGAAGGCTGCGGCACGCACTAGCAGGCGGGCGGCTTCGATTTTGGTATCCAGGTCTGCCAGTTGGAACTGGGTGTTCTGGAACTGTCCGATCGTCCGTCCGAACTGTTTGCGCTCCTTGACGTATTTCACGGTTTCGTCCATCGCCCCCTGCGCGATGCCGAGGGCTTGCGAAGCGATACCGACGCGGCCGCCGTCGAGGGTCTTCATCGCGATGCTGAAGCCCTTGCCGACCTTGCCGAGCAGATTCTCCTTGGGAACGATGCAGTCCTCAAAGATCAGGTCGCAGGTGGAGGAGCCGCGGATGCCCATCTTCTTCTCGTGCTTGCCGGTGGAGAAGCCGGGGAAGTCCTTCTCCACGATGAATGCCGAGATGCCGCGCGTACCCTGCGACTTGTCGGTCATCGCCATCACGATATAAACGTGTGCGTAAGCGGCGTTGGTGATGAAGATTTTGTTGCCGTTCAGGATATAGTGGTCGCCTGCATCGACTGCCGTGGTCTGCTGTGCCGCAGCATCCGTACCGGCGTTGGGCTCCGTAAGGCCGAAAGCGCCGAGCCATTCGCCCGAGCAGAGCTTGGGCAGGTATTTCATTTTCTGTTCTTCGGTACCGTGCTCATAAATCGGAGCGGCGCAGAGCGACGTGTGTGCCGATACGACCACGCCCGTAGTGGCGCATACGCGCGACAGCTCTTCGACGGCCATCGAATAAAGGATGTTGTTGCCGCCTGCACCGCCGTAGTTGACGGGGAAGGGAATACCGAAGATTCCCAGTTTTGCCATTTTCTCTACGGTTTCCACAGGGAAACGTTCCTCTTCGTCGATTTCGGCAGCCAGAGGTTTCACCTCGTTTTCGGCAAATTCGCGGATCATTTGCCGGAACAGCTGCTCGGTTTTGGTCAATTCGAAATTCATTTTATAAGTATGGTTTTTAATGATTTTAAACAGTCATACCTCCATCTACGCTCAAAACGGCACCATTGACATAGGCCGCTTCGTCGGATGCGAGGTAGAGATAGGCGGCGGCGATCTCCTCGGGACGCCCCAGGCGACCTACGGGAACTTTGGCCCGCATGCCGTCGAGTACGTTCTCGGGCATCTTGGCAACCATTTCGGTTTCGATGAAGCCCGGGGCTACGGCATTGACCGTGATGCCCTTGCGTCCCAGTTCGCGAGCCATCGTTTTGGTCATGCCGATCAGGCCGGCTTTCGTGGCCACGTAGTTGGTCTGGCCGAAGTTGCCGTAGAGCCCTACTACCGACGAGGCATTGACGATGCGTCCGTAGCCGGCTTCAAGCATGTAGTTCAATACGGCCTTGCAGCAGTAGAACGTGCCCGAAAGATTGACGTCGATCACGTTCTGCCACTGTTCGACGGTCATTTTCTTGAGCGTGCTGTCGTTGGTGATGCCGGCATTGTTGATCAGGATGTCGATCTTGCCGAACTTGTCGGCGACGCGCTTGGCCGCAGCGGTTACCGCCTCGAAATCGCTCGTATCGACCTTGTCGAAGGTGATGGCGAGCCCTTCGGCTGCGGCTTTTTTCTCCATTTCCTTACCGCGGGCTTCGTTACGTGCCCATACGACTACCTGTGCGCCTTCGCGTGCGAAACGCAGTGCCGTTGCTTCGCCGATACCGGCCGTGCCGCCCGTGACGATGGCGACTCTGTTCTCAAGTCTTTTCATGGTTATTTCTTTTTAGATGAATTCTTTGTTGTGTTTGAGCTTGGCGGTGCCCGTGATGCACTCTTTGCCGGCAGCATCGAGCAGCAGGCATTTGATCGTACCGATGTGTTTTTCGGTGTTTACGTCGATTACTTCAAATTCGGCCGTATATTTCTCCCCGGCGAAGACGGGTGCACGGAACGACATCTCCTGCGAGAGATAGATGGTGCCCTGTCCCGGGAAGAGCATGCCGAAGACCTTCGAGAATACGGCCGCCGAAAGGAATCCGTGCACGATGGGACGGCCGAACGGGGTTTTGGCTGCGAATTCCGGATCGAGGTGGATCGGGTTTTTGTCGCCCGTGATTTCGGCGAAAGCGATCACGCCTTCCTGCGTATAGGTCACTTCGTGACGGTATTTATCTCCTGTTTTGATCATGGCGGGCCTATTTTTTCATGGGTTTAAGATCCTTGGACACGATCAGGTGCGCTTCGGTAGCGGCCTGAACCTGTTCGACGGTGAATTCGGGATTGATTTCCGTCAGCACGATGCCTTCCGGGGTAATCTCCATGACGCCCATTTCGGTTACGATCATGTTCACGGAGCCTTTGGCCGTCAGCGGCAGCGTACATTTCTTGAGGATTTTGGGTGCGCCTTTGGCCGTGTGTTCCATGGCCAGGATCACCTTACCGGCTCCCATCAGCAGGTCCATCGCTCCTCCCATTCCCGGTGTTTTTTTCCCCGGTATCATCCAGTTGGCTAAATCTCCTTTTTCATCTACTTGCAAGGCCCCCAGGATACTGACATCTACGTGTCCGCCCCGGATAATACCGAACGAAGTAGCACTATCGAAGCTCGAGGCGCCCTCGAGGGCCGTGACGAATCCGCCGCCGGCATTGATAAATTCGGGGTCTTCCTCGCCCGGTGCGGGGGTCGGGCCCATACCGAGCAGGCCGTTTTCGCTCTGCAGGAAGATTTGAACGCCTTCCGGCAGGTAATCGGGGACGGCCGTCGGCAGTCCGATACCGAGGTTCACCACGTCGCCGTCTTTGAGTTCCATCGCCACGCGTTTGGCGATGATTTCTCTGATCTGTTCCTTTTCCATAGATTTATGTCGTTTTTGTCTGTTCGTCGTACTGTCTTGAAACGGGGCGGTTCTGGAATCCGGGACCGTTTCCTATTTGCGGTGCATTCTGCGGGCCATCTCCTGGGCGATGAACGACGCCACGTCGTCGGCGTAGGTGTTCATGCCGAAGCCGGCGTCATAGCCCAGCTCTTTGGCCAGTTCGTGCGAGATGCGCGGGCCGCCGCACGCCAGAATCACTTTGTCGCGCAGCCCTTCGGCTTCGAGCATTTCGACCAGCTCCGTGAGGTTCTTGATATGAATGTCCTTCTGGGTCACCGTCTGCGAAACCAGCAGGGCGTCGGCCTTGAGTTCGATCGCTTTGGCGATGAACTCTTCGTTGGTTACCTGGCTGCCCATGTTGAGGGCTTCGAACATCTCGTAGCGCTCCAGTCCGTAGTGACCCGCGAAGCCTTTCATGTTCATAATGGCGTCGATACCTACCGTATGGGCGTCCGTGCCGGTGCTGGCGCCGATCACCACGATCGGGCGGCCGATCTGCTCGCGGATGAAGCTGTCCGTTTCGGCCATGTCCCATTTGGTCGATTCGACTTTCGGGACATGGATATTCGAATAATCGACCGTATGGGTACAGCTTCCGTAGCAGTTGAAGAACGTGTAACCGGCCGTCAGCTCCCGGTGGAATACCACCTGCGGGTTCTCGAAGCCCATCTTTTTCATCAACTGTTTGGCCGCTTCGATGGCTTCGTCGCCGGCGGGCACGGGCAGTGTGAAACTCAACTGCGTTTTGCCGTCGTTCATCGTGTCGCCGTAGGGCTTTATCTTTTTCAGGTCGAGGGTCTGGTCGAAATCCCTGCCTTCGGTTGAATATAATCCTCCACTCATAGAATCAATATGCTAATATAGTTAAAATAAGGCGTTTGGTCGTGCTTGCAGCATCGGAATATCATTTTTTCGCTGCGGCGCGACTGCCGTTTTTCATAATCTCCACGAAGGGGTTGTAGTAGTTGCGGCCCTTGCTGCTCACGCCCTCCAGACCCTTGCCGCCGTTCATGGGGCGTTTGATGTCGGCGAAGATTCCCTTCTCGAGCGCCGAGAAGAGTCCCTCTTTTTCGAGGCGTTCGAGAAGTGCGGTAGCTTTGTCCAAAACCTCCTTGGCACGTTTGCGGATCAGTCCGCCTTCCTTGAACTCCACTTCGTCGCCGATGTTCTTCATGTTGTTGAAGATGTAGCGGGCGTTCTCGATGGAAAGGTAGCGGTCCGACATGAACGGGGTGTGGATGGCTTCGGTCGGCATACCTAACAACTGGATGCCCTGCGAAGTCCAGATGCCCACCATGTTGAACAGTGCGTCCTGGATATGTCCCCGGAAGATGTTGCCGGTCATGAACTTCGTCGGCGGCATGTATTTCAGCGGAGCCTTGGGGAAGATCTCGCGGGTCATCTGCGCCTGCGCCAGCTCGTAGAGGAAGCCGTTTTCGAGCATCGGATCCATCTCGAAGGCGTGTCCCAGACCCATTTGCTCCTCGGGCAGGCCGGCCAGCAGGGCCAGTTGTTCGTTGATCAGGTCGGAAGCCAGCACCGTGTGGGCTTCCTCGACCGCGTCGGCCGTGGTGAGGTAGTTGTCCTCGCCCGTGTTGATGATTACGCCGGCGAAGCCGTTGATTACGCGCGACATATATTGATCGACCAGCGTGCGCTGCATGTTGATGTCGCGGAACAGAATGCCGTACAGGGCGTCGTTGAGCATCACATCCAGACCTTCGAGTGCACCCATTACGGCGATCTCGGGCATGCAGAGTCCCGAGCAGTAGTTGCAAAGGCGGATGTAGCGGCCGACCTCTTCGCCTACTTCGTCCAGAGCCTTGCGCATGATCCGGAAGTTCTCCTGCGTGGCGAACGTGCCGCCGAATCCCTCGGTCGTCGCGCCGTAGGGCACGTAGTCGAGCAGACTTTGGCCCGTAGTGCGGATTACGGCGATGATGTCGGCGCCCTGTCGGGCTGCGGCCTGCGCCTGTACGACATCTTCGTAGATGTTACCCGTCGCTACGATTACGTAGAGGTAGGGGCGCGGCCCTTCGCCGATGGTGGCGATGTAGTTTTCTCGACGCTGGCGGTTGGCTGCGATTTTGGCGATGCTGGCGTCGATATACGGTTTCAGCGCCGCTTCGCGCTCGGCTGCCGTACATACGGCCGAGCGGGTGATGTCGAGTTTGCCGGCAGCGATCTCTTCGGCGATTTGCTGGGGTGTGAGTCCCGTTTCGACGATCGCGTTGCCGAGGAAGAACAGGGCGCCTTCGCCCAGTACGTTTTTCTCCCGCAGCTCTTCCACCACCACGTTCGGCAGCGGTACCGCGTTGGCATCCACGCCGTCGATGCCGATCAGACGGCACAGCGTCCGCTCGACGGCTACCGTCGTATAACCTTCCACAAAATCCTGCACCCCGTTGGCGATCTTGCGCGCTACGTCCCGGGCGTGTTCCACCTGGTTAAAGTCTATTCCTAATTTGCTTTTCATATCGTTCATGTAGGCTGTGCCGTACGGCTGCCGTCATTGGTTGTTTTTGAGTTCTTCGTTGCGTTCGATTCGCCGGAGGATTTCCGGGTCGATGCCCAGAATACGGGCGATCCGGATCGCTTCGTGCGGAACTTCGTCCGTCGTGACCTCCTCGAGCGAGTAGTCTATGAAATCGTTGATGTTTTTCAGCGTGATCCTCTCCTCCGCGTTCGTTTCCGAGAAGCCTTTTACCTTCTGCTTGCGGTACGGAGCCGCGATGCCGTTGTAGTGGGTGGTTACGAGCGAAGGGACTTCGTAGTCGGCCAGAAATTCGAGGACGCCGTTCACGATCGCCCTT
>OLXJ01000374.1_pt1 | contig 24739 bp, 19 predicted proteins | sample 1644591 | NCBI WGS metagenome assembly OLXJ01 (sample SAMEA103958150, study PRJEB25191) | human gut metagenome | biome: human-associated habitat [ENVO:00009003]; feature: intestine environment [ENVO:2100002]; material: feces | place: Germany | collected 2013/2015 | reverse complement strand
TATATACCGCGCAAAAGCGTGGTACACGACCTGACCGGCACGACAAAGCTGGCGTTCTTTCTGCTGTTTACCTTCGCCAGCATGATCACCTACAACACCTGGGTGCTGCTGGGGCTGATGGCCGTCAGCTTTGCGGTATTCAGGCTCAGCCACATCAAGCTGCGCGAGGTTCGTTTCATGCTGGTCTTTATGTTGGTGTTCCTCGTGCTGAACGACCTGTTCATCTTCCTGTTCGACCCGAACCAGGGCACGGCGCTCTACGGCACCCGCACGGTGCTTTGCCACCTGTTCTGGCGGTACGACCTGACCGCCGAGCAGCTGTTCTATATGTTCAACATCTCGCTGAAATATTTTGTCGCGCTGCCGGTGGCCATTCTGTTCATCTCGGCCACGAACCCCAGTGAGTTTGCCGCCAGCTTGAACAGCATCGGCATCTCATACAAGGTCGGCTATTCCGTCGCCATTGCGCTGCGGTACATTCCGGATATTCAGCGCGATTACCACAGCATCAGCCAGGCACAGCAGGCCCGCGGCGTCGAGCTGGGCCGCAGCGAGCCGTTCTTCAAGCGCTTGAAGAACTCGGTCAGCATCCTGCTGCCGCTGATTCTGACGAGCTTGAACCGCATCGACACGATCTCCAACGCCATGGAGCTGCGCGGCTTCGGCAAGCATGACAAGCGCACCTGGTACACACGCCGCCCCTTTGCCTGCCGCGATTTTATCGCGCTGGCAGTCGGCGTCGTGCTGCTGCTCATCAGCCTGACCGTGACGATCAGGTTTGGACGGTTTTATAATCCGTTTGTGTAAAAAACGAAAATTGCGCCCCTGCGGCATAACTCCGCAGGGGCGCATTCTATATAAGCCCGTGCCCGTTTGCGGTGGCGGAAGCTTTCCCGGGCGGATATGGAATCCGCCCCTACACATAGGGACGGTGCCTGCATCGACTCGGAAAGTTCGTGCTGCCGTGGTCGAACAATGCCCGCCCCTACAATCCCATCAAAAAACAGCCGCCCGCTCAGGCATCGTACCTGGGCGGGCGGCTGTTATTCTGATTTTACTGCATCAGCCCACACACCAGCTGTGCATAGGCAACGGGGTCCTCAATGGGCAGACCGGCGATCAGCAGGGCCTGGTCATAGAGCAGCTCGGCGTACTTGGCGACCTTGTCGGTGTCGCCCGCGGCGTGGGCAGCCTTCAGAGCGGCAAAGACCGTGTGGTTCGGGTTCAGCTCCAGCACCTTCGTGCTCTCGACGCCCTCTGCGTTGGGCATGCGGCGCAGTACCTTCTCCATCTCCATCGAGATACCGCCCTCGGCAGACAGGGTGACGGGGTGTTCCTGCAGGGTCGGATTGACCTTGACCTCCTTGACCTTGCCGTTCAGGTCCTTCTTGATTTCCTCAAACAGGTCCTTGTTCTCGCTCTCGGCAGCCTCGGCGGCCTCGGCCTCGTTGGCCTCGGTATCGTCGACGGCCTCTACGGGAATCTTCACGTCCTTCTCCTCAGAGTCAACGGGGGCGGCGCCAGCGGCAGCCGCCTCCGTGCGAGCTTTACGGGCGGACATGATTACTTGTCCTCGTCGTCCACAACCTCGTAGTCGGCGTCGACAACGTCATCGTCGGCAGGCTGGGCACCGGCGGCACCGTCAGTCTGCTGCTGAGCGTCGGCGTAGACAACCTGGGCCAGCTCGTAGGCCACAGACTGCAGGGACTCGCCGGCAGCCTTGATGGCCTCGACGTCAGAGCCCTCGAGTGCCTTCTTGGCGTCGGCGATAGCGGCCTCGGCCTTGGACTTCACGTCGGCGGAAACCTTGTCGCCCAGCTCGTTGAGGGTCTGCTCGGTGGAGTAGCACAGGCTGTCGGTCTGGTTGCGGACCTCGACCTCTTCCTTCTGCTTCTTGTCCTCCTCGGCATGAGCCTCGGCGTCCTTGACCATACGATCGACTTCGTCGTCGGACAGAGCAGTGGAGCCAGAAATGGTGATCTGCTGCTCCTTGCCGGTGCCCTTGTCCTTAGCGGAGACCTTGACGATGCCGTTGGCGTCGATGTCGAAGGTGACCTCGATCTGCGGCACGCCGCGGGGAGCCGGAGCGATGCCGTCCAGATGGAAGGTGCCCAGGCTCTTGTTGTCGCGGGCAAACTCACGCTCGCCCTGCAGAACGTTGATCTCAACAGAGGGCTGGTTATCAGCGGCAGTGGAGAACACCTGGCTCTTGTGGGTAGGGATGGTGGTGTTGCGGTCGATGATCTTGGTGCACACGCCGCCCAGGGTCTCAATGCCCAGGCTCAGCGGGGTGACATCCAGCAGCAGCAGGCCCTTGACATCGCCCTGCAGAACGCCGCCCTGGATGGCAGCGCCCACAGCCACGCACTCATCGGGGTTGATGCCCTTGAAGGGCTCGCAGTTCAGTTCCTTCTTGACTGCATCGTAGACAGCGGGGATACGGGTGGAACCACCGACCATCAGGACCTTCTTCAGGTCAGAGGGACGCAGGCCTGCATCCTGCAGAGCCTTGCGGACAGGGGTCATGGTGCGGTCGACCAGATCAGCGGTCAGCTCATTGAACTTTGCGCGGGTCAGGGTCATATCCAGATGCTTGGGGCCGGTAGCGTCAGCAGTGATGAAGGGCAGGTTGATCTGGCTGCTCATTGCGCTGGACAGCTCGATCTTTGCCTTCTCAGCAGCTTCCTTCAAGCGCTGTGCGGCCATCTTATCCTTGCGCAGGTCGATGCCGTTCTCGTTCTGGAAAGCATCTGCCATCCAGTCGATGATGCGCTGGTCGAAGTCATCGCCGCCCAGGTGGGTATCACCGTTGGTGGCCAGAACCTCGGTCACGCCGTCGCCCATCTCGATGATGGAGACATCGAAGGTGCCGCCGCCCAGGTCGTAGACCATGATCTTCTGGTCCTCTTCCTTATCGATGCCGTATGCCAGAGATGCGGCAGTGGGCTCGTTGATGATACGCTTGACGTTCAGGCCGGCAATGGTGCCTGCGTCCTTGGTTGCCTGACGCTGGCTGTCGTTGAAGTATGCAGGAACGGTGATGACTGCATCGGTGACAGTCTCGCCCAGATAAGCCTCGGCATCAGCCTTCAGCTTCTGCAGGATCATAGCGCTGACCTGCTGGGGAGTGTACTCCTTGCCGTTCAGGGTCACCTTGTGGTCGGTGCCCATATAACGCTTGATGGAAGCCACCGTGTTCTCAGGGTTGGTGATGGCCTGGCGCTTTGCCACCTGACCCACCAGACGGTCGCCGGTCTTGGTGAAGCCGACAACAGACGGGGTGGTGCGTGCACCCTCAGAGTTTGCGATAACAACGGGCTCGCCGCCCTCCATAACAGCCACGCAGCTGTTGGTAGTACCAAGGTCGATACCAATGATCTTACTCATAATGAAAGCTCCTCTCAAATTCAGAACGTTTTTTGTTTATATGATGCTCAAATGTTACCAAGCGGATGTTATATTTGAAAACCCTTGCGGGGTCTTGCAAAATCACTCTGCCACAACAACGGTGGCATGGCGGACGATCTTATCGCCCAGCTTGTAGCCCTTCTGGTAAACCGTAATCACGGTGCCGCTCTCCTGCCCATCGGGGGCGGGGATCTGCTGCACAGCATTCATAAAGTTGGGGTCAAAGGGCTTGCCCAGCGCCTCGATCTCCTCTACATGGAGGGTGCTCAGCGCCTTGGCGGCTTTGTCCAGCGTCATGGTCACGCCCTTCTTGTAGTTCTCGTCGGTGGTGGGGGCGTTGGCCGCCATCTCCAGCGTATCCAGAATGGGGATGATCTGGTTCACGGCAAAGGACACGCCGTCGTTGAACTTCTGGTCAGCCTCACGGGTGGAGCGCTTGCGGTAGTTCTCATACTCGGCGGCCATCCGCAGCAGCTGATCCTTGGCCTGATTGGCATTCTTCTCAGCCGCGTCCAGCTTTGCCTTCACGGCCTCCAGCTCCCGGGCCTTCTTGTTGAAGAAGCCATCTTTTTTCTTGGGGTCTGCCGCTTCAGCGTTCGTCTCGGGAGCCGCTGCCTGCTCAGGTGCAGTTTCCGGGGCGGCCTGCTCGGCGGTGTTGGGCTCCACGGCAGGTTCTTCTGCCTGCGGGGTCTTTTTTGTTTCTTCGCTCATTCCAGGTCCTCCTTATAGATCACAGTCCGCCGGGGTGCGGCTGCCTGCGGGGTATCTTTTCGTTTACCGCTCATTCCTTCGCCAAGCTGATCGGCAAAGGTGTGGAGCAGCGGCATCAGCTTCTGGAAGGGCATCCGGGTGGGGCCGATGAGGGCCACGGAGCCCCAGAGGCCTCCGCCCACCAGATACCGGTCACTCACGATGCACAGGCCGGGGATCTGAGGTTCCAGGTCCTCGCCCAGCAGGATGCTTTCGCTCTGCTCTGCCGGGGGTGCAATGAGGGCGGCGGCCTGCTCTTCGTCGTTCAGCAGGCTCAGGATGCTGCCCACCTTGCCGTCCAGCTGGGGCCAGTCCAGCAGGTACTGCTCACCGCCCAGATACACATGGGGCTGGGTGGAATCCTGCAGGATGGCGGCGGCAGCGCTGATCACCGGCACCAGCTCCGGGCTGATCTGGCTGCACAGCTCTGCAAGGAGCCGGGGCGACAGATCAACAGGAGCCACAAAGGTCAGGTTCCGGTTGAGCAGGGCGGCAAGCGCCGCTGCATTTTCCCGGGAAAGACCGGTGCGGACCCGCGCAACACGGGTGCGGACATAACCGGCAGTGGTCACAGCCAGCACCGCTGCGGCGCTGCGGCCCACCTGCACCACCTCGTAGTGGGCGATGCAGAGATCCTCAGCACAGGGGGTGCTGACGGCGGCGGTACAGCCGCTGATGGCGGCCAGTGCCTTGGCGGCACCTTGTGCCAGCTTTTCCGGCTCATGGTCAAGGCTTGCGAACACCGCGTCCACACGGGCGCGGGTCACACGGTCCAGCGGCTGGTCATCGGTGAGAAGATGATCCAGATAATAACGGTAGCCCTTGGCACTGGGGACACGGCCTGCGCTGGTGTGGGGCTGCTCCAGCAGACCCAGCTTGGTCAGCGCAGCCATCTCGTTGCGCAGCGTAGCACTGGAAACTGCCATATCAAAGTAGTTTGCCAGCACACTGCTGCCCACGGGCTCGCCCTCGAGGCCATACAGCGCAACGATCGCCTGCAAAACACGCTGCTTGCGTGCATCCATCGTCATAGCGCCTGCCTCCTTCGTTCGCTTTTTGTTCTTTAGCACTCCTTCTTCCTGAGTGCTAAGACCATTATATCCAATTTTGCGGCGCTGTCAATAGCTTCTCAGAAAAGTTTTGAAAGATTCATAATTCTGTCATAAACGAAGAAAGCGCCCTCCTTATTATAAGGAAAGCGCTCCGGCATGTTCTTTACTCTTCCATCTGCCTTGCCAGAAATGCCGCTGCCACATTCACGGCCTTGAGCTGGGCGGCATCCGGCGTGGCCGTGCGGTCTTCGGTCAGCAGGGCCACCACGCCGGTCACATCGCCCGCCGCAATGATGGGTGCGGCACACAGCACTGCTCGGGGCGAGCCTTCGCAGGGCAGGATGCACTTTTCGGCAATGCCCTCGCTCTGGTACAGCCTGCGGCCATCCATCAGCTTTTCCAGCGGCTGGCTCACGCTGCGGTCGGCCAGATCCCGCCTGCCCGCACCGGATGCCGCCAGAATGCGGTCCCGGTCTGAGACAAAGGCCGTCAGGGCAAAGCACTTGCTCAGCACATCCACATACTGGGCCGTCACCCCGCTCAGTTCCCCCATGGGCGAATACTTTTTGAAGATGACCTCACCGTCCCCCGTTGTAAAGATCTCCAGCGGGTCTCCCCTGCGGATGCGCTGGGTGCGGCGGATCTCCTTGGGGATGACCACCCGCCCCAGCTCGTCGATGCGGCGCACGATGCCGGTTGCTTTCATAAGGTTCCCTTCCTTTCCATGTTCCGGTTTTGCTTCCAGATTTCTGCGAAGTATGGTTATTCTGTGGAAACAGGAAGGGAATTATTCATTCAGCTCCGGCCGGAGCCTTACCTGCGCACATACTGCGTCTTTCTGCCCGCGCCGATCCTCTCCAGAACGCCCTCCTCTGTCAGTTTTTTCAGCGCGCTTTCAATCGAGCTTGTACCAAAGCCCGGGCAGGCCTCTGCGGCCTCCTGTTTTGTAAAGGCTCCCAGCTTTTCCATCGCATAACTGCGCACTCGTTCGTACGCCGTCACGCGCTTCTGTCCCCCGCCAACCAGATCGACCCGCTGCTCAAAATCCTGATAACAGGAGCAGATCACCGCCAGCATATATTTGATAAACGGTGTCGGGTCATTTTCCTCCTCATGCCAGTGCTGATCAGCCTGCGCCAGTGCTGCATAGTACTCATCCTTAGTCTCTGCAATTGCTTTTTCAATGCTGATGTACTGCCCCACAACATATCCATTCTGATACAGCATCAAAAGGGTCAGCAGCCGGCTCATTCTGCCGTTACCATCATTGAAAGGATGGATACAGAGAAAATCCAAGATAAAACAGGGGATCAAAAGCAGGGGATCAACGAGTTCTCTGTGCAGCACATCCTGATAAGTGCAGCAAAGTGCCTCCACAGCACCCGGTGTCTCGTATGGTTCCAGCGGGCGGAACAGCACACGGCGTTCCCCGCTGGGAAGGGTCATATCGATCTCATTGGGTGTAGTCTTAAAATGTCCTCGATAGGTCAAATTCGTATATTTCAGCAGATCACGGTGCAGTTGCAGGATGTACCCCGGCTCTACCGGAATATAGGCATAGTTCTCGTGGATGAGATTTAAAACATTCCGATATCCCAATATCTCCATTTCGTCCCGGTTACGTGGAGTCGTTTTATCTTCAACCAGCTGTTTCAGGCGTGCATTGGTCGTGATGATCCCTTCGATCCGATTGGAGGACTCTGTACTTTGGATCTTTGCGATCTCCACCAGCCGCTCCAATTCAGCGGGCCTTTGTTTCAGATATAGTTCCTGCCGCCCCTTGCATTCATGGATCTTCGCAACATAAGACAAGACCTCATTATCCCAGGAGTATTCTGCAATCTTTTTATAATCAAATGTACGCATGATTCACCCATTCCTTCTCCCAGCCCGTTCTTCCTTCTCCCAATTATACACTCATTTTGGGAGAAAGCACAAGAAACTGGGAGAAATCTTTTATCGTTCTCGTCACTCGCAGCTCCGGCCGGTGCGCTGCTTGTCCTCATACATCCGGTGGTCGGCCAGGATGCGGATGGCACGCACATCGTCACTGTCACTTGGGTAGACCGCACAGCCGCAGCTGGTGCTAACCTGCACCTCTGCATCCTTCAGGCGGTAAGGCTCCCGGATGGCTGCCTTGATCTTTTCCACCCGGCTCTTGCAGAACCCCTCCGTTATGGCTCCGTTGACGATGAGGGCGAACTCATCCCCGCCGATGCGGAACACCGCATCGCTCTCCCGCACGCAGCCCCGCAGGCGGCTGGCCACCTCCTTGAGCAGCTGGTCGCCCACATCGTGGCCGTAACGGTCGTTCACAGGCTTGAAACGGTCAAGGTCGAGGTAGAACAGGACAAACGGTGTCCTGTTCAGCTCGTTTTCTTTCAACAATGCGTCAAAATAGCGTTCATTATACAGTCCGGTCAGGCCGTCGGTGTTGGCCAGGTCCTCCATCTGCTGGCGGGCCTCCCCTTCCTGCCGGAGGGCGCGCTCCTTTTCCTCCACGCGCAGGCGGGCATCGGTGCGGACACCGTGCACCAGCACGATGCCTGCGCAGAAAAACAGCCCAGCCAGCAGCAGGATGGTGGCGTTCTGGATCTTCCGCATTCCACTGTCCACCACGCCACGGCCGACGATGCCCACAATGGACAGATCCTGAAAGCCCACAGGCTGGTAGACCAGATAATAGCTCTTGCCCTCAAGCCAGTAGGAAAGGCTGCCGCTGCGGCCCTCTGCCACGTCCTGCCGGGCCCGGGTCAGTATACCCGCATCCACCTGCGCATACTTCTGCAGGTAGTCGAACAGGTTGTCCATCCAGTCCTCGATCTCGCTCTTGGGCTCCTCCGAGAGCATCACATCGCCATCGGGATGGATGATGTAGCAGTCGCTCTGGCCGCCGTAAGCACTGCCGCCAATCAATTCCTCTATGGTCTTATTCCGATAGCTCACGGCAAGGCTGGTGTAGGTGGTGCCGTCGATCTCCACCGGCGCAATGGGCGCAGAGTATACCACCCGGCGCTCCCCGCTCCGCATGATGTAGCTGGACACCGTAGGCTTGCCGGTGCGGTACATCTCCTCAAAGGCCGTCCAGAGGTGATCCACTTTTTCATGCTTGCCCCGGATGCTCCAATATTCGCAGTTTTCATTGAACAGATACACGCTGCTGTACCGCCAGATCTCCCGCTCGGCCTCATAGCTGCGCAGGCGTTCCTCCGCCAGGCCCTCCTCATTGGCAGCCTGCAGGCTCTTGCCCCACTCGTTCAGCATGTTCCAGTTGCTCCGGCTGAAGATGGTAAACGCCTTATCCACCTGCTCATAGGTCTCCAGCAGGTTGCGGGTGCCTTCGTCATAGAACTGCTGCCGGATGTACAGGACGTACCAGCACAGACCTGTCACCACGACCATCGCCAGCAGCAGCGCAGCTGCCGTCCATCTTTCTTTTTTCTTCCACATATTCAGCTTCTCCTCAGCAGAGTCCCAACTCTCTGCCCTTTTCCGGCCGCATTTCCACAGCCTGCGAAACCACGCAATTCCGTCGAATCAACACTACCAAATTCTGCTTTTTCTGTCAAGGCTTTCGTCAAAGATTATTCGCTGCAAATTTGGGGCATTCTTCTATCCTTTTGCTGCTGTGTATGTTATAATAAAATGTATGGATTTCTGAGGGGGTGCTCTTATGCAGCAGATCGTGATATTGGGCGGCGGTGCAGCGGGCCTTGCCGCCGCATTGGCCGCCGCCCAGTCTGCCCCGGCAGGGGCAGTGCGGGTGACGGTGCTGGACCGCAACCCCAGGTGCGGCAAAAAGCTGTTGGCCACCGGCAACGGCCGCTGCAATCTGGGCAACACCGGCATTGCACCGGAGCAGTATTTCACCGCTGACCCCGCCGCCCTGCGGCCCCTGCTGGCCGCGGTGGATGCCGCCGCACCGCTGGAATGGTTCGCGGCGCTGGGCCTGTACACCCGCACCGATGAGGCCGGGCGGGTATACCCCTACTCCAACCAGGCCGCAGACGTGCTGGCCCTGCTGGAAGGCCACCTTGCCCGGCTGGGCGTGGAGGTGCGTACCGGCTGCACTGTGCAGACCCTGAGCCAGAACCGCAGCGGCTACACCATCCTGTGCGAGGATGCCGAGGGTCAGGACCAGACCCTGCGGGCCGATGCCGTCATCTGCGCCATGGGCGGCAATGCCGGGCCGCAGTTCGGCACCGACGGCTTCGGCACCCGATTCGCCGCCCAGTGCGGCGGAAAGCTGGAGCCGCTGTACCCCTGCCTGACCGCCCTGCAGACAGCAAAGCCCAACCGATCTCTGGCCGGCATCCGGGCCAAGGCCGCTGCCACCCTGCTGGACCTCGACCGCCACTGCACCGTGGCTGTGGAAAACGGCGAGGTGCAGTTCACGGACTATGGGCTTTCGGGCATCTGCATCATGCAGCTGTCCGGCCATCTGGCCCCGGGGCGGGGGCCAAAGCGCCCGGCCGTTGAGCTGGACCTCTTCCCCATGCTGGACGAGACTGCCCTGACCGCCCTGTTTGCGACCCGGGTGCCCCTGCTGCCGGGCAAGGCACCTGCGGATTTCTGGACAGGTCTGCTCAATCCCAAGCTGGGCCGCGCCCTGTGGGCAGCGGCAAAGCTGCCTGAAAAACCGGTGGACACCCTGCCGGATGCCGCCTGGCAGGTGCTGGCCAACGCGGCCAAGCACTGGCTGTTCGAGGGTCTGACCCCCTGCGGCTGGAAGCAGGCCCAGACCACCGGCGGTGGCCTGAGCCTGACCGAAGTGACCCCCAGCTTCCAGTTCAAGGGCTGCCCCGGCCTTTACTTTGTGGGTGAAACGCTGGACTGCGCCGGCAGTTGCGGCGGCTTCAACCTGCACTGGGCCTTTGGCAGCGGCATCGCCGCCGGGCGTGACGCGGTGCGGAGCCTGAAGCGGCCTGCCCCGAAGCCGAATAAAAAGAAGCGATAAAGAATGACCCTCTCCATCCCGCATCTGACAGACAGACTGCAGGAACGGAGAGGGTCATTTTCGTTTCAGATACGCTTGTGTCTCCCGGACCACCACTCCCGAAAGCCCCACCACGCCCACAAGATTGGGCAGCATCATCAGGCCGTTGAAGGTATCGGAGAGCGCCCAGGCCAGATCCAGCTTCATCACAGCACCCACCAGCACCATGGCCGCAAACACCAGTTTATATCCTGCAGCGGCACGCTCCCCCAGCAGATACACCACTGCCCGGGTGCCGTAATGGCTCCACCCCAGCGTAGTGGAATAGGCAAACAGCAGGACCGACACCGCGATAAACTGCGGCCCGAACGCCCCAAACACCGTGGAAAAGGCCTGCCCCACCAGTACGGAGCCCTCCACGCCGGTCAGGGCCGCACCGGTGTCCAGATCCACAAGGCCGCTGGTGAGTACCACAAGGGCCGTGAGGGTGCAGACCACCATGGTATCTGCGAACACCTCGAACATGCCCCACATTCCCTGCTGGACAGGCTCCTCCACGTTGGCCGCGCAGTGCACCAGCACCGACGCGCCCAGTCCTGCCTCGTTGGAAAAGGCTCCCCGCTTGAATCCCCAGCTGATGGCCCGGGCCATGCCGTAACCCAGCACCCCGCCCCCGGCGGCCTGCAAGCCAAACGCCCCCCGGAAGATGGCCGCGAATGCCGCCGGGACAGCCGCCCAATGGACACAGACCACGGTCAGCGCCCCGAACAGGTAGAACAGGGCCATGAGCGGGACGATGGCCTCCGTGACTGCGGCCACTCGCTTCAGCCCGCCCAGTATGACCCGCCCGGTGAGCAGGGCCAGTACGATGCCCGTTGCCACCGGCGGCACCCGGAACACCGCCTGCAGATTGCCCGCAATGGAGTTGATCTGGCTCATATTCCCCATGCCGAAGCTGGCCAGCATGCAAAAGCAGGCAAACAGCACCGCCAGTGCCCGGCCAAAGCCGCCGCCCAGCCCCTCGGCCAGATAGTACATAGGCCCGCCGCACCATCTTCCGGCGGCATCCCGGCGGCGGTAGCAGATGCCCAGCACGTTCTCGGCATAGCTGGTCATCATCCCCAGCAGGGCCATGACCCACATCCAGAACACAGCCCCAGGCCCGCCCGCCAGAATGGCCGCCGCCACGCCCACGATGTTGCCGGTGCCGATGGTCGCCGCCAGTGCCGTGCAAAGGCTCTGGAACTGGCTGATGGCTTCATCGTCCGTGTGGGCGGTCACATTCCGGTCCAGGAAGATGGCCCCGATGGTGTGCCGCATCCAGTACCCGAAATACCGCAGCTGGAAAAAACCGGTGCGCACTGTCAGCAGGCAGCCGGTGCCAAACAGCAGCACCAGCCCCACCGGCCCCCACACCACACCGCTGACCACCGCATTCACCCGCGCCAGGCTCTCCCACATACACAAACGCCCCCTGTGCTCTACTGTATGGCACAGGGGGCGTTTTCATGCCCGGGCAGCGGTTTCTGTATAAAAAAGCACATCCCGGCCCACCCTGTTCCAAAACGGAACGGAGGAACACGGGATGCACAAGAACGGTTGGAGGCCCTTCTGGGCGGCTTTGGGGGCGGCACTTCTGGTGCTGCTGCCGCTGGTGGGCGGCACAGTCCTGCTCACCCGGCAGATGGTGCGCACCCGCATCCAGACCGCCCAGCCCCAGAGCGGGGTGCCCATCCAGCTGCCCCGGGCCGAGCACCGGATGACCCTGCTTCTCTGCACCGCCGGGGAGCAGCCGGGCTTTTTGCTGGTCTACCTGAACGCCGCCCAGAACAGTCTGAACCTGCTGGCCGTGCCGGGGGAGCTGACGGTTCCCTTCAACGGAGAGACTGCCAGCCTTGCCCACTGCTACGGAGCGGCGGGGCCCGCCCGGTGCCGTCAGGCACTTCTGGAGGTGCTGGGCCTGCCGGAGGATATGTTTTATCTGGCGCTGTCCCCCGCCGTGCTGGAAAAGACTGCTTCCCGTTACGGGCCGGTGCGGGTGGGGTTTTCGGGGGCACTGACTGCCGATGAGCTGGCCGAAACCGGGCTTTCCGCCGCCGTGCAGAGCATTTCAGCCAAGGAGGCCCACGCTCTGCTCTCCGGCTGGGATGCGGACGGCATCCTGCCGCCTGCCCGCCGGGCCGCTGCCCGGGCGGCAGTATGGGAAGCCTTTTTCCGGCAGGACCTCGCCCTGCTGCCCGCCACCCTGCCGGATGCCCTGCGGGCCAGCAGCACGGCCCTGCTCACCGACTTTGCGGCGCAGGATTACGCCCTGCTGGGCACGGTCCTGGAGTTTCTGGCCAACAACAGCGCCCTCCCCCACGCCGAAGCCCTGCCCGGGGCGTGGGATGCAAAAGCGGGCACTTACACGGTCACAGACGCTTCCCGGGCGGCAGTGCAGACCTTCCTCAGCGTTTCGCCCGCCTCGGGGAACGATGTTTCGCTCAGGGAGCCATAGCCCAGCACAAACGTTCCGGAAAAGTCCTGTTCCCCGCCGGTCAGGTCATAATCGCTCAGCAGGCTCAGGGCCACGCCCTGCGCCTTTGCGGCGACGTGAAGGGCGGCATCCGGCGGGGCATTTTTCAGCCTTGCCAACAGATGCAGGCCGGTATGCAGGCCGGTCAGGGTCAGCTCGTCCGGCGCAAAAGCAGCGCGCAGAGAGGCAGCCAGAGCATCCCGCCGGGCCTTGTAGGCCACGCGCTCCCGGGCAAGATGCCGGGTAAAGTAGCCCTCGCGGATGAAGCGGGCCAGGGTCTGCTGCTCAAACCGGCTGACGGTGCCGGAATAGATCCGGTACTTTGCCCGCCAGGCGGGCAGCAGCTGCCGGGGCAGCACCATGTAGGCGATGCGGATGCCGGGGGCCAGACTGCGGGAGCAGGTGGAAAGGTAGACCACCGGGCCGTCGGCCCCGGCCATGCCCTGCAGGCTGGGCAGGGGGCGGGTATCAAAGCGGAACTCCGAATCGTAATCGTCCTCTATGATATACCGCTGGCCCGGGCAGCGGGATGCCCAGTGGAGCAGCTCCGTTCGGCGGCCCGCCGGCATGGTCACGCCCGTGGGGAACTGGTGGCTGGGCGTGACATAGCACACTGCCGCGCCCGAGCCGGACAACGCCTCAACCGAAAGGCCGTCCGCATCCACAGGCAGGCAGCAGCACCCCACGCCGTTGTTTTCCAGCACCTGCTTTGCGCGCTGGTAGCCGGGGTTTTCCACCGCCGTTTTGCCGGGCAGGAGCGGGGCCAGCAGGCTCAGCAGATACTCCATACCGGCACCCACCACCACCTGCTCGGCGGTGCACCGCACGCCCCGGTATTCCTCCAGATAGTCCGCCAGCGCCTGCCGCAGCTCCACATCCCCCTGCGCATCGCCATGGGTCAGCAGCTGGGGTGAGGAATAGAGCAGCTCTTTCTGCAGCCGGGCCCAGGTGCGGAACGGGAACAGCCCCGGGTCCACGCCCCGGGTGGACAGATCGAACCGGACGGGCGGCTCGGCTGCTTCCGGCGGAGCGGCAGATACCGGGGGCGGCACTTCCTCGGGCCGGGTGGGCAGGGCAAGATATTCCTGTACATAAAAGCCGCTGCGCTCCCGCGGCTCCATGTAGCCCTCGGTCGCCAGGATCTGATATGCCGCGTCCACCGTGTTGACAGAAACCGACAGCTCTGCCGCCAGCCGCCGCTTGCCGGGCATCCGGGTGCCCGCCGGAATGGCCCCGCTGCGCATCTCGGCGGCAAGGCTCTCATAGAGCTGCTCGTACAGCGGCACCCCGCTGGCGGCATCCAGTGCAGTTGTCAGATGAAACATAAGACCTCTCCTCTTTTTGGATGCTTTGCCAAACTGACCCCATAAAAAAACTTTATTCTGGGTATTTTCATGGTGCCAGTTTCGCGTATAATAGGAGCATACCAACCACACACCCAAATGTCAAGTAGTTTTATGGGTAAGTGGCTTTGAAACGGGCGAACGATCCTGCGAAACAGGATGGAGGGGGTTCGCCCCGAAAAATTTGGAGGGAAAAATCATGTCTACAACTGCAATGTGGCTGCTGCTGGCTGTGGTGATCGTTGTCATCCTGTTCGGCAGTGTGCTGTACAAGCGCACCTTTACCACCAAGGAGCTGGCCCTGACCGGCGTTATGGCCGCGCTGAGCCTGGTGGCATACCTGTTCTTCCGTGTGCCGTTCTACGGCGGCTCCTCGTTCCATCTGGGCAACACCTTCACCGCCCTGACCGCCCTGCTGCTGGACGGCGTTTCCGGCGGCCTGGCCGGTGCGATCGGTCTGGCTCTGGCCGATATCCTGGCCGGTGACCCGGGCTATGCCGTGACCACCTTTGTGCTGAAGTTCATCATCGGCATCACCTGCGGTGCCGTGGCTCACAAGGTGTTCAAGCTGCGCGATCTCGACCGCCACAGCAAGGGCTACCTGCTCAAGGTCATCGTAGCCGGCGGCTCCGGCCTGCTGCTGAACGTCATCACCGACCCGTTCCTGGGCTATTTCCGCAACATTTACATCTTTGGCCAGGAGTATACCGTGGCCCAGGCCCTGTCCAAGATCGCCGGTGGTGTCACCTTTGTCAACAGCGTAGCTTCCACCATCTGCGTGGTCATCCTGTATCTGGCCCTGCGCCCGGCTCTGGAGCGCGCCGATCTGCTGCCCAAGGGCGAAAAAAAGTAAGCCTCTCATCTCTTTCTGACGCATAGATGGAAAGCCCCCGGTCTGTATCCTCAACATGATATGCTGCCCCTAGAGTAGACAGAGTAAAAAGAAAACTCTGCGTACTCTGGGGGTATTTTCATGTCAAGCAAGAACAATCGCGATACAGCGGAAGTAAAATATCAAAAAAATATCCCGTGTTGGACGCTGCAAGCTCACGTCCGTGCCATGAATCGAGCGTCCTAACGCCGATTTGCACAAAAAATTCGCCGTTCCCTTGTGGAAACGGCGAACAAAAACCTTATATTATTTTTTTGTCTCCTTGACGGGGCACTTCACGGGCAGGCGATGTGGGACAGAAGTGCAGAAAATCAGCCCTCGATGAGCTCAACGGTCTTCATCTTGACGGGGGTAGTGGGCTTATCGTTCCAGTCGGTGCGGACGGAAGCGATCTTATCCACGACCTCCATTCCGGCAACGACCTTGCCGAAAGCGGCATACTGGCCGTCCAGATGGGGAGCGTCCTTGTGCATGATGAAGAACTGGCTGCCGGCGCTGTTGGGGTTCATGCTGCGGGCCATGCTGATCACGCCGCGGGTGTGCTTGATGGGGTTGTTCACACCGTTTGCAGCGAACTCGCCCTTGATGTTCCAGCCCGGGCCGCCGGTGCCGTTGCCCAGTGGGCAGCCGCCCTGGATCATAAAGCCGGGGATGACACGGTGGAAGGTCAGGCCGTTATAGAAGCCCTCGCTGACCAGCTTCTTGAAATTCTCACAGGTGATGGGGGCGACTTCCTCATTCAGCTCAATGTCGATGATGCCGCCGTCTTCCATAGTAATGCGAACCATAACGCTACAATACTCCTTTTGTGTTGACCCCGCAGCGGGGGTGTGTGGGGCAGAAATGCCTGCCCGGATATCCCTTATAGTATACCATAGGTTTTGCGGGTTTCAACCACGCAGATGCAACCTTTTTGTAAATTCGTCAAAGTTCCGGGGCCGGAAGCCTGCTTATTCCATCTTCATCCGCTTTGTGATGAGTTGGCCGTTCTGTACTGTGCCGTCCGAGATATAATACTTCCACTCGGTCGATCCATCCGACATCAGGTACTCCACAGCAAACACCTGCCCAGCCTGGATTTTTACAGGGTAGTTGTCGGCTGGCAGAATCTCACGGGGTGTCGGCAGCTCCTTGAAGTCCTCGTATGCGTCTTCCAACCGCCAGAACTTTCGGGTCTTGTAGCCCTTTACCATCGAAATATCCTGCTCACCGAAATAGGATGCTGTGTAGGTCTTTCCGTTGACTTCCAGCGCGTCGATCCGTTCCGGTTCCTGCGTCAGATCTTTGGTATGGAGATGTTCCCCATAGTTCTCGCTCAACTGTTTTGCCATGCGAAAATCCGAGTTCAAATACTCCGACTCCACAATATGTGCACTTCCATAGATACCCATGATATCGGTGCGGCGTACCGCTTCCAGCTCCTGATAGCTGCGCCGGAAGTTCTCCACCATCCGATCCTCCCGGTATCGGACCGAAGAAGCTTCATCCGTCGCCTCGATCTCATAGTACCGTTTGCCCTGTTCCATGTTTTCCTGCGCACGCCGGTACTCTTCGCTGTCCTTCTGCCCATTGGCTTCCAGATAGGCCAGATACCGCGGCCCGGTTCTTTCCCAGGTATGGCCCACGTCGGTGCCGTGGAACACGGTCTCAGGATACTGCTCCTTGATCTGTTTCAGAAAATTCTTCTCGACCTCGGTGCCGCCTGCTGTACCTTCCCAGTCCTTGAACTGCAGATCCAGCAATTCATCATCGTCGGCCTGCATCCACAGGTTCAGAAATTGTGCATCCGTATACGGGAATTCCACAAACAGATCCCGCATTCCTTTTTCGTAATACTCGCCCCAGATGGAAAGTTCCTTGTCGAGAATGCTCTGCTTGCTGTGCGTTTCTCCGTAAAGATAGATTTCGCCCTTCGGCCCGTTTTTTACATGGTTCCAGAGCAGCCCTATCAGCAGGGCCGCAATCAGCACGATGGCAGCATATTTCCAGCGTCCGGTCTTTGTTTCCGTTTTCATTTCAATTCCTCTTTCATTTCGGTCATATCCGCCCAGAATCGCTTGGGGCAGTGGGTCATACGGCCCTTTTCGTTGTGGCGGGCCTTGATCTCCAGCGTTTTGTAGAACTGCCGCCAGAGCTCCTGAAACTGCTGCTCCTTTTCATCAGGTGGGGGCAGGGTGAGGGGTTCGGCCAGCTCCATGAGCTGAGCCTTGTGGTTCTGGTACAGCAGCACCGCCTGATGGACAGCATCATAGATCAGGAAGTTCTCCTCCGGGAAGCGGGCACAGAAATGCCCGCGCAGGAGGGGCAGAATATAGTTTTTGGGGTGGATGACTGCACCCAGCATCCCATCGTGCTCCTGAAAACGGACAAAGCCCTGAAACTTGTCCACTTCCCAGTCCAGGCTCTGCTTCATCTGGTAGAGCGGAGCCACCTCCGGGTGGCCCCGCCGCTTGACGGTGCCTGGCCCCAGCGCAAAGGCCAGATGCAGAAACCGGATGATCCGCAGCTCCTTATCCTCCCAGCCCGAGAGAAAATCCCGGGTGACGAGGGATTCCGTCTCTTCGCCCAGCTTGGCGCGGAAGCTGGCAAAGACCCGCCGGGCCGTTGCGCGGTCGGTGGGGATCTCCTTCACAGGGTAGAGGGTAGCCGTCTCCCGCTCCGGGGTCCAGACCGCAAAGGGCAGCTCATGCTGGGCAAAGCTCTCAAACACACAGCAGAGAAAGCCCTCGAAGCTGCCATCATAGAGGTAGACCACGTCGGCATCGTGGAGCTTCCGGGCGGGGCTTACAGGGCTCTGGCCAGACATTGCACTGCCTCCTCCCGCACCATTTTCTGGGCTGTGCGGGGCGGCACGCCCTGCTCCACCAGCCGATCCACGGCGGGCGGGCTGAACATACTCAGCTGCTCCACCCCGCCGCTGAATATGTTGGGGTCGATGAGCGCCCGGGTGATGCGCTCCCGCCCGGCGCTGCCGCGGCCCGGGTGCGCCCCCGCAAAGCCCCGGCAGGTGATGAAATACTGCGCCCGCTTGAGCACCACGCCCATCCGCTTGAGCTCGTCCAGCCCCAGCGCGGCCTGTTTGCGGGCGTGCCAGATGCGCCGGGCGCTCTTGGGGCCGATGCCCGGCACCCGCAGCAGCATCTCAAAGGGGGCGCGGTTCACGTCCACCGGGAACAGCCCGTAATGCTGCACCGCCCAGTTGCACTTGGGGTCCAGATAGGGGTTGAAGTTGGGGTTGTCCCTGTCCAGAAGTTCCTCTGCCTTGAACTCGTAAAAGCGGAGCAGCCAGTCTGCCTGATAGAGCCGATGCTCCCGCAGCAGCGGCGGCTTGGTGTCCAGCGCGGGCAGGCGGGTGTCCTCGGTCACAGGGATGTAGGCGGAGTAAAACACCCGTTTCAGGTGATACTTATTGTATAATCCTTCCGTTAATTGCAGGATGTGATAATCCGTTTCCGGGGAAGCACCCACGATCATCTGGGTGCTCTGGCCCGCCGGGGCAAATCTGGGGGCCTTGCGGTAGAGCGCCACCTCTTCCCGGTTGGCGGCCCCCTCCACCGCGATCTGCTTCATGGGCCGGAAAATGGAGTGCCGCCCTTTGTCCGGAGCCAGCAGGTTCAGGCTGCGCTCACTGGGCAGCTCAATGTTCACGCTCAGGCGGTCGGCCAGAAAGCCCAGCTGTTCCAGCAGCTCCGGGCTGGTGCCGGGAATGGCCTTGGCGTGGATGTAGCCGCCGAAACGGTACTCCCCCCGCAGCAGGCGCAGAACCGCCAGCATCCGCTCGGTGGTATAGTCCGGGCTCACCAGCACAGCACTGGAAAGGAACAGCCCCTCGATGTAGTTGCGGCGGTAGAATTCAATGGTCAGCTCGGCCAGCTCCCGGGGGGTGAAGGTGGCCCGGGGCACATCGTTGGACTTGCGGTTGACGCAGTAGCTGCAATCAAAGGAGCAGCAGTTGGTCATCAGCACTTTCAGCAGGCTGACACAGCGGCCATCGGCAGTAAAGGCGTGGCAGCAGCCCGGGGCGTAACAGCTGCCGACCCCGCCCGCTCCTGCTGCCCGGGAAGCGCCGCTGGAGGTACAGGCCACATCATATTTTGCGCTGTCCGCCAGGATCGTCAGCTTATCCATCAGGCTCTGTTCCATGGGACACCTCCGAAAATGGGGATAAAAAAGAAAGCCATACTGGATGGCTTTTCTTTTTCAGGCGCTGGTGGGGCGTTTTTACCACTTCGCCTTGGTCTCCACCACACGGCCTGCAATGTGCAGGTGGTTGAGCTCCTCGCCCTTGATGACCATTTCCTTATAGGCCGGGTTGAAGGGCTGCAGCACCACGCAGTTGCCGCGCTGGAGGTAGCGCTTGAGGGTACCCTCGCCCTCGTCGCCGTAGATCAGCACGCCCAGGTCGCCGTTTTCCAGCGTGTCCTGACGGTGCACCAGGGCAAGGTCACCATCGTGGATGCGGGGCTCCATGCTGTCGCCGCGCACAACGAGATAGAAGTAGCTGGAAGGGTCCTTGACCCGGGCATACTCCTTGCCGTAGTCTTCCTCATAGGCCAGCGCGCCGTAGCCCGCCTTGACCGTGCCGATGACAGGGATCAGGCTGTACACATAGCTGCCGAAGAAGCGCTCTTCGGTCTGGCCCTCCGCGGTGGGGTCGAACAGACCCAACAGATAGTCCGCGGTCGTGTCCAGGATCTCCGCCAGCTTTGCCACGGTGGTGGGGTCCGGGGAACTCTTTCCGCTCTCCCATTTGCCCACGGCCTGCTGAGTCACGCCCAACAGGGAAGCAAGCTCCGCCTGGCTCATGTGCTTTTGCTTTCGGCATTGCCGTAACAGCTCCGGAAACGACATTGTTCAACACTCCTCTGCTTGTACCGGGTCCGGTAAGGTTTTATCTGTATTTATTATACAACAAAAAGATGTTTCAGTAAAGAGGGAATCCCGCTTTTTCTCGAAGATAAGTTGTCGTGCCGCACAAAAATGCGCACAACGAGCGGAAATTTTGATTTTGGGCTTGACAGCGCCGCTGAAATCTGGTAAATTAAATAGGCATTCGGTACGGCGTGTGCGGGTGCCCACGAGGAGAGATGTCCGAGTGGTTTAAGGAAGCAGTCTTGAAAACTGCCGTACGGCAACGTACCGTGGGTTCGAATCCCACTCTCTCCGCCATTTTTATTGAATAAGTGTAACACACTTTGCTCTGGAGTAGTACTCAAGAGGCCGAAGAGGCGCCCCTGCTAAGGGCGTAGGTCGTCTAAACAACGGCGCGAGGGTTCAAATCCCTCCTACTCCGCCAAGAAAAAGCTCGATGATTCTTTGAAATCACCGGGCTTTTTCCATTTTCAGAAACCAAAAGGCCGCCTCCTCGGAATTTGTTCCGTGAAAGCGGCCTTTCTGTTACAAGATCAGATTCGTCACCGCAGCCAGCACGCTCAGGTGCACCGGGTAGAACCAGTAAAACACCTTCTGCATGGCAGGGGTGCAGCGGCCCCGCTGGCCGTTGTAGAACCAGACCAGCACAAAGGCCAGCGGGGCGGTGAGTTCCCAGGCAAACAGCACGGCTCCCACGATGCACTGCCGCTTGCGGTCGCCACGGGTCAGGTACAGCGCGCAGATGATGAGCACACCGATGCCGTTGTAGTCCGTACAAGCCAGAAGCGCCGCAAGCGTGCAGCCTGCCGCACACAAGAGCCCTTTCCAGCTGGCAGAGCCGTCCGGCTTTTCAAAATGCTTGAGCCCTGCCATGGCCAGCACGCCCAGCGCCAGCGTCCAGTAAACGTTCTGTGCACTGGGGTCAAAGGGGGTGCGGAAGAACGCAAGGTCAAAGGGTACCTCGCTCAGAAGGCCGAACAGCACCAGCCGCCCAAGGTAGCCTTTGACGTTGTGGGTGTGCACAAAGCCCTCCACCAGCAAAAAGCAGAACAAGGGAAACGCCAGCCGCCCGGTGAAGCGCAGCAACATGTCCAGCCGGTACAGCGGATAGGCGGAAAGGGTGTCCCGCGAGAGGGTGCCGCTGTCCAGCCCGGGCGTAAGGATCCCTGCCTCGATGCAGGACGCGCCGATGTGGTCCACCAGCATGGTGATGCAGGCAATGGTTTTAAGAGCGGTGCCGCTGAAACTGCAGCGCGGGGAAAGTGCGGTCATAAAAAAACACCTCGGTCAGTTTGTAAAAAATCGTTATAAGAACCATAACGGAGGAAAGGTGGCATTTCCTGCGTCTGCTGCGGCAAAATCTACACAGAGCGTGCACAAATCCGCCCAAAATGCTTGACAGGACGGGCGCAGGATAGTAAAATCAAGAAGATAATTGAACTATCTCAAACCAAAGATGAAAAAGATTCACAGAGGATCGAGCGTCTCCGAACCAGATCAGACCGGAAGGAGGCATTGGGAATGACGCTGTTTTCTTATGAGATTTTCGACGCAGTTGCACGGCAGGGCAGCTTTAACAAGGCGGCTCAGCAGCTGCATCTGACCCCCTCGGCCATCAGCCACGCCATCGCCGTGATGGAGGCTGAGCTGGGCTTTACCTTATTCAATCGCGGCAAAAACGGCGTTACCATGACCAGCTACGGCGCTTCGCTGTACCCCTCCATCCGTGCGGTGCTGAACAGCGACGAGGCCCTGCAGCAGAGCATTGCCCGCCTGAACGGCCTGGAAAAGGGCAAGGTCAAGCTGGGTGCCTTCAACTCGATCTGCTCCGGGCTGCTGCCCAGCATCCTCAAGGGCTTTATGGCCCATTACCCCCAGATCGAAGTCGAGGTCTATCAGGGCACCTACGACGATGTTAAGGAGTGGCTGCGCACCGGTCAGGTGGACATTGCCTTCCTCTCCAACAACTGCCGGGAGGAGTTTGTTCTGACCGAGCTGTTCCACGAGCCGCTGCTCTGCATCACCCCCATGGACTGGCCCGAGCCGCCCAACGGCGTGATGACCCCCGCCCTGATGAACGGGCAGAACTTTGTGGTGCAGTGGGATGCCACCGACGCGGAGATGCGTCAGTTCCTCAAGAAGTATTCCATCTCAACGGAGCGCCGCTGCCATGTCATCGATGACCAGTCGAACATTGCCATGGTCGAGGCAGGCCTGGGTATTTCCATCATGCCCCGGATGCTGCTGCGCAACTGCACGGCAGCGGTCAAGATCTACCCCATCGAGCCAGAAGAGGACCGGGTGGTGGGTCTGGCCGTCCAGCGCCCCACCGCCATGGCTCCCGCCGTGGAGCAGATGTTCCACCACATCGTGGAGTGCTGCAAGGATCTGAGCTGAACAACAGTGTAACATAACGGGCCGGTGTGCGCAACACCGGCCCGTTTTTTGCCGCCCGGAAAACTTTGGATTGTATCCCCGCCCGGGATACGGTATACTAAGAAAAAATCCATCCTGGTTTTTGAGGGGAAAAATTATGGATCGAAGAAGTTTTTGCAAGGTGCTGGGGTTTGCGGCCGGCAGCACTCTGCTGCCCGGGCTGATGGTCCGGGCCGCCGGGCAGAGCTCCGTGGGACGCGCAGTACCGGATGGCCGCTGCGCCATTGGCATCCGCAGCGACCTGAGCGGCTGCGACCTGACCCACACGTTCTATTACTCCGACAGCTTTTTCACCCACCCGGCCACCCAATATGACCACCAGCTGGCGCTGGCAACGCTGGGTCTGGTCTGCGCTGCGGCCAACACCATAGCCAGCGATGCGGAATACTGGGTCAACGGCTCCGTGGGGCGGGAAGCCCACATTGCTGCCGCCTACGAGGCCCTGGGCTTCGGGGACGCGCTGTTCTGCAACTACGACCTTGACACCGGCCGGGCCGGGGACTTTGTGGGCTATTCGCTGGCCCGCAAGACCCTGACCCTGAACGGCCAGCGCACCACCCTTGTGGCGCTTATCCTGCGGGGCGGCGGCTACGGCGGCGAGTGGGCCAGCAACTTCCACATGGGCGATACCAGCGCGCACACCGGCTTTGTCACGCCCGTGGCGGCGGTGTTTGCGTCCCTCAAGGCCTATCTGGCCCGGGCCGGGCAGAGCGGTGCCTTCAAGCTCTGGCTGGGCGGCTACAGCCGCGGCTCCATCATTGCAAATCTGCTGGCGGCAAAGATCGCCCGGGAGCTCCCCCAGCTGGGGCGGGAGAACATCTATGCCTACGGCTTTGCGGTGCCTGCAGCCCTGACTGCCGCTGACCGGCCTGACCTGCAGCAGGATTTCGATGCCAACCACGCCCCGGACGGCACCCTGCTGGAAAGCTGGCCCGAGAGCAACATCTTCAGCATCATTTCCAGCGGAGATGCGGTGGCCCGGGTGCTGCCCGCTGCCTGGGGCTACCACCGCAACGGCTGTGACCGCTTTCTGCCCGCCACCCGGAATGCCGAAGAACTGGCCGACCTGGACGCACTGGGGGCGGAATTCGGCCCCACACCGCTGGTGGTCAGCAGCCTTGCCACCGCCGAGGACACCAGTGCCCTCATCGACATCGTGGCCAAGTTCTGCGTTTCCCGGGAAAATTTCCACCAGAAGTACGAAACCGCCATCATGGACATGATCCAGTGTGCCTTTATCCGCTCCGAAAAAGAGGTGGTCGAGGGCTACATCCTCAGCGACGGTGAGATCGTGGAGCGGCTGCAGACCCTTTCCCACATGAAAGAGATCGATTACTGGCAGATCGTGGGCAGCGTCTGGGCTGCCTCCACCATGAGCCGCCCCATCCTTGAGCGGTACGGCCAGAACGTGCCCCTGCTGGCCCGGCAGATCCTGATCCCGGTGCTGGCGGTCGGCCTGTGCTACGGCATCGAGACCGATGTGGTGCAGATGGTGGCCCAATACATCATCCGTCTGCTCACCGCCCGGGGCGAGCTGGACAGCGTTCTGCGCGCGGCGTTCTGCCACCACCCGGAAAACTACATTTCCCTGATGGAATACTACACCCCAGAGGAGCACGGCATGGAACCCTTTACCAGGAAATGATTCACTTTTCTTCACCTTCCACCTGAAATCTCTCCACCGGTGAAACGCCTGCGATTCGTTGAAATCCCGTTTCCTCTATGTTACACTTGATTTTATCAATTGGAAAAGAGGAAAAAAACATGGAAACTCACCACAAGCGCAGCGCGTTTTCCGGCAAACTCGGATTCGTGCTGTCCGCCGCCGGTGCGTCGGTCGGGTTGGGAAACATCTGGCGCTTCCCGTATCTGGCCGCAAAATACGGCGGCGGCATTTTTCTGCTCATCTACATCCTGCTGGCTGTCACCTTTGGCTACACCATGATCATAGCAGAAACGTCTTTAGGGCGCATGACAAAAAAGAGTCCTGTAGGTGCTTACCAAAGCTTTGGGAAGTCTAAATGGCTGTCTCTTGGCGGCTGGATCAATGCCATTATCCCGATTCTGATCGTTCCTTACTACTCCGTAATCGGCGGATGGGTCATCAAATATCTGATCGGCTATTTCAGCGGACAGGCGCAGACACTTGCCTCTGACACTTATTTTTCCGCTTTTATCTCCAATGGAGCTTCCACAGAGATCTGCTTTATTGTTTTTACCTTCTGCACCTTAGGCATCATCTACGCAGGTGTGCAGAATGGTATTGAACGTGTTTCCAAGTTTATGATGCCGGTCCTGGTAGTTCTTTCCGTGATCATTGCCATTTATTCTGTTACCAGACCTGGTGCATTGGAAGGCGTTAAATACTTTCTGGTACCAAACCTGGCAAACTTTTCCTGGATGACAGTTGTTTCCGCCATGGGCCAGATGTTCTACTCTCTGTCCATTGCCATGGGTATCCTGGTGACTTTCGGCTCCTACATGTTAAAGGATATGTCCATTGAAGACTCCACCCAGAATGTAGAGATTTTCGAT
>OLXJ01000369.1_pt1 | contig 25140 bp, 18 predicted proteins | sample 1644591 | NCBI WGS metagenome assembly OLXJ01 (sample SAMEA103958150, study PRJEB25191) | human gut metagenome | biome: human-associated habitat [ENVO:00009003]; feature: intestine environment [ENVO:2100002]; material: feces | place: Germany | collected 2013/2015 | reverse complement strand
ACCGGCTTTTATGCGCCGTCCATGGCGCATAACGCCTTGCCCAGCCGTCCATGGCTGGGCATTTCTGTGCTTCATGGCATAATTTCTACAGTATCTAAGCCGCTTCGCTATTTGCTTATGGGGAGTATGTGCGATGCCTTGCAGGCGGCGACCTGCGGTACTTACTCTTTGCTAAAACTCAGGTACTTTATTGTGGCTTCGGTATCTGACAGTCAACATACAGGATATGGTTTATCAGCCAGTCTGTGAGATACTTGAGGATTCCCATGATCTGCTCATCCTGATCTATCTCCTCATCACTATGATGCTCAATGAACTCATCCAGCTTTTGTACAAATTCCATATGCTGAACCTTCTGTGTAAACATCTTCTTGTAATGTATTGATTCCATGTACTGCTCCTCGTCAGCAAAGTGCTTTACTGTGTAGTCACGGAGCTTCTCCAAGATGATATCCATCTTATCATATTTATCCGGTGTAAACTCATCATGCAGCAGTTCATATGCCTCATCTGCATATTTAAATAACTGCTTGTGCTCTTCATCAATCATATCTATTCCGATATAATATTCTGGTTTCATTTCATACATAATTTCATCCTTCTTTCTTATGTAGTAATATATAAACTTTATGTTTTATCATTAGCAACACTTTAACATCCCAACCAAAATGACTTATGATGTATAACGTAAACAGGTTGCTGAGCGACTATTTCAAGCGCCAGAACCACAAAATATGGTACTGCCGGTCACATCGCAGTGTGGCCGGTGATAACCGGACAGTCATTAATTTATGGATTTTATATGCTTGCGGTTGTAGATCAGATGCAGATACATCGCATCGTGGGCACGGACGGCATCGTGGGCTGCAATTGCATCTGCAATTTCACGATGAGTTTCGATGGTTTCATCCCGCAGGGTGTATTCTTTAGAATCACTGATCAGAGGAATTGAACTGTTGATGATAGGAACCAGCTTTGGAACAACTATATTTTTGCTGCTTAAGGCAATAGCAGCATGAAATGCTATATCCTTTTCAGTGTGATTTTTATTTGCAAGAAGGAGCTTTTCGGCATTTTCACATGCAGTAAGTATGTTTTGGATATCTGTCTCATCTGCACGGATAGCGGCCATGGCAGCTATGGATGGTTCGATTAGAAATCTGATTTCCATCAGATCTTTAATCATCTTTTGTTTATCTTCAACAAAGGTCAGGCCGAATGGATCATCAATCATCCCGGGAGTGGCGGAAACATATGAACCGGAGCCTTGGCGTATGGTGATTACATTACGTGATGCGAGTGCTCGCATAGCTTCACGCAGAGAGCTTCTTCCAACATTCAGCCGTTCACACATTACGGTTTCGTTCGGAAGCTTGTCACCCGGCTGCAGATTTTCCTCCAGTATGTATTTAATAATTCTCTCTGCAATCCTTTGGGAAAGAGTTTTTTCTTTGGAATTTTGCATGTGATTTGCCTCCTGTTGCCCAATACCTTGATGTTTAGTTTTTCTGTTCGTTTAAATATTCTTTCAAATATTTCATTGGCATTCTTTTTTTCTGTAACTCCCGGAAAATATTCCTTATATCCCATAGTTGTTTAAAAACACGCCTTTTTCGCATGGTCTGCCATACAGATATCCCTGCATATAATCTACATGGATTTCTTTCATTGCGCAAGCCCACTCTTCCTTCTCAATTCCCTCAATGCAGATTTTTATATTTATACTGTGAACCATCTCTATAATTTTTCTGAACAGCTCATGGTCCTTCTCACTGCTCATCGCCCTTGCCGTAAAATCCTTATCTATCTTTACATAGTCCGGGTTCATCTCACTGATATAGCGAAGATTTGAATAGCCTGTTCCAAAATCATCTATTATGAACTGGATATTATTCTCATCAAGCTTTTTCCTGAAGCTGCAAAAACATGGCGTCATATCCATGAATCCACTCTCTGTCATTTCGATACAGATGGATTCAGGTCTCAGATTGTTTGCCCGGATAGCAGTAAGGATTTTATTTGCCATACTTCCACGCATAATCTGTATATATGATACATTGATATTTACCCTGAAATCCGCAATATACTGCTGCATTTCACGGCACATTTTTGCTGCTTCGTTCAATACAAACTCTCCAACCGGAATGATGAGCCTGCTCTTCTCCAGTAAAGGAATAAACTCAACCGGGGAAATCATTTCATCGCCCTCATCCGAATGCATGAAAAACCGTAAAAGTGCCTCTGCACCGATTATTCGATCAGCACTATCTAAGATAGGCTGATAATATACCTCAAAGCCTTCAAAATCATTTACAGTTGCGCTACGAAGCGCACTCAGGATGGTATTTTTGCGCAATGACACTTTATAATCCTCTTCCTCGAAGAAATAAAGGCTTCCTCCGCCTCTTTTTTTTGCGCATTTTAAAGAAAAATCCGACTTTTTCCTGCACTCTATTGCGTCCTCTGCCAGTGTTGATATATCTGTCACTCCGGCAGAAATCGAAAAGATTGATTTATAGTTTTCATCAACTATAAACTCATCAATTTTTTCACCTATCCTTTTGAACAACTGCACCACATCATCCTGCGATTTGCTAAGCATATCCACAAGCATATACTTATCTGTAACAAGATGATATATTCTCTGACCGCTTGAGAGACATTCTGCTATGCATTCGGCCACTCTTTTAAGTATGTAGTTGCCATATATCTGACCCTGAACATTATTGATTATCCCAAAATCGTCAATTCCAATCTGTATGAAATAACCTGACAGCTTCTCTTTAGGCTGTGAATAGAGATATGATGCCATCTCCTTTTCACCTAACAGCCCACTGATATTGTCAGCTCGCTGCCTTGTTCCTGTCTCGTTCATGCAGCCTATAATATATCGTGGTTTCCCCGCCTCGTCATTGATGACCTCCCCACGGCAGTTAATCCATACCGGGAGATTTTTGCTGTTCATCAAACGACATAGCACGTTGTACCTTTTTTCTTTTCCATCATATATTTTACGCTTGTGATTTTCGAGCAGCTTACGGTCTTTCTCATAAACCAATGTACGAAGATGCTTTGTTGCATCATTCATAAATTTATCAGGAAGCATAAAACGCTCTACCGCTGACTGTGATATCCTCAGTGTATCATTCTTTAAATCTATAATATACAGATAATCATCCATACAAGGTGCAATTAAGTCTATCAGACTTCCTGCCTCCTGCTCGTCAAGTATTTTATATGCATCAAAAGCCCTCATTAAATTTCACCTTCTATTATATTACTCTTCAATGTCTGAGATTTTGAATTTTGCTATCATTTCACTCAGATTTTCTGATTCACTGCTCATCTGCTGGCTCGCAGCCGCACACTCCTGTGATGTTGCTGAATTGGTCTGTACAACATCATTGATCTGCTCAATTCCTTCGTTAATCTGCTTGATCTCACTGGTCTGGGTCTCCAGTGTATCAGCTATATTAATCACCTCTTTTGTAATCACCTTAGAGTTCTCTGCTACTTCTTCAAGCTGTGAGGCTGTCTGCTCTGCAATATTCATGCCTTTTTCAACAGCCTGCACAGATGTCTCTATAAGCGCAGCTGATTCCTTTGCAGCCTGTGCACTTTGATCGGCAAGCATATTTACCTGATTTGCCACAACCGCAAAGCCTTTTCCTGCCTCCCCTGCTCTTGCTGCCTCAATAGAAGCGTTTAATGCAAGCAGGTTGGTCTGTGATGCAATCTCATTAATGGTTGATATAATCTGATCTATCTGTTTAGAGGCTTCGTTTATTTCATGCATAGATGTAACCATCTCCTGCATCTTTCCATTGCTTTCCCAAATTGCACCTCCAAGCTCATCCACTCTTCCACTGATTTCCTTTGCACTCTTTGAATTCTGCTCCACCTGCTCTGAAACTCCCTCAACCGTCGCTGTCAGTTCCTCTACAACCGCAGCCTGATTGGTTGCACCGTCTGCAAGGTCATTTGAGCTTGCAGCTACCTGCTCTGCCGCACTTGAAACCTCGCTTGATACATTCTGGATTCCCTTTATGGTGACTGCCATACTTTTTTCAAATTCCATAAATGAATGTAAAATACCTACAAAATCGCCTCTCCACTCTACTTCCGGCTGTGCATCAAAATGTCCGTCCGCAAAGAGCTTCATCGACCTGTCTATATCATCCACATATGAGCCGAGAATACGGATAGACTTTCTCATGCTGTGTGCCAATCTACCGATTTCATCCTCTGAACGGTAATCAAGTGTGCTGTGAAGATTTCCTTCTGTCAGCTCCTTTGCCACTTCCTCGATTGCATGTAATGGCTCAAGGATTGTATCAAGCACGATCTTTCCTGTTCTCTTTGTCAACTGCCATGCACATATCAGACAGATAATGATGACTATGAGTCCGACTGCAGCACATACATATGTCCTTACAACTGCCTGATGGCTTCTTTCGTCAGTCAGCTTGTTGATTTCCTTTGCAAGCTCAACTGTTTTATTTAACTTTGGTGTACACTCATTGATAATCTGATCAACAGCCTCATCCTTCTGTCCGGCTTTAATCTTATCCATGATTGAGTATCCGATATTCGCCCAGTCAGAAAGAGCCTTTGAATATTCATTATACTGATCCTCAGGAACGATACCTGATTTTTTTATTGTTTTTAACTGCACATCAACATCTTCAAGCTTTTCTTTTGCGCCCTGCTCATAGTCGTCATATGTTGATTTGTCAGGATTAAGTGCCATCTCTCTTACATTTCTAGCCGCTGCATTTACATTTATTCTACATGTCTTAACCGCCTGATCGGCAGCATTTACCTTGTTTACATAGTTTAACATATTGAAAAACAACACACCAATGACCGCAATCGAAAGCAGTCCCGAAATAAGCATCATGGTAATAACCATTCTATAGCCATAGTTAATCCTTTCACCCAAATGCATGTTTTCCAATTTCTTTTTCATCGCATCTTTTTTTGAAGACATAGTTTGTTATTTCCTCCTATCTTATGATACCTTTTGACCCTTTAATCATATTATTATTTATACTCAAGTCTGAATTCGTCAGATGAATTTAGTATAGTACTATTTTTCTAAGGGCACAATACTGTATTCTCAATAATCTTTATGTGAATCTTTCTATTAAATATGTGGTTTTGCACAAAATGGTAGATTTTTTTCGCAATCCCCTTAAAATACATATGATGATTTTTTCTTGTTTTATGTAATGATGTAAGTCCCGGCTGCCCGACCGGCACACACAGCTTCCCCCGCGTGCTACGCTGCGCTGCTAAGATACTGTACGAAATTATGCTTGAAGAGCTTCTATGCCTGACGAAACCGTCGAAACGCGCCGTCCGTGGCGCGGTTCTCCTCGCCCCTGCGTCCATGCAGGAGCGTTTCTGTGTTTCATGGCATAATTTCTACAGTATCTAAGCAGCTTCGCTATTCGCACGCGGGGAAGCTGTGTGTGCCGGTCGGGCAGCCGGGGCTTACAGTTATATATTCAAGAAAAATCAGCTCAGAAGTGAAAATGCAAATACCACGATGCCAAGTATTACAAGCACAATACCTGTAGCACGGTTTAAGGTTTTTGCGGATGCCTTGTTTGCAAAGACCGCTGCAATTCTCGCCCAAAGGAGTGTAAATGCAATACATAAAAGCAGCACAAACCAGTCCGGTTTTCCACCGATGGCAAAGTGCGAGGCAGCTCCTGTAAAGGCTGTAAATGCCATGATAAATACGCTCGTTCCGACTGCAGTCTTAAGCTCATAGCCAAGCACTGATGTGAGGATGAGGAGCATCATCATACCGCCTCCCGCACCTATGAAGCCACAGATAAATCCGATAAGCACGCCGCAGATGATTGACTGGACAGCTCTCTTTTTAGCTGAAACTCCCTGCATGGCCTCCTTTGTTGTCATGACAGGACGGACTATAAACTTGATTCCGAGTAAAAATGTCATAAATACCGAAAAGTTGCCCATTGTTGCTGACGGCACGAGGCTTGATACATAGCTCCCGACAACCGTGAAGCATAAAACCGTGACCATCATTATGAGCCCGTTTTTTACATCAAGGTTCTTGTTCTTTCCATATGTATAGGCTGACACTGCGCTGGCAAGTACATCAGACGACAGGGCTATTCCCACTGCCATATAAGGATCCATTCCCAAAAATGTAATGAGCATAGGGCTTATTACTGCTGCTGCGCTTAGTCCCGCAAAGCCAGTTCCAAGGCCTGCGCCCATACCGGCAAAAAATGTTACTATTATAGTTATTAATGTGCTCATTTGTGTGATTTCCTCCTGATTATTTCATCCATATTATTCTCAAGCTGTTCCATAACAATCGTCAGCTGCTTTTTCTGCTCCTCATCTATCCCTGCAAACAGATTTGCTGTAAACTGCTGCTGTATACGCCTTCCTCTTTCAATGACAGTCCCGGCCTTTTTTGTACAGACAAGCTCCGTCTTCCTCCTATCATTTTCCACAGGTTTTCTCTCCAGATAGCCTTCATTCACAAGCTTATCAACATTTACAGACACAAGATTTGCCTTGATTTTTCTTATTTCAACTATATCCCTTGCCGTCTTATATTCCGGATTGTTCGCCAGAAACATGAGTATATCAAAGGCTGTCTGCGGAAGCTTCAGCTCATGGCACAGTGGTCTGCACTCATCGCTGTAGGTTCGCGAAATCTTCTCTGCAAACTCAAAGTTAAATTTCATATGTGATATTCCTTCTTTTCTTTTCCTATTTTGCTGCTTCGTTATACATTTTTGAATTATTCATTTTTGAACTAATTATATATCTCTCTGTCATTTTGTCAAGCGGTTATCGTAATTTATACCCTGCAATGCTATACTTTTTGAGGCATTTTTTCATTAACTATTATGATATGATTTAACAGTTATATAATACCTTGAAAGTATCCTGCAGTCATGGTATTATATGTAATTGGCGCTTTGTTGCACATTTTAAACACCGGCTAATCTACCGGTGATTTTAATTTTAATAACTAAAGCTTCGTACATATATAATGTAGGAGTTTTAAATTAACAATCATTTACAATAGGAGGAATTATGAGTCAGGAAACAAATTCAGCCCCTGTAACAGAGAACAAGATGGGAACCATGCCTATCGGCAGACTTGTATTTAACATGTCTTTGCCTATGATGATTTCCATGCTCGTACAGGCTCTATACAACATCGTGGACAGTATTTTCGTTGCAAAGCTGTCCGAAAACGCACTCACAGCAGTTTCACTTGCCTTCCCTTTGCAGACACTCATCATCGCTGTCGCAACCGGTACAGGTGTAGGTGTAAACGCGCTGCTGTCAAAGTCCCTCGGCGCCCATAAATACGACGAGGCCAACAAAATCGGCATCAACGGTGCCGTGCTATATGCATTCAGCTACGTAATATTTCTGATTCTCGGACTTACAATCGTAAAGCCTTTTTACATGAGTCAGATTGGAAATGCTGATATCGAAATCATGGATATGGGTGTGAGCTACCTGAGTACTGTTATGATTTTTTCATTTGGTATTTTTGCGGAAATCTTTTTTGAGAGGGTGCTTACATCGACAGGAAGAACTATTTTCAGCATGACCTCACAGCTTTGCGGTGCCATCACAAATATCATTCTGGATCCTATCATGATCTTTGGACTGCTTGGCTTCCCTAAGCTCGGTGCTACCGGTGCAGCCGTGGCAACCGTTGTGGGACAGTGCGTAGCCGCCGTTGTTGCCTTTGCCTGCAACCACAAATTCAATCATGAAATCAGCCTGAGCTTCAAGGGCTACAGCCCGGATTTCAAAATCATGGGAACCATTTATGCTATCGGTATTCCGTCGATCATCATGCAGTCTATAGGCTCAGTAATGACATATGCCATGAACAGAATACTTATCGGCTTTTCATCGACTGCCGCTGCTGTTTTCGGTGTTTATTTCAAGCTGCAGAGCTTCTTCTTTATGCCTGTATTCGGACTGAACAACGGAATCACACCTATCATCGCATTCAACTACGGTGCTCAGAACAGAAAGCGTATGGTTAAAACAATAAAGGTCAGCCTGATAACAGCATTCTGTCTGCTCTTCGTTGGCTTTGCCTGCTTTGAGTTCATACCACAGGTGCTTCTTGGAATGTTCAGCGCCTCTGACGATATGCTCCAAATCGGTGTTCCGGCGCTCAGAATAATCGGCGTGCATTTCCTCATCGCATGGTTTTGTATTATCGTCGGCACAGTATTCCAGGCTTTGGGAAAAGCAGTCTTTTCCATGATCGTATCAATCATGCGTCAGCTTGTGGTTTTAATTCCGGCAGCATACATCCTTTCAAAGCTCGGTGGACTTCACGCAGTATGGTGGGCTTTCCCGATAGCAGAGGTGATATCCTTTACTGTTTCGACATTATTCTTAATCAGGATCAACAGAACTGTCATCTCAAAGATTCCTGATGGAAGCGATGTGCTGTAAAAAATTTTACTTGAGCTTTAAAATAATCAACAATAAAATCCGCTGCATTATATCATGTGCGTAATCATATGATATAGTGTAGCGGATTTATTATATTTATGTCATATTTTCACATATTTCTGATTTCTTTGCCAGCTTGGTGCAGCTTATGAACCGACTCCATCTTGCGTATTATCTTGCGTATTTTCTTCCTCTATTATACGTATTTTATGTTGCTGGTCACACTGTTTAGTGTGAACAGTAACGATTTTATATAAAAAGTGTAATCTGCAGATACAAACCTCTTTTAAAAAATGCGATTTTGTGGTAAAATAGCAAAAAAGAAAATGCGATTTTGTGGTAAATCGTTGAAATAAAAAATGCGATTTTGTAGTAAAACATCAAAATAAAAAATGCGATTTTGTAATTTTATTAGGAGAATGTCATGTTTAAGCGAAAAATATATGATAAATTATTGCAATGGAAAAAGGATTCCGATGGTAAAACAGCACTCTTAATCGAAGGAGCCCGTCGTATAGGCAAGTCAACCATCGTAGAGTCATTTGGACGAAATGAATACAAAAGTTATATAATCATTGATTTCTCAATCGTCTCAAAAAATATACGTGAACTGTTTGAGGATATTTCAGATCTGAATTATCTGTTTTTGCAGTTGCAGCTCCAATACAAAGTCGATCTCTATGAGAGAGAGTCTTTGATTATTTTTGACGAAGTACAATTATGCCCCCGCGCAAGACAGGCTATCAAATCACTTGTAAAAGATCACCGATATGATTATATAGAAACCGGTTCTCTGATTTCTATCAAAAAAAACGTACAGGATATACTTATTCCAAGCGAAGAGAGAAAGCTAAACATGTATCCTATGGATTATGAAGAATTTTTATGGGCTTTGAATGATGAAACAACTATCCCCCTAATCCATAAGCTATTCGATTCTCAAAAACCCTTCGGAGAAGAGATTAATCGTAAATTGATGCGTGATTTCCGTCTTTATATGCTTGTCGGGGGAATGCCGCAGGCAGTTGATGAATATATCAAAACCAATAACTTCCGTAAGGTTGATGACGTAAAGCGTGATATTCTGAATCTTTATGAAGATGATTTCAAAAAAATAGATGCCACTGGAAAAATATCTATGCTTTTTGATGCAATTCCTGCGCAGCTAAACAAAAATGCTTCGCGATATCAGGTATCAAGCGTACTGACAAACAATCGCGCCGATAATACACTGGAACTGATTGCAGAGTTAAAAGACTCAAAAACTGTTTTGGTATCATACCATGCAAATGACCCAAGTGCCGGTATGTCAACCAACAAAGACTTAACCCGGTTTAAACTATTTTTATGCGATACCGGGCTGCTTACTACATTGATGTTTAAAGACAAAGATTTCACAGAAAACATAATTTATGAAAAATTGTTAAATGACAAGCTAGGAACTAATCTAGGCTATCTTTACGAAAATGTAGTTGCACAGCTTTTAACGTGTAATGGCAACGAATTATTTTACTATACTTTTTTTAATGAAAGTTCGCGCCATAATTACGAAATAGATTTTCTTATTGCCAAAAAAAATAAGGTTTGCCCTATTGAAGTAAAATCCAGTGGCTATAAAACCCATAAGTCCCTGGATGAATTTTCAATAAAATTTTCAAACCGTATTCTTCAAAAATATCTCGTATATACAAAGGATTTCTCAAAAGACAAAGACATACTCTGTCTGCCTGCTTATATGATTTCGTTTTTGTAAGAAGAATAACTTTTTAAATATGATTTTAATACACACACTTATATGGAGGATTAAGACATGAAATTTATATCGTGGAATGTAAATGGACTGCGCGCATGCGTCCAGAAAGGTTTCCTTGATTTTTTTAACAGTATAGACGCTGATTTCTTTTGTATACAGGAGTCCAAGCTGCAGGCGGGACAGATTGACCTTGACCTGCCGGGCTATCACCAGTACTGGAATTACGCCGAGAAAAAAGGCTATTCCGGCACAGCCATTTTCGCAAAAAATGAGCCATTATCAGTGTCTTACGGCATAGGCATTGAGGAGCATGATAGGGAAGGACGTGTCATCACACTCGAATATGACAATTTCTATCTCGTAACCTGCTATACTCCAAACTCACAGAATGAACTGAAAAGGCTGCCGTACCGTATGCAGTGGGAGGATGATTTCCGTGAATACCTTAAGACTCTCGATGCCAAAAAGCCTGTCGTACTGTGCGGTGATCTGAATGTCGCACACAATGAAATCGACCTGAAAAATCCAAAAACAAACCGCAAGAATGCAGGTTTTTCAGATGAGGAACGTGCTAAAATGACGGAACTTTTATGTTCCGGCTTTACCGATACCTTCAGATATTTTTATCCGGATGCCGAGGGTATATATTCCTGGTGGTCATACCGTTTTAAGGCTCGCGAGAAGAACGCAGGCTGGCGTATAGACTACTTTATCACATCAAAGCGCATCAATGATAAGCTGCAAAAGGCAGCAATCCATACCGATGTGCTCGGTTCAGACCACTGCCCTGTTGAGGTTGATATTGAATTTTAAATTTAAGGTTATGTATTTTTACAATCCCTTATGCAACACTTTCTTCTCGAGCTTATCCCCATCCAAGGTATACTCAACAGCATTATACTCACCGTTTCTGTATGCGAACGTCTCATTGTCATCCTGATAATGCACGAAACTGCCCTTGCCCGGATATGTCAGTATACTGATCTTATCCTCTGTAATGTCCTCTGTAGAGCGGATTTCTCCGTCTGCAACAGGGATAATGGCTCCTGCTTTTATGAAGACAGGTACTTTATCAAGTGGTGCATCTGCTAAAATATATCTGCCGCCACTGTATTTTTCGCCTGTGTAGTAATCATACCAGTCGCCGTCAGGCAGATAAACCTCTCTTGCCTCCTTGCCCGGTGCGATCACAGGTGCAACCAGTACAAAGCTTCCGAGCATATATTCATCGGAAATATTTCTCACATGCTTATCTGCAGGATATTCGTATACGAGCGGGCGTACGATAGGTGCTCCTGTCTTTTCACACTCATGTGCCAGATCATAGATATATGGGATAAATCTGTATCTGAGCTTTACTGTCTTTCTGACTGCATCTATCGTAGTCTCGTCAAACTGCCAAGGCTCCTGTCTGCGTGTTCCCATCGCTGAATGATTTCTGAAAAACGGCACAAATACTGCTGCCTCATAAAATCTGACAAGAAGCTCCGGTGTAGTATCACTTCCGAAACCGCCTATATCGCTGCCGCACATGGCAAGTCCACTGACTGACAGATTGCACACCTGCTCGAGTGAAAGTGCTATATGCGCCCAGATGCTGTGATTGTCTCCGGTCCAGCCACCGCAGTATTTCTGGCTTCCGGCATATGCAGCCCTGGTAAGTACAAACGGACGTTTTCCACCATCATTTTTCGCAAGTCCCTCATATGTGGCTTTTGCCATAAAATGTCCGTAAATATTGTGAACCTTTTCATGTGCTCCATACTCAAACTGCACATCATCCGGCAGTGGTCCGTTGAAGCTTGCAGGCTCATTCATATCATTCCATATGCCACTGATACCGTGCTCGAGAAGTATCTTTGTCTTGTCTCCCCACCAGCTTCTGACGCTTTGCTTTGTGAAGTCCGGAAATACCGATGTTCCCGGCCAGACAGCATTTTCATATACACTGCCATCTATATCATGTGCAAATGCATCCATCTCCATGCCCTCTTTGTACATGAAATAATCCTCATCCTTTTTCACACCCGGGTCAATGATGGATATGAGCTTTACACCCCTGTCAGCAAGCTTCTCTGAAAGGCCCTTTACATCCGGGAATTTCTTGTCATCAAAGGTGAATACCCTGTAGCCGTTCATGTAATCGATATCCATATGTATCACATCGCAGGGGATATCAAGCTCGCGGAATTTGTCAGCTATATCAAGCACCTCATCCTGTGTGTAATAGCCCCAGCGGCTCTGATGGCTGCCGTATATCCATCTCTGATAAAGCGGTGTGGTGCCTGTCAGTGATGTATAAAGTCCTACCACCTCTGCCATATCATTTCCCGGCATAAAATAGTAGTCCAGCTCACCCTTCTCATGCTCGACGAAATAGTAATCTGTGTTTTCATAACCGAAATCAAAGGTTGTCTTGTAGGTATTATCCGCAAAAATTCCATAGCAATATTCATCGCCCAACACGATAAAAAATGGTATGGATTTATACAGTGATTTGAAGCTGTCCACATGTGGCGCAGGATCATCTGTGTTCCAGTTTACATATGAATATCCACGCTTGTTGAGGCATCCCGGCTTATCTCCCAGACCGTAAATAGCATCATCCTTTCCAAGCTTTTTGATGATGGTAACAGAGTCAGTTTTTTCTTCATCTTTTCCGACAGTATGTCCCTCAAGCTCTGCGATGGCAAGATCCTCGTACGGATTCTTCTCACTCTTTTTGCGTGCTTTTTCATAATCTGAAAGTACAAGCTTCCCTTTGTAATAAATATCAAGCTTCTCGTTATCCTTCACATATACAGTAATATTCCTTGCGCTGATGACTGCTTTAACTGCTGCATCGCTTACACCGGCTTCTGCTGCGGTACTCTTGGCATCAGACGTATCCTTGCAGGTCACGTCCGGTGTGGCAGCCTTCGGAATAAAGCCCTCTTCTATTGCAACACTTTCGATGCCGGGTTTTTGTGCAACATGCACTATGTTGTTTTCAAATATGGTAACAAACAGACTGCCTTTCTCGTAGATCAGCTCTGCTGTGTTGTCCTGTATTTTACAGTTCTTATATGAATTTCCCATTGCATAATCCTCCATTGAATTATATAGTTTCTCCTGATGTTTCTTATAAAAATACTTCTGTTTACTATAATAGTATCATCCATTTTTTATTTTTACAACAAAGAAAGTCACCGGTCACACCTAGTATGACCGGTGACTGCCTCAGGCTGTAAGTATCTCTGTCAATACACCATACAGCTCTGTATCAAGCTCCTTTGCCTTGAGCTCTGATAAAATCACTGTTGTTTTCTTTCCCGATGTAATAAGACCGTAGATTTCATCCTTTAGCACAAAGCCTATCTCTGCCTGATTCAGGAAATCAAAGCATCTTTTTTCGATTTGATTATCAAGCGCTACTGTGTCTTTCGATATTGTAACGCTTATTTTGCTCGCTGACGATGCATTTACAGTAACGATGAGCTTTCTGTTTTCTTTATCATATTTATTCTTTGCCAATACCTCTTTACCATCCACGGATACCTTTACCTTATCGGCTGCTGCTTCGGTTCTTCTTTCAAAGACAAGCTTATAGGTTCTGTTGTCAGGTATTAATGATGTATCTCCATCTGCCGGAGAAATGACAAACATATCTTTATCCGCAGAATATTTCATAGCTGTGGTCACACATCTGCCATCCACATATCCGCAGGATTCATTGTCATCCTCGTATAGCTCAAACTCACCATCAGCCTCCGGGAATACCCTGACACATAATACATCAGGATTTTTGATAACAGATCTTGCATCAAGCTCATCAGCATCTGCACACACAAGTATGCCTCCCGCCTTCGCAAACACCGGTATGCTGCTCAAATCCCTGTAAACCTCCAGCATTCTTCCACCATCATAGCGCATGCCTGTATAGATATCATACCAGATGCCCTCCGGGAACCATACTTTGGTTTTTGCCACATTAAGTCCCTTAATACGTGGAGTTGTAACAGGTGCTACCATAAGCTGGCTGCCAAAGAAATACTGATTCTTTACCTCATAAGCCTCTGCATTTTCAGGATACTCATAATACATAGGCTCAATCAGCGGCATATTCTCGGCATAGCTGCGATAGTTCATAGTATACAGATACGGAATCATACAATGCCTCTGTCTGAGCGCTGCCTCCATCGCTTCCTCAGTCTCTTTTTTAAATCGCCACGGCTCCTTGCCGTTAAATTCGCTGCATGAGCTGTGCAGACGCATTATCGGAGAGAATATACCATATTGTGTCCATCTGGCTGTCAGCTCATCATCCTTGTAGCCAAGCATATGTCCGCCAATATCATGGCTCCACCATCCATATCCGATGTTTGTCGCTGTCGTTGTAAAATACGGTTGAAAATCAAGCGACTCCCATGTAATATGTGTATCTCCCGAAAATCCAATCGGATATCTATGGCTTCCCGGACCTGCATAGCGCGAAAATGTCATTGGACGCCTGCCGTCTCTTTTATTATCGAGATAATGAAAATGATTAAAAATCCATAGCGGATCCAATCCTTCAACCTTGCAGTTACTGCCCTGCTGCCAGTCAATCCACCAGAAATCCACACCTTCAGCCTCTCTCGGATGGTGAAGATACTTAAAATATGCATCCATAAACTTTGGGCTTGCCGGATCACATACAACCGGGTCCTCATTTTCATAGTCCACGCCCATTTCCTTTGCCATATCAACATACATTTCTTCACAGCCCTGCACACCATCCGCAGGGTGTACGTTCAGGGTAGTATGCATTCCTCTGTCATGGAGCTTTCCAAGAAAGCGCTTCGGATCCGGGAAAAGCTTTTTGTTCCAAGTATATCCTGTCCATCCGCTTCCGTATTTAGGGTCCACATCAACCTGATGCCAGTCCATATCTATTACAGCTACCGTGAATGGGATATTCTTTTCATCGAATTTGTCCATCAGCTCCATATAGCTTTCTTCTGAGTATTTATAATATCTGCTCCACCAGTTTCCCAGTGCATATCGCGGAAGCATCGGAGTCTTGCCGCAAAGCCTGTAAAAATCATTAAGCGCCTGTTTATAATCATGTCCATATCCAAAGAAATACAAGTCAGACACACCTTTTTTTCTTGGCTCAATCCATCCATCGTCAAGTAAAATCTGTGATTTACTGTCATCAAGAATTGAATATCCAAAGCGTGAAACGACACCGTGTCCAAGCTCAACCTCTCCGTTTACGTCATCAAGTGTACGCGCTGTACCCTGCAAATCATGCACCTTCTCGCCATAATGCCAGATGCTGTGATATGCGCTCAGGTTTCCCTTAATCTGTATACTCAGTCCGTGTGATGAGAACTCCTTCTCATTATATATCAGGTGCAGCATTGATGTATGAACCTCAATTCCATCAGCGTTACGCACCACATGATAGCCGGTCTTTGGAAAATCCCTGAACAATACTGTCTGTGTTGCCCTATCCTCGAATACGCCATCTTCACTGTATTCCAGACGGACAAGCGCCTCTGTCAGTAATGTAATCCTGTATTTTTCACCTATTATCATATTGTCCGATAATGCCACCGGACTTGTCTTTACTCTGTATATTTCCTGCATGAAATACTCCCTCTCATATAAATTACGCTATCCCTTGACAGCCGATGCCGCAATTCCTGCGATAAACTGCTTCTGGAAGAACAGATATATCAGTAAAACCGGTATGATAGATATTGCCGTTGCCGCAAAAAGTGCGCCATAATCTGTTGAATACTGTCCGTTAAACATCTTAAGACCAACTGCCAATAGCTGCTTTTCCTTGGTATTAATTACAAGATAAGGCCACAGATAGTCTTCCCATGTCCACAGGAACTGAAAAATAGCTATACTTGAAATTCCGTTTTTTGCCATCGGAAATATAATCCTGTGAAAGATATAAAACTCATTAGCGCCATCCATTCTGGCAGCTTCAATAATCTCATCAGGGATGGTCTCAATGTGCTGCTTCATCATAAATATTCCAAATCCGCTGAACATAGCCGGAATAATAAGTGCCTTATAGCTGTCCATCCATCCGAATTTCTGAATCATAGTGTATTTTGGAATAATTGTTACACACCATGGAATCATCATAGTAGCCAATACAAAGCCAAATAGGATATTTCTGCCCTTAAACTTATATTTGCTTAATACAAAACCACAGATTGTACTGGTGTATACCACAAGCAGGGTTACAACAATCGTGATAAACAAACTGTTTCCAAAAAACCTCATGAAATTGAAATGCGAATTCATGCTGATGTAATTGTCTATTGTAAACTCTTGTGGAAGCAGATGTTGCTGCAACGCCATTATTTCCTTATTCTGCTTAAATGATGAGCATAGCATCCATATAAACGGATAAACTGTAACAATACCCAATAATAGAAGGAATACATTTAAAACTATACTGCTTACTTTTTTTCTCATGATATTCTCCTCCTACTCTTCCTTGCCCGATACTTTGAAAGAAAGCACGGTAAGCACTGCGGTAATCACAAAAAGCACAAATGAAAGTGCTGATGCATATCCAAAGTTGTATTTGACAAAGGCCTCATCGTAAATAATGTAAGAAGCCAGATATGTTGATGTTCCCGGTCCACCCTCTGTCATGATGAGTATCTGAACATATGCCTGGATATACGAAATAATTGATGTAATGACTACAAAAAGTGTCATAGGCTTAAGCAACGGCAATGTAATGTATCTGAATTTCTGCCAGCCACTCGCTCCGTCAACCTGTGCTGCCTCCATGACATCTGCCGGAAGTGAGTACAGGCCTGCCATATACATGACAACCGCATATCCAAAATCCTTCCAGATGGTCATTATAATTACTGCAATCAGAGCAGTTTTGGGATTCATCAGCCAGTTGATATCGAGCCCGAATATTTTGTTGATGATTCCAATCTGTGGATTGTACATGAACTTCCATACAAATGCCACTGCAACCATAGGCGTTACTACAGGCATATAGTAAACTGCCCTGAAAAAGCTCTTATGCTTTATAAGCGTTGAATAAATAGCATACGCGATTCCCAGTCCCAGACCGACTCTGAAAACAATTACAACTACCGAAAAAATTACGGTATTGAACATTGATTTGCCGAACAATTTGCTCGTGAACACCTGCTTATAATTTTCCAGACCCAAAAACTTGTATGTTCCGCTTAACGGATTCCACTCATGAAAGCTTCCTGCAAATGCTATACCAATTGGTATTATCAAAAACACTATAAAGAAAACTACCATAGCTAAAACAACTATGTTTCTTAAAATTATTTCACTCTTACTTTGTAATGGACGTGATTTTTTAAACATTAATAATCCTCCGTAGTGAATCTTTACCTGTTATTTTGCAAACTTATATAGATTCTCGACTGATTGGAATGAACTGTTCTTCATATCCTTTATAATATCAGCCTGTGCCTTGTCTAAAGCTGTATCAATATCCACTCCATTGTAGAATATGTCCTCTCCGGCCTTTTTCATATCCTCCTCAACACATGAAGGCATCGGACCCGGCCAGATGTAGTGGTCAATGTGCTCTGCAAGTACCTTAAGCGATGGGTTTTTAAGTATTTCCTTATTGTCTGCAAGGGATTTCTTTGCAGGGAAGGTACTCATAGCAAGATTGAAATCTACCTGAGACTCATCATCGCAGAGGAAAAACTTTACAAAATCCTGTGCAACTGCCTGCTGATCCTTTGGTGCTTTTTTGTTTACACCGAATGTTGACTCACCGTTATATCTATTGTATGCATATGGATTTCCGTCAAATGTAGGAATTTCAAATACGCCAAAATCTATATCGCTCCATGTGGTCTTAAGTGTATTGTAATAATGTCCCCACTGAATAACCATCGCCGACTGTCCCTGTCCAAAGCTGTCTGCGCATTTATCGCCAAAATCCTTTGAACCAATCTGATCCTTATCGTACATATCAACAAGCATCTGCATTACCTTCTTCATGGCATCCGAATTGACATTAGGTGTCTTTCCATCCTCCTTAAAGAGGTTCTCACCAAGCTGATAATTAAGACCAAGCAGATAATTCTGGTTGAAATCATTATTGAAATTGAGTCCGGCCTGGACTATATTGTCTCCATCCTTGATTGTGAGCTTCTTTGCCACCTCAATCATTTCATCCCAGGTCTTTGGAATATCATCATCTGTTAATCCGGCTTCCTTCCACATCTCCTTGTTGTAATAAACAGAGCCTGTCATCATTCCGTAATCAATGTAATAAACCTTACCATCAATCACATGAGCGCTCACTCCATTGAAGTCCTGCTCCAAATCCTCAACAGGAATATCAAGCGGAGCCATATAGTTGATAAGATTCTCATGATAGCTGTTATGTACATCGAAGAGTGCCGGTCCGTCCTCACCATCGAGTGCCAGAGGAAGCTTTGTCCAGTAATCTTCCCATGGATTATCCACCAGGTTTATAGTTACATTAGGATGAATAGCTGTGTATCTGTCAATAACCTTCTGAAATAATTCATCGCTTCCCCACTCCCACAGGTCAATTGAGATATCCTTTCCATCATTAATCTCAACCGAAGGGTCATACTTCACCGTATCGCCAAATGGCTTTGTTGGTACCTTTATGTCCTTTTTAGCTGATGAAGCCGATGAGCTGCCACAGCCTGTAAGCGCTGTCACTGCCATTGTAGCTGCCATAACTGTTGCAATAAGTTTCTTCTTCATAGAAATCCTCACTTTCTTAATTCAATATCCTCTTTTTCGTTCAAATTAGTTTAGCGCTAAATCTAACTATAATCTACCACCACCTTATACATTCGTCAATAGTTTTTTGTTTTTTTATCACTTTTCATATTATTTTCATATGTTTTTTGTGCATTTTTACATGTAAATTAGGGTTTTGTCTAAATATTTGCAAAAACCGATTGCTATTTGCAAAATAAAAATGTATACTTAAGATAATTTATAAACCCATATTTTGAATCATATTCGGTTTATGTATAAACTCATCATTGTTTATGTTCAAACTTATTGTGGTTTATGTATAAACTTTATAGTAAAAAAATTATAATACTGAATAGAATGGAGTTTAATATGACGCTTAAGGATATTGCCGAAATGGCAGGTGTGAGCACAATGACCGTCTCAAACGTAATCAACGGAAAGACAAGCCGTGTTTCACAGAAAACAAGGGATAAAATCAATTCAATTATAGAGGAATATAATTATGTTCCGAATATGAACGCAAGAAGTCTTTCAAACAATTCCTCACACATTATCGGAGTTGTTACATTTTTAGAGGAGAAAGAATATGCTTCAGGATACAATTATTTTGAGAACCCATATGTCAGTACAATGATTGGTACAATAGAAACAGAGCTTCACAAAAACGGATACTTCACCATGCTTCAATCAGTATCCAGAAGCTCAGATATATTATCTTTGGTTAAGAACTGGAATGTAGATGGGATGATTCTGGTTTTCCCCACCTCTGCCCAAAATCTTGAAAAGCTGATGGATGCAGCCAACTGCCCTATTGCTGCCTTTGACAGCAATTACTCTCACCCTAATCTCATAAATGTAATATCTGATGATGAAAAGGGCTTATATTTGTCGACCAAATATATGATAAATCACGGTCACACCGAGATTGCATTTGCAGCTGATTATGAGGGAAATATCGTCCTCACCAAACGTTTTAACGGATACAAAAAAGCTTTGGAGGACAGTCATATTCCTTTCCGTCCTGAATATATTTTCAGCTATCCACCTTCATATGAGGGCGGTATCGAAGCCGGCCGTGCCATTGCAGGCAGCAAGTCACCAATCACAGCAGTGGTAACAACTGCCGATATATGTGCTATCGGCATCATGGAGGGTGCGCGTCTCGGCGGTTACCGTGTCCCGATTGATTTATCTGTCATAGGCTATGATAATTTGAATCTATGCCAGTACACCGTGCCGAAGCTTACATCGGTATCACAAAATGTACCAAAAAAAGCCCGGCTTGCAACCGAGCTTCTCCTAAAGAAAATACATGACAATGAATCAGACAGTAATTTGGGTGAGATTATGGATGTTGAGATTGTTGACAGGCAATCCGTCATCTCGCTTTATTAAGCCGATAACCGACCTACTCCCTGTGCACACGCTTGTTTTCATACATTTTCCATTATCTTGTCAAATCCTTTACCCACTTGTATTTTTTAAAATGTATGAGTGTCCAAGGTATCTTTCCAACCTCATCCACGCAGGTGCACGCATACACCACAACCACCGGCCAGTTCAAAAAATATGTGCCTGCAACTGCAAGCGGTATTGCTATGCCCCACATCGTCACAGCAAGAGAGTACATATCAAACATCGTATCTCCTCCCGAACCAAAGACACCGTTTATGATGATTTCATTTACCGATCGTCCAATCATGTAGAAGGCAAGTACACCGAATAACTGCTTCAGATACTCTGCAGCCTGCGGTGTGAGCTTTACAAAATGTAAAATCACCGGTGCTGAAACCGCCATAAGCACTGTCATAACAGCTCCACACAAAAATGACAGCTTTGCCATTCTGATGCCATATGCTTTTCCACGCTTTAAATTCCCTGCACCAAGCTCATTTCCTATCATAATGCCTGCTGCACTTGATATACCTGCACTGAGACAGCAAATGATATCACGCACAACCGCTGCGACGGAGTTGGCCGCTGCTGCGTCTGTTCCCATGTGTCCCATAAATGTAGAGTACGATGTAAAGCCTATTCCCCATACAAGGCTTGCTCCGAGAATCGGTCCGGAGCACTTCATAAAATCTGCTGACAGTTCCTTGTTTCTCACCAAAAGCTCCCTGATTTTAAGCCTGATATATCCCGGTCTGTAAGAAAATGTGATTGAAAGCATAAGCTCCAGCACTCTTGATATGAGCGTGGCAATTGCCGCTCCCCTCACATTCATGCTCTCGATGCCAAATGCACCATAGATAAACACAGCATTCAGCACGATATTTATTAGCACTGTAATCGAGCTGACTGCCGCCGCAGTCCCTGCATGCTCTGATATCTTCATCATGACTATATAACACTGCGAGAAGCCCGTCAACAGATACGAAAAAGAGGCTATTTTCAGATAACTTACACCATAATCTATAAGCACAGGCTCGTTTGTGAAAATGAGCATCAGATATCGAGGAAAGAATGCACATGCCACGAAAAACAGTACTGATACTACACAGCATATTCTGATTGCAAGAGCGAATATGTCATCGAGCGCCTTTATATCCTGCTTGCCCCAATACTGCGCTCCGAGTATTGCAAGGCCCGCTGTCGCCGCTGATAGAAACATGTTCTGGATGAACTGTATCTGTGTGGCAAGCGAAACCGCTGACATATAGTTCTGGTCCAGTCCTCCAAGCATGAAAGCATCCGCCACAGCCACCAGCGCCAGCATCAGATTCTGCACCATTATCGGAACCATGAGTGTCCACAGCTTTTTGTAAAAATGTGTATCAAATTCTATTGTTTTCATGTATCTTTTATACCCCTTGATTACTGATTATTATCCCAAATACAAACAATTATATATGGTTGCATTGGCATATGTCAAATATATACATAATATCTGCAGATATTTCATCCAAAAAAGTGTGCCGCTATCCCCATCATCGGTATAGTGTGCAAGGTTCGTAAACCCCTGTTCTTTTCTATAAATGACCATAAAAATGACAGGGAATGTAACCCTGTCATAAAGTCAGAAATTGTTCCTTCACTTATAGGAGAAATTCGAGGGGATAAACGGAACTGTTTTTTTCTAAACAATAGTATGTAAATGTTTACGACAAACTTGAATTGAGATTTCATGTATTCCAAGGAATTTAATAATTGTTATATTTTATTATCAAATATCTCTCAAGCCCTTGAAAACACTAAGTTTATCGCAGGTGAGCTTTCCCTTATTGTTTCCCTTGTATTATATTGTCCCACCAGTGTTTACGAACTCTGATAAGGGCAAATACAAGGGCAAGAAAATCCTATAAAACAGTATAACACAAAATTAAAACGACATGGTGAACTGATTGAAATGCTTCTATTTTTTTAACGAATGATTGATTGAACGATAAGGAGATTTGATACGATGAGAACGATATTTGCAGAATACAATTCTTGACAGAAAATGTTAGCAGACTTACAATTATTCTGGTTTCAAATGATTCACAATTTTTGATGTACAATTTGATATTATAATTGAAAATACAGACATTTTGGCACCTGAATTTTATAAAAAAAGGAGTTTATCAACATGACACAGAAAAAACAAATGACAAATCCACTTGGTACCGATAGGATTTCCACGCTGGTGGCACGTTTTGCTGTTCCAAGCATTATCGCAACGCTTGTCAGCGCAGTTTACAATATCGCAGACCAGCTTTTTATCGGAAACGCAGTCGGCACGCTCGGAAATGCTGCAACCAATGTCGCCTTTCCGCTCTCTATGCTCTGCGCTTCGCTGGCACTGCTTTTTGGGATCGGCGGAGCATCAAGCTTTAACCTTCATATGGGCGCTGGACGAAAAGAGGAAGCGCCTTATTATATCGGCAACTCCATCACTATGCTGCTCTCACTCGGATTTCTTTTACTGCTTATCACCGAACTGTTTTTAAATCCGCTGTTAGTGCTCTTTGGTTCCCCGGCAGATGTACTCCCACTGGCAGAGCAATATGTCCGCGTCACAGCGGTCGGTTTTCCATTTTTTATCTTAACCATCGGAAGCGGTCACCTGATCCGTGCGGACGGCAACCCGAAAATGGCAATGTTTGTCACGGTTTCAGGTGCTGTCATTAATATTGTCTTAGACGCACTATTCGTATTCGGTTTCCAATGGGGAATGTACGGTGCTGCCTGGGCGACTGTCATCGGACAGATCATCTCCGCTGCGATCGCGATCCGTTACTTCATGCATTACCACACTGTGACATTAGAAAAACAGCATTTTATCCCTTCCGGGAAAGTTCTCGCACAGATCTGTTCCATCGGCATGTCCTCAGGCATTAACCAGATTGCCGTGATGATCGTGCAGATCGTCATGAACAACCTGTTAAAACACTACGGCGCACAGTCCGTTTATGGCGAATCCATCCCGATCGCCTGTGCCGGAATTGTCATGAAGGTAAACCAGCTTTACTTTTCTATTGTTATCGGACTGGCCCAGGGAAGCCAGCCAATTGAAAGTTTTAATTACGGTGCAAAGCAATACAAACGGGTGACTGACGCTTTCCTTCTCGCAGCGTCAGTCGGTGCGGTTGTATCCATTATTTCCTTTTTGCTGTTCCAGCTTTTCCCGAGACAGATCCTTGGTCTGTTCGGAAGCGGAAGCGAAGAATATTTTGAGTTCGGTGTCAACTATTTCCGAACCTTCCTGTTCTTCACCTGGTTAAACTTTTTGCAGCCGATCTCCTCGATGTTTTTCAGTTCCATCGGAAAAGCGTACAAGGGAACTTTCCTCTCCCTGACCAGACAGTTCCTGTTCCTGCTGCCGCTTTTCGTTGCGCTACCGCATTTTTTCGGCATTATGGGCGTACTTTATGCAGGACCGATTGCCGACTTTCTGTCCTTTGCAGTCGGTCTTAGCATGGTGATCGTTGAATTCAAACATATTAATAAGCTGGAAGCTGAGCTGGCTTAATATTATCCTTTCCCCCAACACCTTCTCCAGCTCCTCCACAACGATCTTAAGAGCTTTGATCCGGGCATATTTCTTGTCGACAGACTCTAAAATATGCCACGGAGCATAGGAGGTGCTGGTCTTTTGGATCATCTCATTGACCGCTGTCTCATACGCATCCCATTTGTCACGGTTGCGCCAGTCCTCGTCTGTGATCTTCCACTGTTTTTCCGGTGTATTCTGTCTCTCATTAAAACGCTCAAGCTGCGTATCTTTGTCAATCTGCACCCAGAATTTGATGATCACAGCGCCCCAGTCGTGAAGTTCTTTTTCAAATTCGTTGATCTCATTGTAGGCGCGCATCCAGTCATTTTCACTGCAAAATCCCTCCAGACGCTCCACCATCACTCTTCCGTACCAGGTGCGGTCAAAAATAGCGATATGTCCTGTTTTCGGCAGTCTCGTCCAGAAACGCCACAGGTAATGTCTTGCTTTCTCATGAGGTTCCGGGCTTGCGATCGGATGAACTTCGTAACCGCGCGGGTCGAGCGCTCCTGCGATCCGCTTGATATTGCCGCCTTTTCCTGCTGCATCCCAGCCCTCATAGGCAATGATGACCGGCACTTTTTTCCGGTAAAGACGATTGTGCAGCTCACCGAGCCGGTTCTGCAATTCTTTCAGTTCTTTGCGGTACTCGTCCGTCTCAATCTCTTTGTCTAACGGCACTTCTGACAAAAGCGGCATTGGGACTAACGGGAAAACATTCTGCAAAAGAGGCACTGCCAGTTTCTGATTACTCAACGCAATATCCCCTTGTTTCCCGCCAGCCTTTCACATACCATCTTATCACGACATATATTACCTGTACCAATAACAATAGAAACAGTAGATTGACTGGTAATATTGTCCTTATCCAATCTGCGAAATAGATTGCTATTGCCATACTTACGAGTATCACCATTATGGTAATCATATCCCAACAGTATTTCTTATATAGCCCTGCAATCTTTATTTCGATGAATGCCAAAAGTATTCCCACACCCACCAGACATCCACCGGAAATCAGTATTCTTATCATCCAGTATATAATTCCGGCAACGACAGGATTGGATATTCCATTGCTAACCTGTGCCACATTCTTCCCTGCCAGTATAGTCAATCCTGCAATGTTCTGTATAAAAGTGGCGATTGTATCAAAGAATACCACGCAATCAGAAATAAATAT
>OLXJ01000317.1_pt1 | contig 28068 bp, 22 predicted proteins | sample 1644591 | NCBI WGS metagenome assembly OLXJ01 (sample SAMEA103958150, study PRJEB25191) | human gut metagenome | biome: human-associated habitat [ENVO:00009003]; feature: intestine environment [ENVO:2100002]; material: feces | place: Germany | collected 2013/2015 | reverse complement strand
TTGCCGCAGGCAATAGGGCGGGCGATGGAATGGCCCGTTTCACTTGCGCGGGAAAGCTTCCCGCCGCCCTTTGCAACAGCATATACAACAAAGCCCTCTCGGTCGATTGGCCGGGAGGGCTTTGTTTTGTGCGGGTCAATTACAGGTTGTACAGTTCCGTATACTTTTTGGTCAAATAATCCAGATAGTAGTGCGCATCAAAGGTGCCGCAGGCGTTTCTGACGACTTCAGCAGGCTCCAGCAGGTGGCCGTACTGGTGCACCTTTTCCCGCAGCCAGCCGGTGACGGCGGAGAGATCCCCGTGGGCCACGCCGCCGTACACATCGAATTCCTGCTCCATATTGTGGAGCATCTGGGCACCGTAGGCGTTTCCCAGAGCGTAAGACGGGAAGTAGCCGAAGGAGCCGCCCGACCAGTGGCTGTCCTGCAGGCAGCCCTCGCGGTCATTGGGAACCTCCACGCCCAGATACTCCTTGTACAGCTCTGCCCACGCGGCAGGGACCTCCTTTGCCGTCAGGGTGCCCGCAATGAGCTGCTTCTCGATCTCGTACCGCACCATAACGTGCAAGCAGTAGGTCAGCTCATCGGACTCGGTGCGGATGAGGCTGGGCTCCACCTTGTTCACGGCGCGGTAGAACTGCTCCGCAGTCACATTTCCCAGCTGTGCGGGGAAGAATTCCTGCACCTTGGGATAGATGGCCCCGATAAAGGCGCGGGAACGGCCGATGAGGTTCTCGTAGAAGCGGGACTGGCTCTCGTGCACGCCCATGGACACACCGCCAGTCAGGCAGGTGTACTGCAGGTCATCCCGGATGCCCAGCTCGTACAGGGCATGGCCGCCCTCGTGGAGAACGGAGTACATCGAGGAGGCCACATTGTGCAGGTCGTAGTTGGTGGTGATGCGGACATCCTTGTTGTTGAACTCCAGCGTAAAGGGGTGTTCGGTCTCGCCCAGGCCGCAGTGGCCCCGGTCCAGGCCCATGACCTCCATGAGATAGTCCGCAAACGCCTTCTGCTGCTCGACCGGATATTCCAGATGCAGGAAGCTGTCATCGATCTGAGGCTTCTCGCCGATGGCCCGGATGAGGGGCACCAGGCCCTTGCGCAGGGTGTCAAAGAACACGTCCAGCTGTTGGGTGTCCACGCCCCGCTCATACTCGTTCAGCAGGGCATCATAGGGCGCTTTTTCCGCATCGTAATAGCCCGCGAACTTCCGGTTATACTCCACCAGCTCCTGCAGGATGGGGCAGAAGGAGGCAAAGTCGTTTTCTTCCTTGGCCTTGTGCCAGACATCACTGGCGCGGTTGGTCAGCTCGCTGTATGCCATATACTCCTCGGCGGGGATTCGGGTGAGCTGCCGGCAGCTGCGGCGCAGCTCCTCCACCTCGCGGCGGTGGAGGGTGTCCAGCGTCTCCCGCCGGGCATAGAGCTCCTCCACCAGTGCAAGGGTCTCGGGGGCGGTCATCAGCTTCTGCAGCTCACCGGCCAGAATGCTCAGAGCCACACCCCGGCCCTCGGCCGTGTTCTTGGGGGCCACGGTCACAGCGTCCAGATACAGGCTGTTGGAGGCGCAGTTGTAGGCGTACAGCTTCTTCTGCAGGGTCTCCAGCGCCCGCAGCTTCTCATTTTGTTCCATTGGGTGTTTCTCCTTTTTCAGTTTTTGGTGGGAAATGCCGGGTCATTCCAGAAAAAGCGCTTCCGGGCCACCGGGTCCGGGTCCGGGATCTCAAACGTATAGCGCTCCGTTGCATTGATGACCGTGGTCTGGCCGTGGGTGCACACCCGGGGCAGGTTGGCATTATAGCTCAGGTGGACATGCCCGTGCACGAACCACTTGGGCTGGTACTCCTCCAGCAGGTCGTTGAAGCAGGCAAAGCCCTTATGGGCCCGGTCATTGCCATCGTTCAGGCCGGCCGCCGGGGAATGGGTCAGCAGCAGGTCGATGCCGCCCGCCCGGTGGGCCTTGAACCAGAGCCGCCGCATCCGGCGGCGCATTTCCTGCTCCGTGTACTGGAAGGTCTCCTCGCGGTTGTAGCGGATGCTGCCGCCCAGCCCCATGATGCGCAGCCCTTTCCAGACATACACCTGATCGTCCACGCAGATGCAGCCGCCCGGCTCGCCCTCCGTGCGGTAGGAGCCATCGTGGTTGCCGTGGACATACAAAATGGGGGCTGCTGTAAAATTTGTTATATATTCGAGGTATTTTTTGGGCAGATCCCCGCAGGAGAGGATCAGATCGACCCCGGCCAGGCGTTCCCGGGAGCAATAGTCCCACAGCGCCTTGGAGGGGGTATCGGAAATTGCAAGTATCTTCACGTCCGCAACACTCCGTTCTGTTGAGCTTTTTACAGCGTTGTCTCTTTCAGGCTGCTCAGGCCGTTGATCTCCAGCAGGCCCAGCGTTCTGACATCCAGCTGATCGTACCGGGGCAGGCTGCCCTCCACGCACTCGCCCAGCCAGTCCATCTCCATCAGTTCCTTGGGGGTGTAGGTGTCTGCGGTGGGTGCCTTGGGGATATGCCCCTGCGCAAAGATGCCCGCAGGGAAGATGGGGAACTCGTTGGCCGCAAGGTTCTTTTCCAGCAGATCGAGCAGCTGCTGCGTGCCCTTGGGCAGGGTCTCGTAGTAATCCAGCCGCTCCGCGTCACTGCGGAAGCCCCACCAGTAGTTGATGGCCTTGCCGCTGGAACCGCTGTCCCAGGTGCCCTCGAAGATGGAGCGGATGATGCCGATATAGAACACTTCCCACTTCCAGACCGGCAGCGCCACCGGCTGGATGCTGCCATCCGGCATCCGGCGGCACAGGCCGTATTCCCTGGCGCTGCCGGTGGGCTCAAAGGGGCTGCAGGCGTAGAACAGCTCGATATCCGGGCAGTCGGAGAAATCCAGCGGCTTTCCCGGCTCCTGCAGGCAGGCCCAGCGCAGCAGGATATGGCTGTTGGGCCGCACGGTGCGCAGGCCCCGGGCAAAGGCGTTGATGGCCGCAGGCACACCGTAAACGGGGTTGGCCGCCACATAGCCCACCCGGTCGGTCAGATTCAGGATACCCGCCAGCATTCCCAGCAGGTAGTTGGCCTCATAGGTGCGGGGGTAATAGGTGCGCACCAGCGGATGGGGCGCGTTCAGGCAGCAGTTCAGGAACCGGGTCTTGGGGTGCTGGGCCGCCACCTTGAGGCAGGCGGGCCGCATCCGGATACTGGTGGTGAACACCACATCCGCGTTGTCGTGGGCCACCTCTTCCATGATCTGCTCCGCGTCCACCTCGGGGGAGACATTTTCCCGGTTGGTGATGATGAGCCGGTCCGGGAATTCCTTTTTCAGGGCCTCGATCCCCTTTTCGTGGCCCCGCACCCAGGCGCTGTTCTTGGCATTGTACTCGTGCAGGAACACCACCTTGAGCTGGCTGGGCTTGCTGAAGATGTTCAGCTTGTTCAGCAGCGGCTCACTGCCGGGCTTTGGCTCCAGCGAAAGCTCCACGGCGTGGGGCTCCGTCAGGATCTTGATCTCATCCCACAGCTTGGCCAGGTTTTCCCGCACCTGGCTGGGGGTGGACTGGCAGGCATCCGAATACCGGTAGACCGAGAGGTACACCAGCAGCGCGTCGCCCGGGGTCAGCTCCAGGGCGGAGCCGCCCAGCGCATAGAACTGCTGGCTGAACATGGTATACAGGGCCGAGAAGTTCAGCCGGTCGTCATCCGACCATACCTCGCTGGCGGCCTTGCAGACCAGCGTCTGCAGCTTTGCATAGCCGCCCAGCCGGGAGAACTGGACATTGTTGATCTTGCTCAGCTTATAAAAATCGAGAAACTCGTAGTAGATCTTGTTTTCCAACGTGTCGTTCCGGGCCGGAACAAGCCGGGTGACCGTGCCCGGAATGGTGACCGCCTCGTAGTATTTGAGGACAGACACCCGCTTGTTGCCCTCCTGCACATAGAACTTGTTCAGGTATTCGTAGGCAATGATGGGGGTGTGGATGCCCTCCTCCAGATGGGCCTCGCAGAGATTCGACCACTTGATGGCAAACTCGGTGTCCTCTTCCAGCAGGGGCATAAAGTTGGCCGCAAAGGCCGTGTGCCGCCCGCTGGTCTTGGTGCCCACAATGCTCTCGGCGGGGATATCCACCAGCCCCAGCGGCTCCTGGGCAACGATGTTCACCCCGTTCAGGATATCATCCAGCACCGCAAGGTACGGCGACTGGCCGCGCGCCACACAGGCACGGTAGGCACGCTGGCCCGCGCGCAGGGCGCTTCTATAATCTTCTATCATGGCCATAGCAGAACTCCCTTCTTCAATGGCTCCTGTTTTCCTTTCCCGGCCCGCGCCGCCGTGTTTGCGGCACAGGTCTAAGGACAGTATAACATGAAATTCGGATTTATGGGAGACTTTCTCCGGCAAAGGTGTTGATTTACAGAATTTTTTCAGGTACGATAAATAGGAAACCATATTTGTGAGGTACTTTTTCATGCAGACTGAACAGCTGCCCCGCCTGGAAGCGGGGGAATACCCCGGCGGCATCTGGTACTACGAGCCCCACACCTACCTGCCCTACCGCTATGTGCTGGGCCGGGTGGGCAGGCACCCGCTGGTATGCATCGGCATCAACCCCAGCACCGCCCAGCCCGGCGCGCTGGACCCTACCTTAAAGAGTGTGGAGCGGCTGGCCAACGCCAACGGCTTTGACAGCTGGATCATGTTCAACGTATATCCCCAGCGCGCCACCGACCCCAACGACATGGACCGGGTGCCGGACCGCGCCCTCTGCGACGAGAACCTGCGCTGGCTGCGGGCCGTTCTGGCTGAGACCGAGCCCACCATGTGGGCCGCATGGGGCACCCTGATCGAAAAGCGGGACTACCTGCCCGGCCTGATGCGGGAGATGGTGGCCCTGACAAGAGAGCGGGACATCCCGTGGGTCACCTTTGGCAAGCGGAGCAAAAAAGGCCATCCCCATCACCCGCTCTACCTGCGCAAAGATTCCACACCCGAGCCGTTTGATGTTGAAAACTATCTGGACACCTGTTTTTGAGGGAGGGATACCATGACCCCGGAACGCTACCAGGCCCTGCTGCGCTGGCTGGAGGCCCGCCCCGCCCTGAAAAAGCTGGTGATCGCCCTGAACCGCTGGCTGCCTGCCGTGCCCTTTGCCTGCTACCCTTTGCTGCTGGTGCTGCTGAATGTCCGGTGGTTCCGGCTGCTCTCTGCAAACCGCGCCGCCGCTCTGGATTTTATGCAGCTCATCGCCCGGGCAGTCTTTGTGCCGGCCTTCGTCTTTCTGGGCGGCACGCTCCTGCGGGCCAGGCTGAACTTTCCCCGCCCGTATGAGCAGCCCGGCTTCACGCCGCTGGTGCCCAAGGAGACCCACGGCAAGTCCTTCCCCTCCCGCCACGCCCTGAGCGCCGCCGTGCTGGCCGCTGTGTGGTGCTACTTTTACCCCGCCGCCGGGGCCTGCATGGTGGTGGTGGCCCTGCTCATCTGCGCCCTGCGGGTGCTTGCCGGGGCGCACTATGTCCGGGATGTGGCCGCCGGGGCTCTGCTCGGCTTTGCCCTTGGGGCCGCCGGAATGTGGCTGCTGTGACCCCAAAATGCCCCCTGCGCCGGAAAATCCAAAAAAATTTGAAATTCTGCTTGACAGAAGCCTATGCGTATGGTATTATACTTCTCGCAGCGTGTGCCGAACGCACACTGCCGCCAGATAAGTACCCCATGGGATAACAACGTGCGCCCGTAGCTCAGGTGGATAGAGCAACTGCCTTCTAAGCAGTGGGCCGGGGGTTCGAGTCCCTTCGGGCGCATTATGTGGTGCCTATGGCGCAGTTGGTTAGCGCGCCAGATTGTGGCTCTGGAGGCCCAGGGTTCGAATCCCTGTATCCACCCTTTGCATTAGTGCAAATAGTGTCGTGCGCATTATATGCGTATCCGTGCGGCGCACGAGTATTACTCAAGGGCTATCGCCAAGCGGTAAGGCACAGGATTTTGATTCCTGCATTCGTTGGTTCGAATCCAACTAGCCCTGTTACAATCTGAATATATGGGATATTAGCTCAGGTGGTAGAGCACTTGACTTTTAATCAAGTTGTCCGGGGTTCGAATCCCCGATGTCTCATTAAAAATGCCTCTCTTAAAGAGGCGTTTTTTAATGTCAGACATCGTAGGAATCGAACTCCGGACAACGTAGTTGACCGGAGCGTAGACCGATAAAAATATGTGGGTATTATATGCATTTGGATCCGCATTTTTTGCGGGTATAACATCAATACTGGCAAAGTGTGGTATCAAAAAAACTGATTCAAACGTAGCAACTGCAATCAGGACAATTGTAGTTTTGATTTTTTCATGGATTATGGTATTTGTGGTTAAAGCGCAGGGGCAGATTACAGCTGTGTCAACAAAGACATGGATATTTCTGATGCTTTCAGGAGTCGCTACCGGAGCCTCATGGCTTTGTTATTTTAAAGCACTGCAGCTTGGCGATGTAAACAGAGTGGTGCCGATTGATAAATCAAGCACAATACTGACCATTATACTTGCATTTATCTTTTTTAAAGAGGAGATAAACGTACTCAGGCTGGTATGTGTGGTGCTTATAGCAATTGGAACGTATATGATGATCACCAAAAAGGAGATATCACAGGAAGAGCAGAATAAGGCCAGGGGTTCTCATGGATGGCTGTTTTATGCAGTGCTGTCTGCTGTTTTTGCCAGCTTCACCTCAATACTGGGAAAGGTCGGCATAGAGGGAATCAATTCTAATCTGGGAACTGCAATAAGGACGATAGTGGTGCTTATCATGGCTTGGATAGTGGTATTTGCCACAGGAAAACAGCACACCATAAAGCATATAGAGAAAAAAGAGCTTGGCTTTATCTGCCTTTCGGGACTTGCAACAGGCGGCTCATGGCTTTGCTATTACAAGGCACTGCAGGACGGACTTGCGAGTGTCGTAGTGCCTATAGATAAGCTGAGCATAGTTGTGTCAATCGTGTTTTCATATTTCGTATTTAAGGAAAAGCTGACTCCTAAATCCTTTACAGGACTGGTGCTCATCATAGCAGGAACATTGATTATGCTGGTTTAAATATATAAAAACATCTTGACGTTTTTCTGTTTTTCTATTATCATTGTTAACCGAGAAAATATTTATAGTTGACAATGATAACGGATGATATGTATTATAATGATACTTATTAAATGAGAGAAGAAATACAGGACACGAAGGAGATTAAAATGGATCCAATAACACTGGCACAGGAGATAATTGACGGAAGAAGAATCACAAGGGATGATGACCTATCATTTTTCCTTACATGTGATTTAGACGAGCTGTGTAAGGGCGCAGATATGATCAGGGAGAAGTTTATCGGCGACAAGGTAGATTTGTGCTCGATAATAAACGGAAGAAGCGGAAAATGCCCTGAGGACTGTAAATACTGTGCGCAGTCAGCACATAATCATACAAACTGTGAGGTTTATGATTTTTTACCTGAGGAAAAGATACTTGAGGCTTGCAGGATGAATGAGAGAGAGGGTGTAGACCGTTTCTCGATAGTTACAGCGGGAAAAGCGCTGACAGGTGAGGAATTTGACAAGGCAATACATGCATATGAGACTATGAAAAGAGAGTGCAAGATTGATTTATGTGCATCAATGGGCTTTCTTTCAGCAGAGCAGCTTCACAGACTGCACGAGGCAGGTGTCAGCAGCTATCACCACAATATAGAGACCTCAAAGCGTAATTTCCCCAATATATGCACCACACATACCTATGATATGAAGATTGAGACGCTTAAAAAGGTGAAGGCAGAGGGCATGTATGCGTGCTCAGGCGGCATCATCGGAATGGGTGAGACCTGGGAGGACAGGCTTGATATGGCAGTCAGTCTTGCAGAGGTAGGAGTGGATTCCATTCCGCTTAATGCGCTTATGCCGATTGCTGGTACGCCGCTTGAGGGACTTGAGCATATAAACGAGCCTGATATACTGCGTACAGTATCATTTTTCAGGTATATAAATCCAGAGGCTGATATACGTCTCGGTGCCGGAAGGGCGCTGCTTACAAATGACGGAGAGCTTGCATTCAAGTCTGGAGCATCAGCTACAATTACAGGAAACATGCTTACGACAGTAGCGTGTGCCACAATCAGGAGTGACAAGGAAATGCTTGAGGGCATGGGCAGGAATGTGACACCTGAGTACATGAGATAAAGGTAATTATTCAGAATATAAAATATGTCAAAGATGCGTAAAATAGTATTAGTTTTGCGCATCTTTTTTAGTACAAACGACAGGGTTGGTTGCGGGGTGAAAATTTTTATTATATAATGAAAATAAGTAATTTAAGGAATTTGTCCGGTACAGCATGGAACATGAATAGGAGCGAATTAGTATATTTCATTGAAAAATAAGAGGTTACGGGGGAAATATGTACAACGATAAAGGTAATACAAAATATCTGAAGCTGTTAAAACAAAATTATTCATCAAGTCAGGATGTAATCAGGGAGATAGTCAATCTTTCTGCGATTATAAACCTGCCAAAGGGCACGGAGTTTTTCCTGAGTGATATACATGGCGAGTATGAGGCTTTTTTACATATCATGAACAACTGCTCAGGTGTGATAAAGGAAAAGGTGGATTTGATTTTCAAGGATACGATTTCTGATTATGACAGACAGGAGCTTTGCACGCTCATATACTATCCAAGAGAGAAAATGGCCCTGCTTGATGAACAGGGCAAGATAGACAGTGACTGGTATGCTATGACGTTAAATCAGCTTATACTTGTCGCAAAGCTGCTCTCATCAAAGTACACCAGGTCGAAGGTCAGAAAGGCTCTGCCTGAGGAATATGCGTACATCATCGATGAGCTTTTGCATGCGCAGGAGGATGAGGATGCAAACCAGGTCAGATATCACAAGCAGATATTAAAGACTATAATTGATTTAGAGGATGCGGATGAGTTTATAATCGCTTTGTCTGCACTGATTAAGAGGCTTGCTGTTGACCATCTGCACATTGTGGGAGATGTATTTGACAGAGGAGGAAGCGCGGATAAGATTCTCGATCTGCTTTATGATTATCACTCGCTTGATATCGAGTGGGGCAATCACGACATTCTCTGGATGGGTGCGGCATGTGGAAATGATGCATGTATATGTAATGTCATCCGCAACAATCTGAAATACAACAATGTGGAAATTCTTGAGAATGCCTACGGAATAAGCTTACGACAGCTAATGCTGTTTGGCATGAAAACATATGGTATAGAGGATGGAATTGAGGCTGCAAGGGCGGCCATCACAGTAATGCTTTTTAAGCTTGAGGGGCAGCTTATACTTGCACATCCCGAGTATGAGATGGGAAACAGGCTGATGCTTGACAGGCTGGACGAGTTGCAGGATGTAGGAGTGGACAGAAAGCGCTTTCCAACCGTTGATGATGAGAGACCCTACGCACTAAGTGACGAGGAGACTGTCATCATGAGAAAGCTGCACAGACAGTTTGTGACAGGACAGCGCCTGCACAAGCATGTCAGATTTTTGTATGATAAGGGCGGCATGTACAATGTATACAATGGCAACCTGCTCTATCATGGCTGTGTTCCGGTTGATAGCAACGGAGCCTTTGACAAGCTGTATATTGATGGTGAATTTTATCACGGAAGGGCACTGCTTGACAAATGTGATGAGAAGGCAAGGGCTGCGTATGTGGACAATCCGTACAAGGATGATGTGGACTTTATGTGGTTTTTGTGGGGAGGAGAAAAATCACCGCTGTGCGGCAGAAGGCTTAAGACCTTTGAAATGGAATATGTTACAGACAAGAGCATGTGGGAAGAGCCTTCTAACCCATACTACAGCAGGTATTACGATAAGAGCTTCTGCTGTCAGATACTGCACGAGTTCGGGCTGTATGATGATGATGCGCATATCATAAATGGACATACACCGGTTCATGCAATAGAGGGAGAGAACCCTGTCAGGGCCAATGGCAAGCTGTTTGTGATAGATGGAGGCTTCTGCCGTGCCATGAACAAGAAAACCGGTATCGCCGGTTATACACTGATTTACAATTCACATGGTCTAAGGCTCAAGGCACACACGCCTTTTACATCGGTGGAGGATGCCCTGATAAATAATACTGACATAGAGACATCATCAGAGGTCGAGGAAAATGATAAGAGACGTATGCTTGTGAAGGATACCGATATAGGAAAGAGGCTTATTGGAGAGATTGATGATCTGCACAAGCTTCTTGAGAACTACAGGAGGCTGTAGGGGAACATATTGGACTGTAGGGTGTGTATGGGATCTGACCTTGACAAATAAGTTATAAAGAGTTATAAAAAGATTACAAAGTTATAAAGAGTTATAAAAATTATTAAAAGTTATAAAGAGTTATAAAACAGGAGCGCAGAGATGAAAAAAAATCCCTTTTCATTATCATTTGGCAAGGAACCGGTCAGTTTAATTAACCGTAATGTTCAGTCTTATGAGATAATTGATACATTTGAGGATGAAAACCCTGCTTACCAGGTTTGTATGATTACAGGAGTCAGAGGCTCAGGGAAGACTGTAATGCTCACAGAAATCAATAAAACTTTCAGGGCAGAGGATGACTGGATAGTTATCGATCTGAGCCCTGAACGTGATTTATTACAATCATTTGCTGCAAATCTGAGCAATTATCCAAGTTTGTCAGAGGTTTTTTGTGAAGCTAAAATAAATCTGTCATTCTTAGGGCTGGGCGTTGAAATAGAAGGTGTTTCTCCGATTACCGATTTAAATGTGGCAGTGACGAGGATGCTTGAAAAGATTAAAAAGAAGCACAAGAGAGTTCTTGTGACAATAGACGAGGCTGTATGTAATGATACAATGAAAGAGTTTGTCAGCCTGTTTCAGATATATATGAGACAGGATCTTCCGGTATTTTTGCTTATGACAGGTCTTTATGAGAATATTTATGAGCTTCAGAATGAAAAAACGCTCACATTTTTGTACAGGGCACCTAAAATTGAACTTCGTCCGTTGAATATAGGCATGATAGCTGAAAAATACAAGTCTATTTTTGAATTGACGGATGAGGAAGCTACAGAGATGGCTAAAGAGACGAGGGGGTATCCGTTTGCCTTCCAGGTGCTGGGGTATCTTTGTTTTAAGCATAATACCGTATGGCATAATGTATTACCTGAATTCAGTCAGTATCTGGAGGAATATGTATATGAAAAGATATGGAGTGAGCTGTCAAAAGGTGATAAGGAATTGTTGGTTGCTATGGCAAAAACCAATGACACTAAAGTGGAAGCAATACGAAAGACTATAAAAAAGGCATCAAACAGTTTCAGTGTATACAGGAACAGGCTTATAAAAAAAGGCTTGATTATTTCACTGGAGTATGGACATTTGGAGTTTACACTCCCAAGGTTCAAAGAATTTGTGTTGTGTAGATAATTATTGCACTGTCGGGATATAACCGGCAGTGTTTTTTTGTGTAAATGATTCAATTTAAAACTATGTAAAAAATTACATAAAAAGTAATAAATTACAAAAATGCGTATACAAACCTACAAAACGTAAAACCATTTACATTGCTGTGTGCATTGGTTATAGTATGTGTGTAAATAAGAAACGCAAATAAATCTGGCCAGATATATTGCAATAAATAGAATGAGAAAAGGAGATACTATCATGAAAAAGTATAACGTATGTATTGTAGGTGGAGGAAGCACATATACACTTGGATTTTTAAAATCATTTGCACGTATGCAGGAGGAGTTTCCATTAAATAAGCTCGTATTATTCGATATTGACGGCGAGAGACAAAAGCCAATCGGACAGTATGGAGACATCATGTTTGCAGAGAGATATCCTGAGCTTGATTTTTCTTACACAACAGATCCAAAGGAAGCTTACCAGGATATGGATTTCATCTTTATGCAGATGCGTGCCGGTGGACTTCATATGCGTCAGAAGGATGAGCATATTCCACTCAGCTTTGGCAAGGTAGGACAGGAGACATGTGGAGCAGGCGGAATGGCATACGGACTTCGTTCATGTGTAGACATGATTGAGGCTGTTCACCAGATTCGTGAGTACTCACCTGAGGCATGGATACTTAACTACTCTAACCCGGCTGCAATCGTTGCAGAGGCAATCAGAAGAGAGTTCCCTGATGATAAGAGAATCCTCAATATCTGTGACCAGCCTGAGAATGTAGTTCGTTCGACAAGCCGTCTGTTAGGCTGCGACTGGGGCGATCTTGATCCTGTATACTTCGGCTTGAACCATTATGGATGGTTTACACATATGTATGACCGCAAGACAGGAGAGGATTTACTTCCAAAGATTCGTCAGATTGTAAAGGAAAAAGGCTTCCTTCCACAGGATGCAGAGCAGCGTGATCAGTCATGGCTTGATACATATGGCTTTGTACAGACAATGATGGAGGATTTCCCGGATTACCTTCCTAATACATATGACGGATATTACCTGTACCCTGAGTACAAGACAAGCCATTTAAACCCTGAATATACACGTGCGGATGAGGTAATTGCAGGCCGTGAGACCCGTGTATTTAAAGAGGCTGCTGAGGTAATTAAGGCAGGAAAGCTCGGAGACAAATTCCATGCTATCTCAGATGCCCATGCAGAGATGATGATTAAGGTTGCAGAGGCTATCGCTTTCAATACATTAGGACGATTCATCCTTATCGTTGAAAATAATGGTGCTATTGCAAACATGCAGGATGATGCAATGGTTGAGGTAGTTTGCGAGCTTGGTATCAACGGACCACGTCCTATGAGCGTTGGAAATATTCCGCAGTTCTATCTTGGCCTTCTTGTACAGCAGGTTTCATGCGAGAAGCTTCTCGTAGACGCATATTATGAGCATTCTTATCAGAAAGCGCTTGAGGCATTTACACTTAACCGTCTTATCAATGACGCTAAGGTGGCAAGAAAGATTCTTGATGCTCTTATTGAGGCAAACAAAGGAATGTGGCCTGAATTAAAATAATGTATTGCGTGAAAAACTTTAGGATAGGGATGGGTAAAATATATGAAAAGTAAAATAATGAAGTTCTTCTCCGATTTAGGAAGAAGCCTTATGATGCCGGTCGCTGCACTTGCAGCGTGTGGTATCATACTGGGAATCACATCTGCACTGCTTAAAACGCAGGTGCAGGATGCCGTACCATTTTTGACCGCATCGGTACCGCTTTTTATCATAACAACACTTAATAAGGTATCGGGCATTGTATTTACCCTTTTGCCGGTTCTGTTTGCTATTTCTATAGCATTTGGTCTGGCTAAAGAGGATAAGGGAGTTGCAGCATTTGCCGGTTTTATCGGATATTACACATTTCTGGTTGCCAGCAGCTGTATGATATCAACAGGAATAATGGATTTCAGTGCCATGAAAATATCAAATATTCTTGGCGTGGATACCGTTGATATGGGAGCTCTTGCCGGAATAATGGCTGGTCTTGTGACAGCAAAGCTGCATAACAAGTATCACAAGGTACAGTTTCCAGCAGCAATAGCATTTTATGGAGGCAAGCGATTTGTTGCCCTTGTTGTTCTTGTGTCAATGACAGTAATAGGACTTGTGATGCCTCTTATCTGGGCTCCGATTTCTGTTGGAATTGACGGACTTGGAAGAATTATCCGTTCATCAGGTGCGTTTGGAGTATTTATTTTTGGAACACTGGAGAGATTGCTGATTCCTACAGGTCTTCATCATGTGCTTAACTCATTGTTCAGAACCACGGCAATCGGTGGTACATACCATGGAGTAGAGGGCTGTCTGAATATTTTCTTACAGTTTTTGGATCAGGCACCTCTTTCTGATATGAAGCCATATACACAGTTTTTGGGACAGGGAAAGATGCCTTATATGCTGTTTGGTCTTCCAGCAGCACTTGCTATTTACCGTACAACACCTCAGGATAAGAAGGCAAAGGTAAAGGCACTCATGATTGCCGGCGTGGCAGCATGTTTTGTTTCAGGTATTACAGAGCCACTTGAGTTCTCATTTATGTTTATAGCACCGGCATTATTTGTTTTCCATGCTATCATGGGTGGTATTTCATTCATGCTCATGTCATTGCTTGGAGTAATTGTTGGTAACACGGGTGGTGGATTTATCGACTTCCTGCTATGGGGAGTATTCCAGCCAGGCTCACACTGGTACTGGGTAATAGTTGTCGGAATACCATATGCATTTATTTACTATTTTGTATTCAAATGGTATCTGTCAAGAAAGAAGATTGTAGTCAGCGTATCAGATGATGATGATTCTGATGCAAAGTCAGATGAAAAGACAAATGAAGGCAAGAAGTCAGGCTCTAATAAGACAGCATTGCAGGTTATTGTAGGACTTGGCGGAATGGCGAATATCGTAGTTGTAAACAACTGTATTTCAAGACTGCGTGTTGATGTAAAGGATATGTCGCTTATTGATGAGGAAACACTTAAGAAAACAGGCTCACTCGGTATTGTAAAGACAAGTGATACACACATTCAGGTGGTTTACGGACCAAAGGTTGAGAAAATAGCTGATGCTGTGCGCGCGGCACTAAATGATAAGGACTGCGCAGCTGAGGTGGAAAAGGTACAGGATGAGCAGCCAAAGAGTACGGTTATTATTTCAAGCCCTATGACAGGCTTAGCCGAGAATCTGTCAAAAGCACCTGATGAGGCATTTGCAAATAAGCTGATGGGTGATGGTGCGGTTGTCACACCAAAAGACGGAACGGTTGTTGCCCCTGATGACGGAACGGTATTATTCGTATTCGATAAAAAGCATGCGATAGGCTTTGCAACCGATTCAGGCGTCAGTATGATAATTCACGTAGGTATTGACACTGTCAAGCTTGATGGAAAGGGCTTTGATGTAAAGGTGGAAACAGGAGCACATGTAAATAAGGGTGATGTGCTTATGCAGCTTGATCTGGATTTTCTCAGGGAAAATGCACCATCTATAGCATCTCCTGTTATTTGTACAGAGCTCAAGGAAAATCAGAGCATCAGACTTATAAACGAAGGCGAAATAAAGGCAGGGGAACCACTGTTTGCAGTTGATACATACTAAAAATTAAAAGTAGATATAACATTAAAAGCTAAATGAAAAGAGCAGGAAAATTGCTAATGATTTTCCTGCTCTTTATTAAAAAAAGCTTATTTTTGGGTTAAAATATATTCGATAATAATCTGGACAAATACAAATGCTGTCATTTTAGTGCGCAGATGCGTGTTTTCGGATGGAAGCTCCGGCGCAGTGATGCAGATGTCAGATGCTGCCAGAAGCGAAGAATCAATATCGACGCTTGAAATCCATATGATTTTCACATTCTTTGTATGGCAGCGCTTTGCGATAGGCTCATATATTTCCTTTTCTCCATAATTTGTAAATAAAATCAAGGTTGCATTTTCGGGGAAAGAGACTGATATTGCTAAAAGAAAGTCAATCCAGTCAATATATATGCATGGAATATCTATCGCATTGAACATGGAGTACAAATATCTGGCGGGCAGAGAGGAAAGACCGCGACCATATATATAAAGGGAGTCGCTTTGAGTTACCTCCTTGCATATGGTTTCAAGCTGCGCTGAATCAAGTCCGTCAATAAAATCCTTAAGTATGGAGGTATGATGCTGCATAACGCTCCAGGTGGAAAATCCGGTTGATTCTCTTGAGGCCTTTCTTAGGGAGTATTTTAGTTCGTTGAAGCCATTGAATCCGATTTTCTGGCAGAATCTGACTATTGTAGCATTTGAGATAAATAAATCCTTACATATGTCATTTAAGGACATGTATGGAAGGCTCTTTTCATGGGCTATAAAATACTCAAGTATGAGCAGCTCGTTTTCCGAGAAGTCTGTGGTATCAATCTGATGCAGAAGGTTCATTGCTGTTATCTCCTTTCCTTTGCAGGTTGAAATACTCCATGAATGAGCTTATTACAAAGAAGGAGCCAAGACGTGAGGTGAAATCGGCGCCTTCATATTCACGGGGCTTTGAAAAAAACCTTAGATTATAATCAGATACTTCAGCCAGGTCATTATTTTCTATGGATGAGATTGAGATTACAATCATGCCATGCAGTCGGGCTTCCTTAGCCAGATTTAAGGTGGGCTCAAAGCGTCCTGAATTGCTTATAAAAACAAAAACATTTCCCTTATCCACGGTCTGTATAAAGTGGTGTGCGGCCTTGGCAGCAGTGGTTTTGTATATTTTCTGGCAGCCTGATAAAAAAAGCATGCTTTCCAGATAGCTGACTGCAATGTCTGTAAGTCCGGCAGGACTGTGCAGGTAGATAGGACGGTTTTCTGAAAAAAGCCTTGCAATCTGAAACATGTCATCTGAATTGAGCAGGCTCACAGTGCTGTCCATTGAGTCTTTGATAGTATTCTTGATTATATCAAGTGATTTATCAGAGCCTTTGACCTTGTTATTGTCCTCATTATCAGAGCTTTTAAGGAAATATTTAAACTCCGAAAAGCCACTGAAGCCAAGCTTCCTGCAGAAGCGAAGTATCGTTGAGGTGGAATAGTTAAGCTCATTGGCAAACTGCTGGATGCTGATAGATGAAATGTTATCTGAATGATCATGTACATATTGCAGTATATCAAGCTCCTTGGTTGAAAGGGACTGCAAAGGAATGTTGAGGTTTAGCTTCAAAATAAGCACCCTCCCTTCTTGGCATTACACATTTTATTTATAGACTATGATAACATCCGAAGTAGCAAATGTAAAATAAAAGTGAATGTATGAGATTAAAATAGAAGATTGAAATAGAATATTTACAGTGGTAAAATCTACACATGAAATGAAAAGGAGCAGCATATGCCATACAACTATGAAAAAGTAAATCAAAAGCTGCTGGTTCCGCAGATTGAGGATCAGCTTGTAATGTATATACAGCATGAGAATATTGGAATTGGCGCAAAGCTTCCCAGTGAGTACAAGCTGGCTGAGATATTCGGAGTGGGCAGGAGTACGATAAGGGAGGCTGTAAAAAGTCTGGTTACGAAAGGGATGCTTGAGGTGAAGAGAGGCTCCGGCACATTTGTGAAGTCCACGGAGATAGTGGTTGATGATCCGCTTGGCTTAGCACAGTTTGAGGACAAGTATCGTCTGGCGATGGAGCTTTTTGAGGTGAGGATGCTGCTTGAGCCTGATGTAGCTGCAGTGGCATGCCAGAAGGCAACAGAAGAGGACAAAAAGCGTATAAAGAGTCTGTGTGATGAAGTGGAGCAGCTGTATCTGTCGGGGCAGAACCATATAAAAAAGGATATGGAGTTTCATGAGACGATAGCCAGATGCAGTGGAAATAGAGTTGTTGAGGTACTGATTCCGGTTATTCTAACAGCTATTACGACGTTTGCAAATCTGACACACAGAAAGCTGATCAACGAGACAATTGATACACACAGGGCAATAACCGATGCTATTTTAAGTGGAGACACCATGGGTGCAAAGTGTGCCATGATAATGCATCTCACATACAACAGACAGACTATTATAGACATGTCAGAGCAAAATAAAACTTGTCAGACAAGTTAGCTTAAACTTACCACGAGAATTAAATAAAATACACTAAAAACCAGTCATGTTAAACAGACATGACTGGTTTTTTTTGTTACTTTTGTGGAAAAAACTTGTAGATTTGAAACAACTTGATATGAAGTATTTAAGATTATATACTTTAGATAGATACAAAAGACGTCTGATGTATATATGGAACAACGTATAACAATTTAATGTTATGGAGGAAGAAAAAATGAGTGAAGCAGCGACATTAGATCCAACCCGATTGGTGATAGCCGCGATAATCGGATTAGCTCTGTTATTAGTTTTAATTATCAAATTCAAGGTTCATGCAATGATTTCCATATTGCTTGGAGCGATAACAATCGGTGTTGTGGCAGGTATGCCTCTTACCGAGATTGTAACAGCGGTAAATGATGGTATCAGTAATACTTTAAAGGGCATAGCACTGCTTGTAGGACTGGGCTCCATGTTTGGAGCAATACTGGAAGCGTCCGGCGGAGCACAGACACTTGCCGTTACAATGGTGAAAAAGTTTGGCGATGAAAAAGCCGCATGGGCACTTGGAGTAACAGGTTTAATTATAGCAATGCCGGTATTCTTTGACGCAGGACTTATTATCCTGATACCACTTGCATTCTCGCTTGCAAAGAGAACAAAGCGTTCCACACTGTTCTATGCGATACCTCTTTTAGCAGGACTTGCAGTCGGACATGCATTTATACCGCCTACACCGGGTCCTGTACTTGTGGCAACAATGCTCAATGTAGATTTAGGATGGGTAATACTTGTCGGTATAGCGTGTGGAACAGTTGCAATGATTATTGCAGGACCTGTATGGGGTTCGATTTGTGGAAAAAAATACATGGTTCCGGTTCCGGAGCATGTAGCAAGTCAGGAGGACATAGATGAATCTAAGCTTCCTAAGTTCAGCACAATCGTACTTATCATAGCAATTCCGCTTGTGCTTATCATTTTCAAGTCACTCGCAGGTGTTATCCCTGCAATGGCACCGGTAGCACCAGTATTTACATTCCTTGGCGAGCCGTTTGTGGCACTGCTTATTGCAACAATCGTGGCAATGCTTGTGCTTGGAAAGAGACATGGCTACAGCATGGAGGAGCTTGAAAAAATCATGACAAAGTCTCTTGAGCCGACAGGACTTATCTTACTTGTAACAGCCTGTGGTGGAGTGCTCAGATATGTATTGCAGTATTCAGGACTCGGAGATTTGATTGGAAATGCAGTTGCATCTGCTAATTTACCAATAGTGCTTGTAGCCTTTATTGTAGCTGCGCTCGTACGAATCTGTGTTGGTTCAGCAACAGTTGCAATGACCATGGCAGCAGGAATCATAGCTGCAATGCCTGGAATATCAGAGCTGCCACCGCTATATCTGGCATGTGTTGTCGCAGCAGTAGCAGGAGGCTCAACAGTATGTTCACATTTCAACGATTCAGGCTTCTGGCTTGTTAAATCACTCGTTGGTGTGGATGAGAAAACAAATTTGAAGACGTGGACAATCATGGAGACACTGGTTGGCTTCAGCGGATTTGTAGTAGCGTTTATTATTTCATTATTCGTATAGAAGAAAGGACACAGATATGCTTAGAAGTGAAGAAGTAAGAAAACTTGCACCTGAGATGGACCCACTCAGAATGGGTATGGGATGGAAGGTCAGTGACTTGTCTAAGCCACAGATAATGATTGAAAGCACATATGGAGACAGCCATCCGGGCTCAGCTCACCTGAACAAATTTGTAGAGGAGGCTGTAAAGGCCGTGGATGAAAACGGCGGAAAAGCAGCCAGATATTATGCAACAGATATGTGTGACGGAATCGCACAGGGACATGACGGAATCAACTATTCACTGGCACACCGTGATGCTATCACCAACCTTGTTGAGGCACAGGCCAATGCAACAGTATTTGACGGTGGAGTGTTTATCGCAAGCTGTGACAAGGCAATGCCTGCCATGCTCATGAGTATAGGAAGATTAAAGGATATGAGTGCGATTATGGTGACAGGCGGAGTCATGGAAGCACATGAGTTGCCAAAGAAATATATCGTAGATGATCCTGCCTGCAAGATTAATGAGCTTCTGACACTCGAGCAGATTGGTAAATTTGATGCATGGGAGAAAACCGGTGTCATCCCTAACGAGCAGTTGGATTATTACAAGCACAATGCATGCCCAAGCTGTGGAGCCTGCTCATTCATGGGAACAGCATCTACAATGCAGATTATGGCAGAGGCACTTGGACTTATGCTTCCGGGTACAGCACTCATGCCATCCACAGCACCTGAGCTTAAGGAGGCTTCATACAATGCAGGGAAGCAGCTTATGGAGCTCATAGCAAAGGGCATCACAGCAAAGGATATTGTTACAAAGGAAAGCTTTGAGAATGCAATCATGGTTCATGCGGCTATCTCAGGTTCTACAAATGCAACTATGCATTTACCTGCAATTGCACATGAGTTTGGCATCCGGATAGATGCGGATACATTTGACAGACTGCACAGAGGTGCACATTATCTGCTAAACATCCGTCCTTCGGGAGACTGGCCGGCACAGTACTTCTACTATGCTGGAGGCGTGCCTAGAGTGATGGAGGAGATAAAGAGCATGCTCCACCTTGATGTGATGACAGTCACAGGAAAGACTCTCGGCGAGAACTTAGAGGAGCTTAAGAAGAACGGCTTCTACGAGCACTGTGACGAGATACTCCGTGAGAAGTCAAAGATTTTTGGAAGAGCAATTGACAGAGAGGATATCATCCATTCCTTTGACAATGCCAAGGGAACAGACGGAAGTATTGCAATTCTTAAAGGAAATCTGGCACCTGAGGGCTGTGTAATAAAGCATACAGCATGTCCTAAGGAGATGTTTAAGGCAGTGCTTAACGCTAAGCCGTATGACTGCGAGGAGGCATGTATCAGTGCCGTATTAAATGGGGAGGTAAAGCCGGGAGATGCCGTATTTATCAGATACGAGGGACCAAGAGGCAGCGGAATGCCTGAGATGTTCTACACAGGCGAGGCAATCTGCGCAGATCCAAAGCTTGCTTCAAGCGTGGCACTCATCACCGACGGAAGATTCTCCGGTGCATCAAGAGGTCCGGTTATCGGACACGTATCACCTGAGGCAGCGGCAGGCGGACCAATCGCATTTGTCGAAGAGGGAGATTTGATCGAGCTTGATGTTGAAAACAGAAAAATCGCAATTGTAGGAATAAAGGGCGAGAGAAAGACTCCAAAGGAGATTGATGCTGTTTTAGCAGACAGAAAGGCGCACTGGAAGGGCTTTAAGAGCAAATACCAGCATGGACTTTTAAAGCTCTATGCGCAGCATGCAGTAAGCTCTATGAAGGGTGCTTACATGGATTAATAACTGTTGATTTGATTTTACGATATTTGGATACAGAAAGGAATTATTATGAATACAATTATTGAGAAATTAAAAGAAATGCTTGTTGTACCTGTAGTGGTACTTGACGATGTAAAAGATGCAGAAAAGCTTGCAGATGCTCTTGTAGGTGGAGGACTTCCTTGTGCTGAGGTAACCTTCAGAACCGCTGCGGCAGAGGAATCAATCCGCATTATGACAGAGAAATATCCTGATATGCTTGTAGGTGCTGGAACAGTTCTTACAACCGAGCAGGTGGATAAAGCAGTTGCAGCAGGCGCGAAGTTTATAGTAAGCCCCGGCTTTGATGCAGAAATTGTTGATTACTGTCTGGATAAAAATATCCCGATTTTACCTGGTGTAATCTCACCTTCAGAGGCAGCACAGGCTGTCAAGAGAGGTCTTAGTGTGGTTAAATTCTTCCCTGCTGAGCAGTATGGCGGAGTGACTACAATCAAGGCTCTTGCAGCACCATATACTATGCTTAAGTTCATGCCTACAGGTGGTGTGAGTGTGAAGAACTTAAAGGATTACTTAAGCTGTGACAAGATCATCTGCTGTGGCGGAAGCTGGATGGTAAAGGGCGATATGATAAAGTCCGGAGAGTTTGACAAGATAAAGCAGATGACAAAGGAAGCCGTAGAGCTTGCACACAGTATCAGAAAGTAAAGGAGAGTATAAAACCATGAACCTTAATTTAAAGCCAAAGAGTGAATGTAAATATGATGCAGTTTCATTAGGAGAGGTAATGCTTCGTCTGGATCCGGGCGAGGGAAGAATCAGAACAGCAAGATCCTTCAGAGCATGGGAAGGCGGCGGAGAGTACAATGTAGTCCGCGGTTTAAGAAAGTGCTTTAAGATGAACACAGGTGTCATCACAGCGTTTGCTGACAACGAGGTAGGAAAGCTCATGGAGGATTTCATCTGTCAGGGAGGTGTGGACACATCCCTCATCAAGTGGATGAAGACAGACGGAATCGGACGTGTATGCAGAAACGGTCTCAACTTTACAGAGAGAGGCTTCGGTATTCGTGGTGCAGTCGGATGCTCTGACAGAGCAAATACTGCTATTTCAAAGGCAACACCTGAGGATTTTGATTTCGATTACATCTTTGGTGAGCTTGGAGTCAGATGGCTTCATACAGGCGGTATCTATGCAGCAATCTCTGAGCAGACCTGTGAGACAGTGCTTGCAGCAATAAAGACAGCAAAGAAATACGGAACAATTGTATCCTACGACTTAAACTATCGTCCTTCAATGTGGAGTGCAATCGGTGGACAGGCAAAGGCGCAGGAGGTAAACAAAGAAATCGCTAAATATGTTGACGTAATGATCGGAAACGAAGAGGATTTCACAGCATGCCTTGGTTTTGAGATTGAAGGAAACGATGCAAACCTCAAGGAATTAAATCTTGACGGATATAAGAAGATGATTAATGAGGCAGCAAAGGCTTATCCTAACTTTAAGGCAGTAGCAACAACACTGCGTACAGTAAAGACAGCCACAGTCAATGACTGGAGCGCAATCTGCTGGGCAGATGGAGAGGTCTACAAGGCAAAGGATTACAACGGACTTGAGATTATGGACAGAGTCGGCGGTGGAGATTCCTTCGCATCAGGCCTCATTTATGGACTGATGACAACAGAGGATGCCGAGACTGCAGTAAACTATGGTGCAGCTCATGGTGCACTTGCCATGACAACACCGGGTGACACAACTATGGTAAGCGTCAACGAGGTTGAGGCTATCATGGGTGGCGCAGGCGCCAGAGTTCAGAGATAGGATATCGTAAAAAGTGAGGAGGCAGAGTATGGAACAGAGATTTATAACAATGGGCGAAATAATGCTTAGACTGACTCCGCCCAACTATGAGAAAATCAGAATGACACATTCATTTGAGGCAAGCTACGGCGGAGCGGAGGCCAATATAGCACTTGCGCTTGCAAACCTCGGCATCGACTCTACCTTCTTTACGGTAGTACCGGACAACAGCATCGGAAAGAGCGCAATCAGAATGCTGCGCTCAAACGATGTGCATTGTGCACCGATTATTCTGTCGACACCGGATGAGACTCCGACACACAGACTCGGAAGCTACTATCTGGAGGCAGGCTTTGGAATCAGACCAAGCAAGGTAATCTATGACAGAAAGCACAGTGCGATAACAGAGTATGATTTTTCCAAGGTTGACTTGAAGAAATTGTTGACAGGATTTACCTGGTTGCATCTAAGCGGAATCACACCGGCGCTTGCACCAAACTGCAGGCAGCTTATTATGGACACCTTAAAGGTGGCAAAGGCGCTTGGCATTACGGTCAGCTTCGATGGAAACTTCCGCAGTACATTATGGTCATGGGAAGAGGCAAGAGATTTCTGCACACAGTGTCTGCCATACATTGATGTGTTAATCGGAATCGAGCCTTATCATTTGTATAAAGATCCATCCAATCATTCATTGGGTGATGTGAAGGATGGGATACCGCTTCATCTGAGCTACGAACAGGAAGACGAGATTTTTTCAAATTTTGCAATTCAATATCCTAATATAAAATACATGGCTCGTCATGTTCGTTATGCTCACAGCGGAAGCGAAAACAGTCTCAAAGCGTACCTTTGGTACAATGGAAGGACTTATGAGAGCAAAATGTTTACATTCACAATCCTTGACAGGGTTGGTGGTGGAGATGCTTTTGCATCAGGACTCATCTACGCTATGATGAATAATTATGAACCAATGGATATAGTGAATTTTGCAGTAGCAAGCAGTGCAATCAAGCACACAATAAGAGGCGATGCAAATATCACTGATGATGTCGAATCGATAAAGAATCTCATGAATATGAATTATGACATCAAAAGATAAATAAACTAAAATATGATTAAAGAGTAATCCGTCATGCCGGGGAATGCGCATGGCGGATTTTTCGTATGTAAATGCTTATGACTGATACATTTTAGATACAAGTAGCTGTTAATATATAAATAGCCATGCATAATGCAGTCTAAATATATGCTCCTCGGGATTGACAGCAAAAGAAGAATATGCAAAGATTTATAAAGGAAAATAGTTACGGATAATAAAGTTTTAGAAGGAAAATGATGATAGAAATATTAATAGTTGAAGACGAAAAACCGATATCGGACCTCATCAGATTAAATCTCATGAAAGCAGGCTATAGCTGCACCTGTGCCTTTGATGGTATGGAGGCAGCAGATATTCTTGAGGAGAGAAATTTTGACCTGATAATACTTGATGTAATGCTGCCGAAGTTAAACGGCTTTGAGCTTATGGAATACATAAAGCCGCTTGGCATACCTGTTATATTTCTCACAGCAAAAGCCACTTTAGATGACAGGCTAAGAGGTCTCACGTCCGGTGCCGAGGACTATATGGTAAAGCCTTTTGAGATTGTTGAGCTTTTAGCCCGGGTAAATATAGTGCTAAGACGTTATAATAAGATGGAGCAGCAGCTTACCTTTAAGGATATAGCTATCGATACGAAAAACCAGAATGTATCAAAGGCAGGAAAGCATATAGAGCTTACACCAAAGGAATTTGAGCTGCTTGAGCTTTTGATGCGCAATAAAAATATCACACTTTTCAGAGAAAAGATATATGAAGAAATATGGGGAAGTGAGTACTCTGTCGAGTCGAGGACTCTCGATCTTCACATACAGAGACTGCGCAAAAAGCTTGATATAGGAGACAGCCTTAAAACCGTATTTAAGGCAGGATACAGGCTGGAAGAATAGAAAACTAAAGACCATTAAATATGGGTAAGCGTAATATACAAAAAGAGGGATAAATGAAATTCAGGTACAAGGTATTGTTCACAAATTTAATACTGCTTTCACTTGGACTGGGGCTGGTGGGTTACCTCATGATACACAAAAATTTTGAGCTTGCGAAGCAGACGCAGCTTAAAAATGCTATTGTGCAGAATAATCTGGTACAGTCCTCGGTGGAGTATGAGCTTCTGCAGCTTTTGAATTCTGCTTCCGATAATTCCGTGTCTCAAAACGCAGATAACTCTGAAACCTCAAACAATAATACGGATAACACCGGTGCCAAAAAAAGTAGTGTTACCGCATCCTCAATAACAGCACAGCTTCCTCAGATAGGAGGCCGCGTGAGCAGCAGTGTGCGCTCAAGGGATTCATTTTTCTATATATATTTTGATGGTGAAAAAGTATATACAGATGACAAAAGTGATGCAAGGATAAGTGATACACTTTTTAAAAATCTCACAACAGGAAACAAAAACTATGTGATAAAAGAAGAATCCCAAAAGCACTATATCTATGTTACATCGCAGAGTGTGATAGATGAAAAAAATCTCTGTATAGTAAGTAAATGCGATGCATCAGAGGCGTATACACTGCTTGATGAGCAGATAAAATATTTCAGGCTGATAATAATAGTCATATTGATTGCGGAGTCGGCAGCAATGTATTTTATCAGCAGGTACATGACAAAGCCGCTCGAGAAGCTTAACCATGTCAGCGAGGAAATAGCGCAGGGGGATTATGCCACAAGGGTAAACGTAAAAAGTCATGATGAGATAGGGCTTCTTGCGCAGAAATTTAATATCATGGCGCAGGCAGTATCGGATCATGTAGACGAGCTTAACGATATGGTGCACAGGCGTGAGCAGTTTGTAGCGGATTTTACCCATGAGATAAAAACACCTATGACGTCAATCATTGGATATGCAGACACGATGCGTTCACTGGAGCTTCCGAGAGAGGAGCAGATGATGGCGCTTGGATATATTTTTTCGGAGGGAAAACGTCTGGAGAGCATGTCGCAGAAGCTTTTTGAGCTGATATATCTGCGCCGGCATGATATTGAAAAAGCGCGGGTTCATATGGCAGATCTTTGTGCAGAGGTGGTAAAGGTTGTTGAGCCTGCATACGAAAACAGGCATCTTACTATAGAAACAGAGATAGAGGATACTGTGCTGACCGTGAATAGAGAGCTTCTGGTTACAGCACTTGTCAATATCATGGATAATGCAAGGAAAGCGTCAGATGAAGGTCAGCAGGTTGAGGTTACAGGAAAATTTGTGGACAATAGGGCTTGTAATATACCTAAAGACAAAACGGATATAGGCGAATCCGAATCAGAAGATGACTGGAAATGTACGAGGGCATATGAAATTTGCATAATTGATCACGGAATTGGAATGACTAAAGAGCAGGCAGAAAGAATTTGTGATGAGTTTTATATGGCAGACAAATCCAGAGCCAGAAAAGAGGGCGGTGCCGGAATCGGAATGTCGCTTGTGGCAATCATTTTAGAGCACCATAATGCAGTACTTTCAGTGGAAAGTGAACCCGGATGCGGAACAACGATGAGGATTTTGCTTCCGTGGTAATCTGAACGCAATATAGATATAAAAAATGGTAAATTCGTAAAATTTAAAGGAAGATATGAAAAAAGACAGCTTCAAATTAATAATAATGTCTGTTGCAGTAATCTGTATAGTAATAGCAGGCATCATGGTGCCTGGCATAGTGCTTGAGGCAAACCAGAAAAGTGAACATGATCATGTGGCGAAGGTTCCTAAAAGCTATCTGCCTTCAGGCTCTGTAATGGCAAAGGAAGCATCTGCCAATCTGAAATTGTCGGAGAAGCTCTCGCTCATAGATGGGCAGTGGGACAGCACGACAGATGATGCTGCCTCTTATGAGATGGATGAGCAGGATTATCAGGCAGTTGCCACATGCAGAAAAAGCATAGAAAAGCTTTATGACGAAAAGCTCTATCCTGTAAATCTTTCACCTGACTACTCTAACTGGTATACGTGGGAGGCAGCAGCGAAAAAGGCATCGGATAATACCTTTAACACATATACGGCATATTACTGGATAATCAGGTTTGAGAAGTATGATGGTACACAAAATCATACAATCTGGATGCTTGAGGATGGGACAATCATTATGGCAAAAGCACATATGAAGGATATTAGTGATATGAGTGAATATAAAGAGGTTTTGCAGGCAGATGATGAATCACAGGCAGAAAATGATTTGTCTGCTTACAAAGGATATTTTGACTACAGCGGGATAGATTTTTCAAAGCTTAACCTGATATCCGAGACAACAGCAGTGGAGCAAAAAAATAATGAAAGCCATGATGTGCTGCAGTTTTTACAGGAAAATGAATATGTATATGCGGTCCATGAGAAGTGAAAAATTGTAATGACAAATGCGGTTCACATATCATCTATGTAAATGGAAGGTATGAAGGTAATGATGATATAGGTCGGATGATGAAAGATTTTCACCAGTGCAGGCCGGAGCAGATAGAAAGTGAGACATTGTCAAAAGCAGTGGCTTATTACAAAGAAAAGGAAGGACGTGGTGCTATGAGCGAAGCAGTAAGACAGTATGCAATGGAATATGCAAAAGAGTATGCAAAGGAATATGCAAAGGAGTATGGTGAGGAACAGAAGGAAGAGGGGATTCTTCAGGGAAAAAATAATATGTTGTATTCATTGGTTTCAAAGGGAAGGTTAAAAATAGATGTAGCAGCCGAAGAGGCAAATGTCAGCCTTGGAGAATTTGAAAAATCGATGGAGGAAGCAGGATATAAAATTCCTGAATTGGTATAGTTTAATAGTTACAAGATACGTTAAATATAGACCCGGTTTGCATAAGTATGTGCAGACCGGGCTTTTAGTTTGCGCGCCATGGGCGCGCTCTAACGGGTGAAAGTCCCGAACACGCCCAGATAGTGGGAAGTGTATAGCTGAACAGTAAGGGTGTCCATCGTGAGATGGAATCTGAAGGAACTGTGAACAAACCTTGATGAATAAATTTTTTTATTTCCCACTTCAAAACTGTACCTTTTATATTCCAATCAGAAAACCACTTTAGGATTTGAGGTAATCCGTGATATTCCGGTCCATAGCACTCACTATAAATAATGTCATCAGAAAAAATGTTTTCTAATGGTTCGATGTTTTTATCAAGCCACGATTGGAAATAATTTTTAATAACATCTTCTTTTTGCATTTAATTACCTCTCTCTTCATTTTTTCTCAATTCAACAAATCCCGATTGAACAAAATCGCTGCGCGATGGCCTGCCAAGGCTGTGGCGCAGTTTTAT
>OLXJ01000298.1_pt1 | contig 29071 bp, 20 predicted proteins | sample 1644591 | NCBI WGS metagenome assembly OLXJ01 (sample SAMEA103958150, study PRJEB25191) | human gut metagenome | biome: human-associated habitat [ENVO:00009003]; feature: intestine environment [ENVO:2100002]; material: feces | place: Germany | collected 2013/2015 | reverse complement strand
CCCCGCCCGGAGCGTCCGGAGATCGCAGCCCAGTACTGTGAGGAGATGCCAGAGTTTGCGCTCCGCCTGCAGGCCAAGGCCGGCCTGACCGGTTATGCGCAGGTGTACGGCAAATACAACACCACCCCCTACGATAAGCTGCAGATGGATCTGATGTATATTGCGCATCCCAGCATTGTGGAAGATCTGAAGATTATGCTGGCTACCATCAAGATCCTGTTTATGCCGGAGAGCACGGAAGGCGTGGCAGAGGGGCAGACTACGGCGATGGGACAGGAGACGAAGTGATGCAGGTGGATTTTGGGCTGATAAGTATTATTATGGCGGCCTACAATGCCGAAAAAACGATTGAACAGGCAATAAATTCTGTGTTGAACCAGACCTATCCCAACTTTGAGCTGCTTGTTGTTAATGACTGCTCGACAGATAAAACTGCAGCACTGGTTGAAGCGGTTGCGAAAAAAGACAATCGGGTTCGATTGATTTCAAATAAAAAGAACAGCGGCGTTTCTTACACCCGGAAACATGGATTGGAAGAAACCAGAGGTGAGTGGATTGCTATTTTGGACAGTGATGATGCATGGAAACCGGAAAAGCTTGAAAAGCAGATTGCTCTTCAAGAAAAAACGAATGCTGATCTGCTGTTCACAGGTTCCGCTTTTATGGATGCAGATGGCAAGCCAATCGACTGGTATCTAGCTGCTCCTGCAGAAGTTACCTACCGGCAGCTGTTGAAACAGAATGTGTTGTCCAATTCCTCTGCGCTTGTCCGTAAAGAGCTATATACAAAGTACTATGCGGTAGGCGATGGAATGCATGAAGACTTTGTAATTTGGCTCAGCATCCTGAAGGATGGACGAAAGGCCTATGGCGTAGATGAGCCGCTACTCATTTATAGAATTGCAAAGTCATCGAAGTCGGGCAACAAGTTCAAGGCTGCAAAGATGAATTGGAATACATATCGGTATATCGGATTGAACCCGATAGAGGCCGCTTATTATGAGTGCTGGTATATGGTGAATGGATTCCTTAAATATAGAAACATCAGGGATTCAAAAAAGAAATGAGGATATAATGAAAATTGCAATCTTGATTCAATGTCATAAAAATCCAAAACAAATCAATTTATTGCTTGAACGTTTAAATCATCCGGATATTGATTGCTATCTTCATATTGATAAAAAGGCTGACTTTACAGATAAAATTATTCATAGGGAAAATGTGTTTGTGCTTCCGGATGAACAGCGTGTTTCGGTGGAATGGGCACAGATTTCGCAGGTTACGGCAACGCTAAATCTTTTGAATACAGCTGTTGCTGGTATAAGGGGGGGCTATGATTACTATTGGTTGATTAGTGGACAAGATTGGCCGCTTCGTTCAGCAGATAAAATTGTAAAGTTTTTTGAAGAACACAATGGCACGAATTTTGTTCAGTATTGGAATAGTAAAAACCATGGAAGTCATCAACAAAACAATTTGGATAAACGGAATCAAATCTATTTTCCAATTAAACTTATTGGCAGAAAACCGTGGCAAAAGATCATCAAGAGGGGGTGGGTTGAATTCACCGGAGGATACAATCAGACGTGGAAAATTTTCGAGAGAAAACAGCTAGGGATAGAATTCTATTTTGGAAGTTCATGGTGGGCATTAAAGAGAGAAACAATTGATTGGATTATGCAGTACATTACTACTCATCCGGAGTATTACAAATTCTATGAGAATGCAACCTGTCCGGATGAATCATTCTTTCAAACATTGGTGATGATATCGCCTTATGCAGATGAAAATACGGATTATTTGACATATTTACATTTTCAAAAAGGTGCGAACAGCCCGGATATTTTAACAGAAGATGATTTGCAGAGAGCAAAAGAAAGTAAATATCTAGTTATGAGAAAAGTGGATATGGATGTAGATGATTGGTTCCTGTCAATTTAATAGTAAACAAGAAGGTGCAAGGGAGAATATAATGCCTGAAATAAGTGTAATCGTTCCAGTGTATAATACTGAAAAGCACTTGATGCGATGCGTGAAATCAATCGTAGACCAGACGTATACAGATTTCGAATTGATTTTGGTCGATGATGGATCTTCTGATGGTTCGCCCAAAATATGCGATGAATGGACAGAAAGAGATTGCCGCATTCATGTGACCCATAAAAAAAATGGTGGTGCGAGTTCTGCAAGAAATGCCGGTCTTGCAATCGCAAAAGGGAAATGGGTGTTTTTTTCTGATAGTGATGACTGGATTGATAACAAAGCATTAGAGACACTTTATGGAATGGTAAACGAATATGGTGTTTCAATGGCAATTGGCGGAATTCAGGTGGTTGAGAAAAATATAGCTACAAATACTAGATCAAATGAAAACATTTACAAGCTGTCTCGGGAGAATCTACTGGATAGATTCTTTCGTGTGAACGGTGAACCGGATACGCATAGTGTATGTGCAGCACTTATAAGGCGAGATATTCTAGAAGATTATCACTTTATTGAAGGGAAAATGAACGAAGATGTTGAGGCTTGCTACTACCTTGCGAGAAAGTGTGAAGGCGCTGTTTATACGAGCAAACCTGTTTACTTTTACTTCAAGAATGTAGAGGGCGTAACAAATAGCGGTTTTAGTAAAAAGAAACTGGATTTATTAGATGTTTGGGATATCGTTCAAAAGCAGGTATTACAGTATACTCCAGAGTATGCATATGCTTGTGAAATGAACTGCAAGCGTGCACGGTTCACATTGTTGACTCAAATGTATATGAACGGATATGACCACAATGATCCATATATGAGAGAAACAAAGCAACGTTTAAAAAAGGAAGTCAGAGCATCATTTTTCGATTTGATGAGATGGAAAATGCCTATTAATCGAAAAATAGCACTGATTGCATTTCTTTTTGTGCCTTAAATAAAGTGATGAAAATGTATATGTGACATAAGATAAATAATGATTCGGAGTTAAGAATGAATGTATACTTGTTGCTTCTTTTGCTTTTTTTGTGCCTCCTAGGCAGCTCCTTAGAGATTCTATCAGGCAAATCGTGCCGTTTCTTATTTATTGTAATCCTTGGACTCTCAGCTTTTATTTTTGCAACAAGAAATCCAAATGTGGTTCCAGATGCAGAAGTGTATATTTATGTATACCATCGAATGGAAGAAGCAAACTTTAATAGTTGGAGTCTATACAATTTCTACGGATTTGAGCCAGGATACATTTTTTTGAATATTTTATGCAATAAGTTAGGGGTAACTTATGTTGGGTTTTTTGCAATTGTATATTTAGCCCAAACATTGATAGCATATAAGGGCATGAAAATACTCGATAGTGTACACAACAACTATGTTGAAAAGCCAAAAACATTTGGTGCTTGTACTTTTTTTGCCATTTATTTTGGGTATTTTGGAATGTTTTATGGCGCAGTTGTTATTCGTACAGGACTGGCATTATCGCTCATGTTTTTGGCGTACGCTAATTATCAAGCTCGTAAGAATAAAAAAGCGATATGTTATGCGTGTATTGCGATACTTTTTCATACGTCAATAATCATTCTGTTATTGACGATACTGGTTTCGACGATGTTTGTGAAGAAGAGCAACCAATTCTATAAAAACTGGTTGATGATAATCGTAATTTTATGGTTATCTCGGATTTCTATATTTATGAATAAGATTATATTGGCTTTCATGAAAGTAGTTGGCTGGATTATTCCGGCATTGGGTAAATACATCGGGTATACAAATGGTTTGATGGGAAGTGGCTTTTTTTCTAAAAAAAATTTTCTCTATCTTATGTTAGGTGTTCTTTTTGTTATGTGCTTAGATAGAGTGAAAGATAAGAAATATAAAAATTGCTTGAACGTTTATCTAATGGGATTGACAGCTACTTATCTTTTGAATGAGTATAGCAATGGATATCGTGTGTTTGACCAGATGATTTTCTTTTCATTACCGCTGTTACTATGGGTTTTAAGAGACGGTGGAATCAAAAAGATGGTAAACAGATTGATATGTGTAGAAATAGTGGCATTGTTGCAATTTTTGATGACCTACAGAATTCTAGTCAAGTAAGGAAAAATATCATGAAAAAGTTGTCAAACGTGGAATGTAAAGAAGTGATTTTTTCAATCCTAAAGGAATTTGCTGATTTTTGTGATTCGAATAAATTGAAATACTACTTAGCATATGGAACGCTTTTGGGCGCAATTCGTCATAAGGATTTTATTCCTTGGGATGATGATATTGATGTTTATATGCCAAGACCTGATTATATACGTTTTAAGACGTTGTTCAAGGAAAGATATAGCGGAGCAAAATACCAATTGCGAAGCGATCAAAAAAACAAAGTTGATCTTCCATTTGAAAAAGTTATGGATATGACCACAATTGTTGATACGAAAATGAATGATGTAGACCATCATCTTTGGATTGATATTTTCCCGCTCGATGGTCTATCCTCAGATATCAATACGGCATCGATTCTCCAAGATAAAGCGAGCAGAGCTCTAAAAATGTACAGCTATGCTTCTGCGAAGATCGGTTCAGGAACAACGATTACAAAAGCAATTCTAAAAATCCCGGTAATACTACCATTCCATGTTTTAGGAGCCAATCATTTTACAAGCGAACTGGAACGCATGTCGACAAGTTATGCATATGACGAGTCGAAATATATTGGTAATGTAGTGTGGGGAGCAGGCAAAAAAGATATTTTTCTCAAAAGCGATTTTGGCGAGGTTGAAGATGTGGAATTTCATGGAGCCAAATTCCATGCAATGAGAGATTGGAATGGATACCTAAAAAAAGTGTACGGAGACTACATGAGGCTTCCACCTGAAAATGCAAGAATAGGGCATTGTTTTGACGCTTATGATTTGACAGTTGGAGAACAAACTTGATGAAGATAGCATGCGTAATAGTTAATTATAATGATGCAAAGACAACAATAGCTTTACTGAAACAAATTTGTGATTATAAATCACTAAATCATATAATAATTGTTGACAACTGCTCGACAGATAACTCATATGCCTCTTTGAAACAATTTGAAACAAATAATATCATCGTTCTCCAAGCAGAAAAGAATAAAGGATATGGTGCAGGTAATAACTTTGGAATCAAGTATGCAAAAGATATTTTGCACTGTGACGTAGCTATTATTGCGAATCCGGATGTGAGTTTCACAGAAGCCTGTGTGAAAAGGATAGCACAGACCTTTTCAGAAGATAGAGATGCAGCCGTTGTTTCCGCTGTCCAGCTAAAACCAGATGGTACTCCATTTCATAGTACTTCTTGGAAAATACCGAGTGCGAATGAATATATATTTTCAGCACTTTTTTTCATTGGAAAATTATATTCAAAGACTAAGGAATATAATGGAAATACACGAATTGCGGTAGATTGTGTGTCTGGTGCGTTTCTAGCGGTTGACATCAATAAGTTTCTGTCTGTTGATGGATATGATGAGAGGATATTCTTGTACTGTGAAGAAACTATGCTGGGAATCAAGCTGAGAAACGCCGGTTTCAAAACTTTACTGTTGACGAATGAAACCTATGTACACCATCATGCGGTCAGTACACAAAAAAGCATCCCTAATGCAGTAAAAAGGCGTTCGCTGCTGCTGAACAGTCGCTTGTTTGTCCTGAAAGAATACATGGGAGCCTCTAAAATAAGACTTTGCATCGCTCGTTGCTGCTATAAGATTGCTCTCGTAGAAGAGGCTGGTAAGATTCTTGTAAGAAAACTTAAGTAAACGGATTTAATTGTATGTAAATGGAGACATTGGATAATGCATATTACATTTGTGGTAAATTCTTTTAGCCGACAACCAACTGGTGGATTGAAAATTATCTATCAATATGCAAACCATTTTGCTGAACGAGGACATACAGTAACAATTGTTTTTTGCGTCTCAAATCCAGTAGCAAAGTATGAAGGAAAAGTGCCGTATGCAGTTCGCTATATGGCACAGAAAGCAATCGTACAAAAGGGTCCAAGATGGTACCCATTGGATAATCGAGTAAAAAAAATATATACGACTGCGATGACAGCACAAACTATTCCAGATGGCGATGCGGTTTTTGCAACGGCTATCGGGACAGCTCGTCCTGTTGCAGACCTTCCTTCTTGCAAAGGGAAAAAATACTATTTGATTCAGGACTTTGAAAACTGGTCCTGTTCAGACGATGAGGTATATGCTACCTATAACCTCGGGATGACCAATATCCCTATTGCAAAGTGGCTGGCAGATATTGTTCAAGAAAAGACAGGGAAAGAACCGTATTATATCCCCAATGCGATTGATACGGATTTGTTTCATGTTAAGACAGAAAATAGACTCCGATATCCACATTCGATTGCTATGATCTATCAGCGTGGAGAACATAAGGGCTTTCAATATGGTTATCAGGTGTGCTTGAAACTGAAAGAAAATTATCCGGATTTGCGCTGCCATATTTTTGGTCTCTCAAAAAGAGAGCCGGAGTGGCCGCAATGGATTAAGTACACTGAAAATGCAACTCAGGAACAGTTGGTTGGAATTTATAATTCCGTTTCAGTATTCCTTTGCAGCAGTGTCGAAGAAGGCTTTGGACTTTGTGGAGCAGAAAGCATGGCCTGTGGATGTGCATTTGCGACCACAGGATACCGTGGTGTTTATACATATGCAAAAAACGAAGAGAATGCACTGATCTCACCTGTAAAGGATGTGGATGCACTGTATCAAAATGTTTGCCGGCTTTTTGATGACGGGGAGCTGAGAACCCGCTTGTCTCAAAAGGGAAGGAAAGATATTGAAAAAATGTCGTGGAATAATGCATTTGATAAAATGGATCGGCTGATAGAGGGAAGGAATACATAAAAAGTATGCGAACCAAAAATGCGATTTATAATATATTGGCAACATGGGTTGGGCAATGCCTGCTTATTTTTGTAACATTGGTATCTCGCAAAGTTTTCCTTCAAAACCTTGGTGCTGACTACTTGGGAGTTGATGGCCTGTTCGCAAATATATTGTCTTTCTTGTCAATGGCAGAACTTGGAATCGGAAGTGCGATTACATATAGCTTATATAAACCCTTGGCATTAATCGATGTTGATAGTATGAAATCGCTTATGAAGTTATATAAGATTTCATACTGCATTATAGGTGCGCTCATATTTATTGCTGGAACAATATTGACGCCATTTCTGCCGTATATCGTTTCTAATAGCAGTGGTCTCAATAATGTCACCCTTATATATTTCCTCTTTTTATTCAACACGAGCGTTTCATATTTCTTTTCATACAAATCTGCATTGATTATCGCAGATCAAAAAAAATATATATTCAATATCAACCATTATACATGGAAGATCACGCTATGTGCAGCTCAGATTTTTGTAATTATAAAAAGCCAAAATTATCTTGCGTACTTGGCTTTACAGGTGGTTAGCACGATTTTGGAAAACTATACCATTGCAAGAATAGCGGACAAGCGGTATCCATGGCTGAAAGAAAAATCAACTAAGAAAGTCCCAAAAGAGACAATCGCTGAGATAAAAAAGAATACGGCCTCTATGATGCTGAATAAAGTTGGAACGACACTTGTGACATCAACGGATAGTGTTTTGATATCAAGCTTTATCAGCGTGGCGGCAGTGGGCATTTATGGAAATTATACCACTATAAGTAAAGCTGTGGAAAACGTACTATACCAAGGTATGTATGCTATGACTGCAAGCATAGGTAATTTGAATGTATGTGGTAGCCGGGAACGAAAGTTTCAGGTATTTAAAACTATCAGTTTTGTCATCGTGTGGATTTACGGCTTCGGCTGCATTGCACTTTTTGGATTGCTTACACCATTTGTAGAATTATGGTATGGCACGAACATGCAAATAAGTACATTCGCAGTATTTCTTCTCTGCATGAATTTATATATAGCAGGGCAAATGACCACATTAAATATGCAGATTGAAGCAGGTGGACTATATTGGCATGTGAAATTTCTTGGGATTGTTGAAGCTGTGTCTAATTTGTTTTTTTCGGTAGTTTTGGGTAGGGCTTGGGGCCTTGAGGGCATTCTGGCTGGAACGGTTTTAGGAAGTATGTCCTATACATTTTGGGCGAAGACAAAGGTTGTATTAAAATTAGGCCACAAAAAACAGATGCAAACTTACTTAATCCAACTCTTAAAAGATACAATCGTCGTGATTTTTGCCGGATTTGTAACTGTGTTACTGCTAGGAAATGTTAAAACTGAAGGTTATAGCGGATTTTTACTGAAACTGATATTGGTCGTTGTGATACCTAATATTATCCTTTGGTTTTGTTTTAGGAGAAGAAAAGAGTTTCTAGAGGTTAAAAGAATGCTATTGTCATATTTAAAAAGAGATTGAAAATGTTAAATTTTGCAGTGAAATCAGTAATGTCAGATGATGCAGTGCGTTCCGTTGGTGCTAAGCAGATTCCCCATGGATACTAAAATTAGTATATATAACTTATACAGAAACTTTTGAGGATAATTGGGACACGACCTTCTTGAAAGTTTTTGCCTTATGATGCTGTTCACAAAAAGTGATGGAGGAGTGTACATGAATAAACAAGAAAGCGATATTCTGAACGTTCTGCTACTTGAGCCGTTTATCAATCAGCGTGTTTTAGCGGAGGTTTCGGGTCATTCCTTGGGAGTAGTAAACCGTTCCCTCAAGGAACTCATTAAGGCAGGGTATCTGAACGAAGCAATTTGTCCCACAGCCAAGGCTGTGTCGGAGTACAAGAATAAGACTCCCAAACGAGCAATTATTCTGGCAGCCGGTTTTGGTATGCGGATGGTCCCCATCAACACAGAGATGCCCAAAGGCCTGTTGGAAGTCAATGGGGAGCCTTTGATTGAACGAATCATTAAGCAGCTTCACGAAGTGGGAATTCAGGAAATTTACGTTGTTGTGGGTTTCATGAAGGAAAAATATGAATACCTGATGGATGAATACGGCGTGGAACTGGTGGTCAACCCGGACTATGCCTCCAAGAATAATCTGCATTCGCTAAAACTGGTAAAAGAGCATTTGGAGAATGCATACATTGTTCCTTGCGACATCTGGTGTGACCGCAATCCGTTCCACCGCCATGAACTGTACTCTTGGTATATGGTCAGCGATCTTGTGGAGAATGAAAGCAATGTTCGTGTAAACCGCAAGATGGAACTGGTAACTGTACCAGAAAACGCTGGCGGCAATGCGATGGTCGGAATCAGCTACCTTATAAAAGAGGACGCTGATACAGTTTCCAATCGTATAGAGGAACTTTGCAAGAAGCCGCAGTATGATGGTTCGTTTTGGGAAGAAGCACTCTATAAGAAGGATCGCATGATCGTCACAGCTCGAGTTGTGCATTCGGCAGATGTTGTGGAGATCAACACCTATGAGCAGCTTCGTGAGATCGACAGCGATTCCAACCAACTGAAAACGGATGCGATTCGTTTAATCTGCAAGGCATTGTGCGCAAAACCGGAGGATGTCACGGATATTACAGTCCTGAAAAAGGGAATGACCAACCGTTCGTTTCTGTTTACCTGTAAGGACAAAAAGTACATTATGCGTATTCCGGGAGAGGGTACGGATCAACTCATCAATCGCCGTCAGGAAGCAGCAGTGTATCATGCCATCGCTGATAAAAACATCTGTGATGATATCGCCTATATTAATCCGGAGAATGGCTATAAGATTACAGAGTTTCTGGAGGGCGCCCGGGTATGCGACCCCACCGATTATGAAGATGTCAAGAAGTGCATGAGCCGTCTGCGTGATTTCCATGCGATGAAGCTGAAAGTTGCGCATGAGTTTGATATTTTCGGGCAGATGGAGTTCTACGAAACGCTGTGGGATGGCACTCCTTCTGTTTACAAGGACTATGAGAAAACTAAGGCGAATGTCTGGTCTTTGAAGCCTTATATTGATGCACACGCAGGCGAAAAGATTTTGACGCATATTGACGCAGTACCGGATAACTTCCTGTTTGTCCAGAAAAATGGAAAAGAGGAGATTCGTCTGATTGACTGGGAGTATGCAGGTATGCAGGACCCTCATGTGGATATAGCAATGTTCTGCATTTATTCGCTTTACAATAAGCGGCAGGTGGATCGCTTGATTGCGGCATATTTTACAGACGGTTGCGATGATGCGACACGGATTAAGATTTACTGCTACATCGCTGCCTGTGGACTGCTGTGGAGCAACTGGTGTGAGTATAAGCGGAATCTGGGCGTGGAATTTGGCGAGTATTCCCTGCGGCAGTATCGCTACGCAAAAGACTACTACAGAATCGTTCAGGACGAGCTGAAGAAATTAGAGGAAGGTGGAGTGCGGGAAAATGCCTAAAGTAGAAAGAGCCATTATTATGGCGGCAGGGCTGGGAAAACGGATGCACCCGGTCACGCTGACAACACCGAAGCCGCTGGTCAAAGTAAATGGCAAGCGGATGATCGATACGGTAATTGAGGGGCTGCACAAAAACGGCATTTCGGAGATATACATCGTGGTGGGCTATCTGAAAGAACAGTTCGCTCCGCTGGTGACAGAGTATCCCGGCGTTCGACTGATTGAAAACCCCTACTATGATACCTGCAACAATATCGCATCCCTGTATGTAGCAAGAGATCGCATCGAAAATGCGATCATTCTGGATGGCGATCAAATTATCTATAATCCGGATATTCTGGCTCCGGAGTTTGAGCGTTCCGGCTACAACAGCGTATGGACGGACGAGGAAACGGACGAGTGGCTGCAAACCGTGGTGGATGGCATCGTGACCTCCTGCAGTCGTACAGGCGGCAAAGGTGGATGGCAGTTATATAGCATTTCTCGCTGGACAGCCGAGGATGGAAAAAAGCTGAAGCGCCATCTGGAAATCGAGTTTGAGCAGAAACAGAATCGCCAGATTTATTGGGATGATGTAGCATTATTCTGCTATCCAGAAGAATATCAACTGGGAATCCGTCCGATGAATAAGGACGATATCATCGAGGTGGACAACTTCAGTGAACTGGTTGCTGTGGATTCCAGCTATAAAAAATATGCGGAGGAAGGATAAATGAATCCAAAGAGAGTGCGTGGGAAAATTGATTGGATGATAACATTGGTACCCTTGGCAATTGTGGTGGCTCTGTGCATCCTGTTTTTCTTGGTGCCTGAACAGTCTAACGCCGTCCTGAGCCAGATTCGGTTCTTTTTCGGAGATACCTTTGGCACCTATTATCTGGTGATTGGACTGGGTATTTTCATCCTGTCACTGTACATTGCGTGTTCGAAGTACGGGGACATTGTTCTGGGTGAACCCAACGAAAAGCCTCAGTATTCCTTCTTTGCATGGGGCTCCATGATGTTTACTTGCGGTCTTGCTGCGGATATCCTGTTTTACTCTTTTTCGGAATGGGTGCTGTATGCAACCGACCCCCATCTGGCAGAGATGGGCAGCATTCAAGACTGGGCAGGGGTATATCCCTTGTTCCATTGGAGCTTTATCCCGTGGGGCTTCTATCTGGTGCTGGCGGTAGCATTCGGCTTTATGCTGCACGTAAGAAAAAGAACCCGCCAGAAATACTCGGAAGCCTGCCGCCCGATTCTGGGCAAGCACACCGATGGCTGGGCAGGTCGCATCATTGACCTGCTGGCGGTGTTCGCTTTGCTGGCGGGTACAGCCACTACTTTCAGCGTAGCAACACCGCTGATGGCAACCATCATCGGAGAGCTGTTCCATGTTGCTGTCAGTCGCACAGTCATCAATATCATCATCCTGTTGATCACCTGCGCCGTGTATACCTACTCTTTGCTGCATGGCTTCAAGGGTATCAGCAAATTGGCCAATATTTGCATCTATCTATTCTTCGGGCTGCTTGCCTTTGTGCTGTTGTTCGGCGGCGAGACACGTTATATCATTGAAACCGGATTTGCCTCGCTTGGTAAGATGGTTCAGAATTTTATTGACTTGTCTACTTTCACCGACCCACTTCGGACATCGAACTTTCCACAGAACTGGACGATTTATTATTGGGCCTACTGGATGGTGTGGTGTGTGGCTGCACCGTTCTTTATCGGTAGCATTTCCCGTGGCAGGACGGTACGGCAGACGATTCTCGGCGGTTATGTGTTCGGTGTTGGATCTACGCTGACCAGCTTCATTGTGCTGGGCAACTACTCTATGGGACTACAGATGACCGGCAAGGCGGATTTTATCGCCAAGTATCTGGAAAAAGGCGATATGTACGGCATGATCGTGGATATGATTAAAACCATGCCGGGTGCACCGGTCGTTATGGTGGCTGTTCTGGTTACGATGATCGCCTTCTACGCGACGTCTTTTGATTCCATCGCACTGACAGCCTCTTGTTATAGCTACCACGCCCTCGAGGACGATGAACAGCCCAATAAGGGCATCCAGTTGATGTGGTGCATCCTGCTGATTTTGCTGCCCATTGCATTGTTGTTTGCGGAAAGTTCTATGAACAACCTGCAATCGGTAAGCATCGTGGCGGCATTCCCGATTGGTGTTGTTATAGTAATGATTACAGTTAGCTTTTTGAAGGACGCAAAGAACTATATGGCCGAATCTACGCAGTAAGTGGTAGGTAACACAGCAATATGCCTAAGCTGTGAAGAATATAGTTGATTGAACAATGAGATAGTGCCTATACTGTAGAGCAAATCAAAGCTGTTGTTGCGCCGATGCTGGCGGGATAAGCATTATGTTACTGGATGAAGAGCGTGGCTATCTTTTTCCACAGATTACATAGACTTGGAGGTATAATCCTACAACTGGAGCTAAAGGAAGTAAGACCGACTTCAATGCATACTGACAAAGCAACAGGAAGAAGGGTACTGCCAAGACAGTCGCTAGATCAAGGAGCTGAAGAATCTGCTGGCCAAAGGCTTGAGTGCAGATGAAATCCTCGCAAAACTGAAATATCCATATCTGGGCGGAACTGCTCAAAAAATAGTGTAACCTACTATGGAAAACTGTTCCATATCGAATGATATTTCTGACCTCTCCCCGTACCCACCTTCAAACTCACTCCGGCGAAATTTCAATGGGCGCAGCATCCGGAAACGGGGCAGGGAAGCCACCCGAGATCATTCTTCCTGTTGCAGCAAACCGTGCAGTTTCCATCTATCCGAAATTATGGATCCTGAACTCTCGTTTATCATGGCTAATGAAAAAAAGTCCCGATTATAGTTCCGCAAAAAAGTGCGACAAAATGCGACAACTCGAAAATGCATGAGGGGCTGCTACAGGGCGGAGTAACGCAAAAAATGCCGTAAAATCGTGTGTTTCGTAACAGCTCGGAGCACAAAAGTCCATCAAAGTAAGCTTTTTAATCAGAGGGCCAGGGATTCGAGTTCCCTCAGACAATCAGGCCCCGGGTGGTGGCTTTGAACGACAACACGGTTTGCGGAGCAAAGTGATTGACCATCTGATAGAGATTTTCAAGCATTGAAAATCATGGTGATAAAGTGGATTTTTGTTACAAATCAATAAAAATGTTGAGGAAAAAATCCTTCTGTGGTAAAATAATTAAAAAGATGCTGCGAAATCGCGGAGGGAGGATCTGTGCTGTATGCACCAGCTCCATAAACGCCTTACAGGTGCAGCCAACAGTTCCATAGAAATCATCATTGCTTGGAGTTTTGCAGATGCGTAAGAGACTGTTTGTTAGAAACTGGATCCGAAGGCTTTTAAGGTATCTTTGTATTCCGGTTGGGTTCTTCCTGGTCGTGTTTCCTCTGTATAGCCTGATGATCCGCCAGACGATCCAGGCGCAGTCCTCCAGCGCGATGGAAATGCTGGCAATCGGCACCACCCAGTTGGAGCGATGCCTGAGCAACATCCGCAGTACAACGAACAAATTGTTCAGCGAAACGGAGTATACTCTGCTTGTCAGCAGTTATGATAACAGTATTCTGGGAGATTATCAGACACTGACGAGAGCCAGCAAATCGTTACAGGATAAGACCTACGATTCCTCTGTGATCACATACAGCTATATTACATTTGAGCGGAATGGCATCATATTGGATGACCGGAGCGCGTATGAAAGCCATAGCAATTTTTACCCGGGAGCACTTGAGTATGAGGATGTGTCTCAGGATGAATGGGATGCACAGAATCAGATCGATGTAACGACGATAAAGCCCGCCCATGTTGTCAAACTGATGCATTCCAGCTATGGCAATTCGTATGTCACAGTATATCAGCCCTATGTGAACACGGCGGGCCGCCTTTGCGGCGCAATGACGGTGCTGATCAAGGAAAAAGATGTCGTTTCGATGTTTCTTTCGCAGCAGCAATGGCGCAAGGAAGGCCTTTTTTGCCTGATTTCCGATGACGGAACGATCCTGGCGGGAAATAACTATGACGGAACGACACTTTCCCTGGCGAGTGATGATACGGGTTGGGAGACCTATCAGGGAAAACGCTATCTGATGGCAACGCGATATGTGGCATCTCTGAATGCAACGGCGGTCATTGGAATGCCGCCGTCGCTCTATGAAGCGGGTCTGTTGGCGGTACAGCGTGCAATTTGTCTGTATCTGATCGTGGGCGTTCTGGGCTGTGTATTGATCAGCGTCTGCATGACACTGGAGGACATGAACAGCCTGCGTCCGATGCTGGATACGCTGGACGAGTCGGATCTGGCATCGCGGAAAGTGCTGAATGAGATCTTTCTCCGAAATGTGAACAGTCAGCATAAACTGGCACAGGAACTGGAGCATTCACGCAGCGAGCTGGAACATGGCAAAATGGAAATTTTGCTGCGTACAGGATCTGTAAGTCAGGAAACCCTTCAGCAGCTGACGGATGCGGTGCAGCTGAAAGCCTATAACTTCCTGCTGCTGATCCCACCTCTTCAGGAAAACGCCGAGTGCTCACTGAAAGAAGAGCTGCGTACTGTGGTGGTGTCAGAGCAGATCCGTCAAATTTACGGGCAGAGATTTTATGTACAGGCAACGGCAGATGACCTGATCCTGGTGATCCTGACGCAGGAAACGGATGAAGCAGAGGAACTGCGGGAGATGTGTTTCCGCACAGAGCGGCTGTATGATGCGCTGCATTTGACGACCCCCCTGATATTGAGCGATCCTTTTGAGAAAATGGAGCAGTTGTCAGATATTTACTGGAAGGCCCGCAACGTAGCGGCCTATGCAGATCCGACACAGAAGATCTGCTATTTGGGGAACAGCAGTGCGCAGCGCGGTACCACGGTCAATGCAACCAATGCAGCGCGGCTTCGGGAGTATCTGCTTTCCGGATGTACGGAAGAGGCGGTTTCGCTTCTGAGTGAACTGTTCTCGGTGGATAATCTGGACCCGGAAAACTTTAAGCAGGATTTTTACACGGCAGGCGGCATTCTGCTGAACACGGCAGAAAGGGTACGCTGTCCGGATATCGCCTATCTGTGCAGTTATGACTCAAAACTGACTGCCCGCCAGATGCTGAGCCGGCTGCAGGACTGCTGTGTGGAGATCTGCAGCCATGTGCAATTCTTGAAGCATAGCCACAATGATGCGCTTCAAAAGAATATTCTGGACTGGCTGGCACAGAATTTCCAGAATCCGGAGATCAATGCGGCGATGACGGCAGAGCAGTTCAAGATCTCGAAAAAGTATCTTTCGCAATTCCTGAAGGAGCAAACCGGAAAGAGCTATACAGAGTATGTGGAAGAATTGCGTCTGGATCATGCGATGCAGCTGCTGAGAACGACAGATCTGAATATTACGGATATTGCAGAACAGTGCGGCTTCTCCACAGCGAATACATTCTATAAGGCATTCCGGCGGAAGTATCAGCTCTCGCCTTCTGCAGTTCGCAAAGGAGACAACTGATTTCAGCGCAGAAAAAACGAACGATGTCATCCGATTCGGACAGACATCGTTCGTTTCTTTTTACAGGTGGATTCAGGGATGGATGCTTATGGTAACAGTGCAGGGAGCATCCAATGCAAAGGTCAGCTCAAGCAGCCCATCATGGCGTGTGGTCACGGTGCAGGGAACAGAGGCTGTAACAGCCTTGGAGCCCGGCTGCAGAACAACCAGAACCGTGCTGCGGCCCGTTGCAGTAAAATCCAGCGTGGCATTTAAGGTGCTGTTGTCCGGTGCCCAATCCGTATGCCGGACAAAGGTATCAAAACCGGTCGTGAGGGTGCCGGGGCGGTAGTAAGCGGAAAACCACTGTACAATGGGAGAAGAAAGCCCGCTGAACTGATGCCAGCCGGCACCACGGCGGCTTTCGATCATAAAGTGTTCAAAACAACAGTAGCTTTCGGCACACTCGTTCTGCCACAGGGTAAGAGCGGTGTCGGCAATGCGGTAAGCAAAATCGGCAAGGCCCGCATCCAGTGCAGATTTGAAGAACATCCACTGATAAGGCATCCATACAGCGCCGTTCCAGTAGCCGTCACGCCGATAGTACGGCGCACTCTGATCCACGGTAGAAAGGCCGCAGGCACACCACAGGTGTTCCGGGCTCTGCAGCTTCTGCCACAGAAGTTCCTTCTGCGGTTCTGTACAGGCACCTGCAAACAACGGCGAAGCGCCATCCATGCCCATATCGTAGTTCAAACCCTGCTCGGTGCGCAGAATATCTGCAGCATCACCAGAAGGATCGTGCAGGAGGTACCCGAAGTAACCGCTTTCATCGTCCCATGCAGTCTGCAGGGAACGCCCCAAGCGAAGCGCATCGGCATCAAAAGCATCTGCGTCGGCTGTCTCGCCCAGCAGGCGGGCGGTGTACGCCAGGATCTTGGCACAGCGTATCGCATGGGCAGTTGTGACCACGGGCGCGCAGCTGGCCTGCAAACGGCGGCGACGGACCTCCTGCTGTGGGGGATAATCGTCCCATCCACCAGAATTATAGAAATAATCCCAGGGACGCAGCAGGCCGCTGTGCAGGTTGGCGGTAGTGGAGCCGCCTTCCTGCCCGGTGAAGAAGCGGTAGTACAGCTTTAGGCGTGGATAGCAGTAGGCGGCAAGTTCTCTGCTGCTGGTGCGATTCAACAGCTCGGCATACAGATAAAACTGCGTTGGCACCATGGAGCCATGGTGCAAAAAAGCAGCATCCACAGAATCCGGGGGCATCAGGTAGGTGTTCAGGCAGTCAAAGGCATTGCGCAGGCTGGTCTGAGCCAGGCCCATTCCAATGAATCCGGAATCCCATGTGTAGACACAGTCCCACCAGCGTCCAGGAGTGTAGTGGCGGATATACTGTCCCCGCGTGTACACCGGATACACAACGTTGGTGCAGAGAACAGCATTCATCAACTGTTGGCCCAAGGCAAGCGATTCGGCAGCCGGTAGAGCGGATGGTGCTGCAAGGGAGGCAGAAGCCTGCTGCCATACATGCTCCCAATCGCTGCGTTGAGCCAGCAGCTCATGGCAGCGCAGCGTGGCGGCAGAAGCATCCGGAGCAGCACAGACCGCTCCATAGATCACTTTTGTCTGTCCTGCCTCCAAGGGGATCGGCCCCATAAAGAGATTGACGTAATGCCCTTTTCCGTTGCCGCACAGCGTGGCATTTACATGGTCGTGTACGGTGTCACGCAGAAAGATATCCAGCTCATCGTTTTCGATCGTGCGAATATGAGTGGTGATATCATCCCACAGGATCCCGTAGCACTCCTGAATGTGGGGATACTGCAGGGTCAGATAGTTCTCATCTGCGGCGGGCTCGGCCTGAGGCCGGGAGCCATCTCCACGCAGGGTAACGGTAAAGTTACCAGCGTCCGCTTGCTCGCACAGAGCGAGACAATCCAGCTTCGCCCCTCCAACACCGGCAGCAGTCAGGGTCAGAGTGAATTTCCCGGCGGGAATGGTGGAAGCATTCAGCGGCAGGATGGCAATAGAAGGCTTCTGACAGGGCGGCAGCCGCAGCGTGTCCTGACCATTGACATCGTACTCGGAACTCTCATCTGCCGGATTCCAATACCGTACACAGAGACAGGGGGTATGCAGGGGCGCGGTAAGGGAAAGCGTAAAGGTAACGGTGTCCCCTTTTCCGCTGGGCATGACCTGCCCAAAAGGTCCTTTGCCTTCGGAACAGCCGAACCCCGTGCCAATGCCGTATCCCTGACCGAAGCCGGGAACGGCTTCTTCGCCCCGGCGCAGACCATCCCAGGTCAGGCATTCATTGGGACGGTGGATGGAAAAATCCAGGGTGTCATAATCCTTTGCCCAGACAAAGGCCGCGTTTTCCGGCAGGGATACCTCACAGCCCGGCAGGGAGAAGCCGCGGTAGGAAGGAACGGGATCCCAGGCGGATGCCATATAATGAAGCACCAGATTCTGCGGAGCATCTGTATTGTTGTGGAGCTCGGCACGGATCAACCGGGCATCCTCCCCCAAGGGAGCAAAAGAGATGTCTGCATACAGCTGATCCTTCCACAGGAGCTCGTGGCGGAACGTGTAGCAGCTCAGATCCGGAGCCGCAGCCCAGGGGTGAAAGCCGCTCTCAAACCGTACATTGGGCACATCGACCCGGCGGCGATACATTCCCGGAAAAACGGACAGGTCAAATCGAACGCCATCGTTGGCCGCAGGAACATGGGAAATGCCGCTGTATCGTTTGGTGTAGGGGCCCCACGCAGGCAAGGAAAGATCATGTGATTGCATGGTGTGGTATCCTCCCATCAGCCCTTGACCGCGCCAATGGTAACACCGGCAACAAAGTACTTCTGCAGGAACGGATACAGGCACATGATCGGCAGGGTGGAAACCACCATGGTGGCATATTTCAGACCATCGCCGATGACCTCGACATCACCGGTGGAACCGGCCATGTTGCCGATGTCGCTTTGGATCAGGACCTCGCGCAGGATCATCTGCAAAGGGTACAGAGAACGATCCCGAATGTACAGCAATGCCGGGAACCAGCTGTTCCACTGCGCAACGCCGTAGAACAGCGCCATAACGGCGAACACTGCACCGGAAAGCGGAAGAACAATGCGGAAGAAGGTCGTGATATCGTTACAGCCGTCTAAGGCTGCGGCCTCGATCAGCTCATTCGGGATGGTGTTTTCAAAGAAGGTGCGCATGATGATCATGTTATAGGTACTGATGGCGGAAGGCAGCACCAGCGCCCAGATCTTATTCAGCATGCCCAGCTTCTGAATGATCAGGTAAGTGGGGATCATGCCGCCGTTGAAAAACATGGTAAAGATGAAAAGGCTGATAAAGATATTGCGACCGAACAGATCCTTGCGAGACAGGGGGTAGGCGGCGCAGGCGGTAAGGGTCACGCTGATCAGGGTGCCCAGCACGGTATACAGGATCGTGTTCAGATAACCCTTCCAGATGCTGGCATCCTTCAGAACCTTCTCATACATGGAGGTCGTAAAGCCTTTGGGCCAGAAGGAAACATTGCCTGTCAGCAGCTGCATGGGATCACTGAACGAGCCGCTGATGATGTGCAGAAGCGGCAGAATGATGGTTGCGCTGATCAGAATCAGCAGCAGATACACAACAATGGTATAGATTCGTTCCCCGATGCTTTCCTTCACTTTCGTGGGGTGATTCATCGCATCAATATTCTTTTTCATCACCACAGGCTCACCTCACTGATCTTTTTGCTGAACTTGTTGAACAGCATGATAATGGTAAAATTGATCACAGAATTGAACAGGCCCACAGCCGCGGAGAAGCTGTAATCGCCGCTCTCAAAGGCACGGCGGTAAACGTAAGTGGAGATCACATCGGCAGTCTCATAGGTTGCAGGGTTGTACATCAGCATGATCTTTTCATAGCCGACCGAGAAAATAGAGCCCATGCGGAGGATCAGCATGATGATGATCGTGGGCAGCAGGCCGGGCAGCGTGATGTGGATCAGCTTGTCCCATTTGGAAGCACCGTCAACGGTGGCGGCCTCGTAGAGAGAGGGGTCGATGCCGGTCAGTGCCGCCATGTACACAATGGAACCGTAGCCGGCGCTTTGCCAGATGTCAGAAAGAACATAGATCGTCTTGAAGTACTTGGGCTCGGCCATAAAGTGGATTGGCGTACCGCCAAAGGCGGTGATCAGCTGGTTGATCAGGCCGCTGGAAGGAGAAAGCAGGGCACTCAGAATACTGACAACGACCACAGCGGAGATGAAGTGGGGCAGATACACCACGGTCTGTACGCTGCGTTTGAAGAATTTACCGCGGACTTCGTTGATCAGCAGAGCCAGAATGATGGGAATGGGAAAGCCCACAATAATTGAATACAGGCTGATGCCAAGTGTGTTTTTGATCAGACGGCCAAAATACTCGGATTTAAAGAACTGGGTGAAATATTTGAAGCCGACCCACTTGCTGCCCGTGATGCCCAGTACGGGAGAGAAATCACGGAAAGCGATCTGCGCGCCGTACATGGGCGCGTACATGAACACGATATACCAGATCAGGGCGGGCAGCAGCATCAAAAGCAGATAGCGGCTGCGCCAGAACTTTTTGCAGGCATGATCAAGGCGATTCGCTGTTGGCAGTGTGATCGGTTTTGCTGCGGTGGCAGTTTTCATGGTGGTATTCTCCTGTTTTCGTTCTGAAGAACCCAGGAAAAAATAGGCCGGGAACAGGGTGTTCCTGCCCCGGCCGTTATTTTACTGGATCAAAAAATAGTTGCCTGCTGAGGCATCAGCCATTCAGAGTTTTCTGGTAGATATCGATGACCTCTGCAATGCCCATGCCATTGACCTTTTCAACGTAGGTGTCCCAGTTGGACAGCGGCTCACGGCCGGAAACAAACTTGATGATCATCTCGTCAACGTAAGTATCCACGTCTGCCATCACTGCACGACGGACGGCATCATCCTCAGAGGAGAAGGAGGTGGAGCCGGGAATGACGTACTTCTTGGATTCTTCCAGGAAGGGAATGATGCAGTCCTGCTTTGCGCGGTTGACAGAATCATCATCCAGCTGCGTGACCTCGTCCTGGCTCAGAATGAACGGGCCGGAGCTCTGTGCAAAGGTGAAGGTGCCGATCGCATTCTTGGGAGACAGGCCGTCAGGGTTCTTCATTACATAATCGGTGAAGATCGGCTTGCCGTTCTCCATGGTGTAGTGAGTGCCCTCAATACCCATGTTGATCAGCAGGGTGCCCTCTTCGCTGTACATGTAATCCAGCAGAGCGACCACGCGGTCAACGTTCTTGCAGCTTGCGGTGATGGTAGCCGCTGCGACTGCACGGGGCTCCTGATCGATATAGGAGTGGATCTGTGCATCGCCCTTGGGGGGCACGGTTGCTTCCACATGGAAGCCGGGGAAGGAAGCAGGCATGGTGGCGTTCTGTGCAGCCAGCATACCGCCCAGCGGGCCGTAGAAGGAAGCCACCGCGTTCTGGGCCAGCTTCGGCACGAAGGAAGCGTAGTCCATGGTGATGATCTCGGGATCAATATAGCCCTTCTCATACATATCGTGCATCCAGGTCACAGCCTTTTTATACTTGGGGTCAATGGGGCCGTAGTGGACCTTGCCGCCATCGTCCGGATCGGTATAAAAATCATCCAGGCAGCCGAATGCGGTGCAGAAATTCCGCAGGCCATCCATGTTGTAGGAGCTGAAGGGGATCTCATCGTTGGTGCCGTTGCCGTTCAGGTCGGTGGTCTTGACCAGATGCCAGTAGTTCTCCCAGTCCTCCAGGGTCACGGGGCTTTCGATGCCCAGCTTTTCCAGCCAGTCGGTGCGGACGATGTAGGGCATATTGCCGGAGACCTTCTCATCCAGCATGGGCATATAATAAATATTGCCGTCGCTGTAAGTCAGTGCTTTTTCGACACCGTCCCGCTTGTCGATCTCCTTCTTCAGGTTGGGCATGTTGTTCTCGATGTAATCGTTCAGGGACAGGATCACGCCGGACTCGCCGTATTTCAGCACCTCGGTGGTGGGCATATCCATAATGATATCCGGCAGCTGTGCATCCATCATCACGAGATTCAGGCGCTCGTTGTAATTGTCCTGCGGGGGGTTATCAAATTCAAAATCCATATTGAATTTTTCGCCCAGGACCTTCCAGACATCCATCTGCTCGGCAGCAACCTCGTTTGCGGCCTTGGATTTCAGGATGCGCACGGTGATGCGCTCGTTGGAAGCAGCTGCTCCGGAACCGGCAGCAGAAGAAGCAGTCGTAGAGGAAGAGCTGCCACAGCCCTCCAGAACACCCAATGCCAGAGAAGCAACCATAGCGCTGCATACGGCGCGTCTGCTGATTTTTCTTTCTTTCATAAAATCTTTTCCTCCTTGATTTATGGAATGGGACGGGGAAGATCCCCGTGCTTCCATAACCTCCGTTCAGCTCGTACGCTGCCGACCAGTGGTTTTTCCTTACTCAGAAGCATAGCATGTTCTTTTTGAAATTGCAACATTTTTTGATACAAAACGCACAAAAGATTTTCTCATTTTTGAGCGTGATTGTTGCACAATATCCACAAAGATGCGATTATTCTTCCTTTCGTCATGGTGCGGGATGAAATGTCATGCTCCTTCACCTTGACGATTCTGGCACAAAAAGATATGCTGAAAACAAAATTGGAATCGGAGATCCATTCAAAAGAAAGGAAGAGAGAAACTATGAGTAAGCAAATCACAGCCATCATCGTGGGCGCGGGCCATCGGGCGATCCTGTACAGCCTGTATGCGCTGGAACACCCGGACGAGCTGAAGATCGTGGGCGTAGCAGATCCGGATCCGATCCGGCGGAAAAAGGTTGCGGAGATGCATGGCTTCGGGGAGGAGATGTGCTTCAAGAACGCTGAGGAGCTGGCAGAAAGGCCCAAGCTGGCAGACGCGGTGATCAATGGAACCATGGACCGCCAGCATGTGCCCACTGCGGTTCCGCTCCTGCGCGCAGGATATGATATGCTGCTGGAAAAGCCCTTCGCGATCAGCGAGGAGGAAGTAAACTATTTATATAAGGTTGTAAAAGAGACCGGGCGGAAGGTGATGATCTGCCATGTTCTGCGGTATGCGCCCTTCTATGTCGCAATCAAGCAGAGACTGCTGAGCGGGGAGATCGGTGACATTATCAATATTCAGGCCACAGAACATGTCAGCTACCATCATCTGGCCGTCTCCTTTGTGCGCGGCAAATGGGGCAACGAGGAAAAATGCGGGGCTCCGATGCTGCTGGCAAAGTGCTGCCATGACATGGATCTCATTATGTGGCTGAAGAGCGGCGTTTCGCCCAAACAGATCGCTAGCTTTGGAAGTGACTTCCAGTTTGATCCTGCCAAAAAGCCCGCAGGGGCAGGCAAGCGCTGCCTGGTGGATTGTCAGTGTGAGGAGACTTGTCTGTACTCTGCCAAAAAGCATTATCTGGATCACCCGGATCGGTGGGCGTTCTATGTATGGGACTGCCTGGAGAATATTGAGGAGCCGACGCTGGAGGACAAGCGCAAGTCGCTGATGACAGACAATATCCATGGACGCTGTGTGTGGGATTGTGAACATACGGTGGTGGATCATCAATCGGTGCTGATGAATTTTGCGGATGGTGCAACTGCGACCCTGAACATGATCGGCGGCGCAGCGAAGCCGGAGCGCAATATCCACATCATTGGTACGAAGGGTGAGATCAAGGGTGTGTTTGACGATTCGGTTTTCACTGTGCGCACCATAGATACCGCCAGCGAGAAGGGCTGGAACGAGGAAGTGGTAGACCTGAAGATCGGTGGAGATAAGAGCGGCATGACAGGCTCTCATGGCGGCGGCGACCTGCGGCTGGTGGAGGACTTTGTTCATGTGCTTCAGGGGGAGGAGCCTTCCATCTCCTGCACAACGATCAAAGATTCGATCAATGGGCATCTGGGCGTTTTCTGCGCAGAGCGTGCTCGCAAGGAGAGCGCCGTCATAACGATGCCGGACATCAGATAATGCAGTGCTGACATAGAAAACGTCCCCGTGCAGTTTTGATATCCTGCACGGGGACGTTTTGTGATCTTTTTATTTTCTCATTTCCGCATTCACCCATTCCCGCACGCGGTCAGGCCGGTTGGTGACGATGCAGTCAGGGCCAAGGGGCAGCAGGGAACGGACAGCGTCCTGGGTGTCCACGGTCCAGAACGCGGCCTGGATGCCCATGGCGTGAAGCTGGTTCACAAGCTCGGGGTTGGAATAGGCGGTGTGGTACTCGCAGCTGACGATATCCACGGGGAAATCCAGCGTTTTGATGTAGGCGGCCACATCCGCCTGCTCCTCCAGATGGCCGATGACCTGCTCCACGGTCTCGCCGGGGAAGTTGGCGCGGAGCATATCGACCTTGTCGGCCACAGTGCGGTAGATGAGATTGTTCCGCAGGTCGATGCAGTTTTCCTCGCTGAAGGGCTCATCCATGCTGTTCACAAGGCCCAGATCCTTCCACACCACCGGCGGAGGCAGCACCATGCTGAGGAAAGCGCCGTAGGTCAGCGCGCCTACCTTCAGCTCGGGCATCAGCTGCTTTGCCTGCCGCAGCTGGGAGTGGTGGAAGGAGATGAGGGTGAGCCGGTCGGTGAGCCCGGCGGCGCGGACCGCATCCAGCACCCGGGGCACAAAGTCGGGGTCGTCCTGCAGTGGGCTTTTCAGTTCCAGCTGCACCTGCGTGCCCTCCATGTCGGCGCAGAGCTCCAGCGCTTCCTGCAGCGTGGCGATCCTCTCGTTGGCGTAGATGGCATCTTTCCAGCTGCCAAAATCCAGGGTCTTCAGCTCGCCCATGGTCAGGTCGTAGATCTGGCCGGAGATGTCGGTGTGCATGTCCACCATATAGTCGTGGTGGATGACCAGCTCGTTGTCGTAGGTCTTCTGTACATCCATTTCCACGCCGTCCGCGCCAATCTCCATCGCCTTGCGGAAGGCGACCAGCGTGTTCTCAGGGGCCAGATAGGATGCACCGCGGTGCGCAATGATTTGGGGTGTCGTCATCTTGTGCTGTGATTCCTTTCCTTACAGTTGGCTCAGGCCAGATCTTCGCCGTCGGAGGCGATGACCTTTTTATACCAGTAGAAGCTGTCCTTCCGGCTGCGGGCCAGCGTGCCCTTGCCTTCGTTGTCCTTGTCTACATAGATGAAGCCGTACCGCTTCTTCATCTCGCCGGTGGAAGCACTGACCAAGTCGATGGGCCCCCAGGTGGTGTAGCCCAGCAGGGGCAGGCCGTCCTCGTTGATGGCCTTTTCCATCTGCTCGATGTGGGCCCGCAGGTAGTCGATGCGGTAGGTGTCGTGGATAGAACCATCTGCTTCCACCTTGTCCACCGCACCCAGACCGTTCTCCACGATGAAGAGCGGTTTCTGGTAGCGGTCATACAGGCTGTTCATGGTGATGCGCAGGCCCACCGGGTCGATGGCCCAGCCCCAATCGCTGGCCTTGAGGTAGGGGTTCCTGACGGCATCCATGATGGCATTGCCGCTGGCCTTGTTCATCAGTTCGGGGTCCACAGTGGTGCAGCGGCTGGAATAGTAGCTGAAGGAGATGAAGTCCACAGTGCCCTCTTTCAGCAGCTGCTCGTCGCCCGGCTCCATCTGCAGGGTGATGCCTGCACGTTCCATCCGCTTTTTGGCCCAGACAGGGTATTCGCCGCGGGACTGGACATCAATGAAGAAGTAGTTGTCGCGGTCAGCCTCGGCAGCAGCCTGCACATCGGCAGGGGCGCAGGTGCGGGGGTAGAACTGACCGGCGGCCAGCATACAGCCCACCATGGCATCGGGCATGATGGCATGGGCCAGCTTGACGGCCTTTGCGCTGGCCACCAGCTCGTGGTGAGCGGCCTGATACTTGACCTGCTGCATGTTCTCGCCGGGCGCAAAGAGCAGACCGGCTCCCATAAAGGGCATGTGGAGCAGCATGTTGATCTCGTTGAAGGTCAGCCAGTACTTGACCTTGCCCCGGAAGCGCTGGAACAGCACCTCACAGTAGTGAGCGTAGGCATCCACCATCCGGCGGTCTTTCCAGCCGCCGTACTTTTTGATCAGGGCAATGGGGGTATCAAAGTGGCACAGGGTCACCAGCGGCTCAATGCCGTACTTGTGGCACTCATCAAAGAGCTCCTCATAGAAGCGCAGGCCCTCTTCGTTGGGCTGCGCGTCATCGCCGTTGGGCAGGATGCGGGTCCAGGCAATGGACAGGCGGTAGCAGCGGAAGCCCATCTCGGCAAAGAGCTTGATGTCCTCCTTGAAGTGGTGGTACATGTCAATGGCTTCGTGGGAGGGGTAGAAATGCTCGGCATCGCAGTCCAGCATCTTCAGCTGGCCCAGCGCCACGGGGAAGCGGTCGGGGCCAAAGGGGACCACGTCCACACTGGACAGGCCGCGCCCGCCCTCGTTGTAAGCGCCCTCGCACTGGTTGGCGGCAGTGGCACCGCCCCACAAAAAGTCTTTCGGGAATTTGCCCATAGGTCTTACCTCCTGATGCAGTTGAATTCTGATACTTCAATGATACCATGTTCTGCGCCGCTGTCAACCGGGAAAGTACGACTTTAGCCGTCAATTCGACGAAAAATGTTGCTGATTTTTGACACTTTTCACGAAGAAATCGAAAATTGCGGGCGATTTTCCTTGGAATCTGTTTCTTCCAAACGGACAGTAAGTGTGATAGACTGAATAGGTAAACGGAAAACGGCTCACCCTGTCCTTCATTGCTTTGCAATGTCGGAGCGGGCGAGGACGTTGATGAAAGAGCTATCAGGAAAAATGGAGTGTTTGCTATGACTGAATTCAAGCCCATCAAGGAAGGCAAAGTCCGCGAGATCTATGACAATGGCGACAGCCTCATTATGGTTGCCACCGATCGTATCTCTGCATTTGATGTGATCCTGAAAAATAAAGTGACCAACAAGGGCAAGGTGCTGACCCAGATGAGCAGATTCTGGTTCGACTACACCAAGGATGTTCTGCCCAACCACATGCTGAGCGTGGATACCGCCGATATGCCCGAGTTCTTCCGCACGCCTGCCTTTGAGGGCCGGAGCATGAAGTGCCGCAAGCTGACCATGCTGCCCATCGAATGCATCGTGCGCGGCTACATCACCGGCAGCGGCTGGGCCAGCTACCAGCAGAACGGCACCGTCTGCGGCATCCGTCTGCCCGAGGGCCTGCAGGAATCCCAGCAGCTGCCCGAGCCCATCTACACTCCTTCCACCAAGGCTGAGATCGGCGACCACGATGAGAACATCAGCTACGAAAAGAGTATTGAGGTGCTGGAAAAGCAGTTCCCCGGCCATGGCGAGGACTACGCCACCAAGCTGCGGGACTACACCATTGCCCTGTACAAGAAGTGTGCCGCGTATGCCCTGAGCCGCGGCATCATCATTGCCGACACCAAGTTCGAGTTTGGTCTGGATGAGAACGGCAACGTGGTGCTGGGCGATGAGATGCTCACCCCCGATTCCAGCCGCTTCTGGCCGCTGGAGGGCTATGAGGCCGGCCACGGTCAGCCCTCTTTCGATAAGCAGTTCGTCCGCAACTGGCTCAAGGCCAATCCCGACAGCAACTACGATCTGCCTCAGGATGTCATCGACAAGACCATCGCCAAGTACGAGGAAGCTTATGAGCTCCTGACTGGCAAGAAGCTGTAAACACTCTGATCTTCTTTCTCCCCTCTGCTGTATGACGGCAGGGGGGATTTTTTTGTGTCAGCGGCTTTCCCCCGGAGGGACGGCGGGGCGTTCCACATAAAAAATCCCCCCGCCCATGAACAGATGGGGCGAGGGGAAAGCTAAGGGTTGGCAGTGTTACAGGATGCGCACCCGGATGACAGCAGGGATGGCGGCCAGCTTCTCAGCCAGCCTGCCGTCCACGGCACCGGTCGCGTCCAGCATGGTGTAAGCCATGTTCTTTTTGCTTTTGTTCACCATGTTTTCAATGTTCAGGCCCGCTTCGGTGGTCAGGGCGGTGATCTGGCTGATCATGCCGGGCTCGTTCTTGTGGATGATGCAGATGCGCTTGCCGCCTGCACGGGGCTGATGCACCTCGGGCATGTTCACCGAGTGGGTGATGTTGCCGTTCTTGAGGTAATCGCTGATCTCCAGTGCGGCCATTGCGGCACAGTTGTCCTCGGCTTCCGGCGTGGAGGCACCCAGATGCGGGGTGCAGACGATGCCGGGCTTGCCCAGAATGGCCTCAGTGGGGAAGTCAGTCATGTAGCCGGAGACCTTGCCCGTCTCCATGGCCTCCAGCAGGGCTGCGGTGTTCACCAGCTCACCGCGGGCGTAGTTCAGGATCTTCACGCCGTCCTTGCACAGGGCCAGGGTCTGGGTGTTGATGGTATCCTTGGTGGTGGGCAGGTAGGGAACATGGATGGTGATGTAGTCGCACAGAGGGAGCATGTCGTTCAGGTTCACGCAGTGGTGTACCTGGCTGGAAAGGTTCCAGGCGGCATCAATGGAGATGTAGGGGTCGTAGCCGTAGACCTCCATGCCAAGCTCAATGGCGCAGTTGGCCACCCGGGAACCGATGGCACCCAGACCGATGACACCCAGCGTCTTGCCCTTGATCTCGTTGCCCACAAACTTTTTCTTGCCCTTTTCCACGGTCTTGGCCATGGCGGGGTCGCCGGTCAGGCCCTGGCACCACTGGGCGGCGGCGGCCACATTGCGGCTGCCTGCGATCAGCATCCCAATGACCAGCTCAGCCACGGCGTTGGCGTTCTGACCCGGCGTGTTCTCGACGACGACGTTCTTCTCCTTGGCATACTGGCAGTCGATAGAATCGAAGCCGGCACCAGCGCGAACGACAATCTTCAAGTTCTTGGCAGCGTCGAGGACCTCAGCGGTGATTTTGTCGGAGCGAACGATCATGGCGTCCACGTCCTTGACAGCGTCGAGGAGCTGCTCGTTGGTCTCATATTTCTCCAGGAGCACTACCTCGTGGCCCGTGCCCTCAAATTCCTTCTTGATGCCCTGTACAGCCTCAGCTGCGAACGGCTTAGCAGTTGCAATTAAAACTTTCATTGAATGTATTGATTATATAAGTCTGTTATAATAAGGAGACAGGGAAACTGCTGCTCCCCCGTCTCACTCATGTTTCTAAAAATTAGTGCTGTGCCTCGAAGTCCTTCATAGCCTGGACGAGTGCCTGAACACCCTCGACAGACATAGCGTT